>Ga0209099_1000293_pt1 | contig 60337 bp, 48 predicted proteins | sample AD_JPNHW2_MetaG_FD_184430 | JGI IMG/M metagenome (GOLD analysis project Ga0209099, IMG submission 184430) | Active sludge microbial communities of municipal wastewater-treating anaerobic digesters from Japan - AD_JPNHW2_MetaG (SPAdes) (version 2) | ecosystem: Engineered > Bioreactor > Anaerobic...
CCATGAGCGCCGTCGAGGAGGCCCTTGTCCGGGGACTACAACGCCAGGAACAAAACCCGATGGCCATGCAACGGCTCACCGGATTCAGATGGATCACTTCTATCTCTTTGAATGCAAATTAGTATAACCACAACCAGGAGACTCGATTCGTTGCGAAATACAATCACCACGAGGGGACTATCGCTACGATCACAGTGCTTTTTAAAATTTGACGAAACAAAGCCAAATCAGTCCCCAGACCCAACCCCGTGGACGCTCACATCCGCAACCGCAGGCGGGATGACAGTCTCCCCCTTCCGGCGCGCCTGGATGCGCTCCAGTTCATGAAGTACGCGAAAGAAGCTTCGCTCCAGTTGACCCTCGTAGCGGGAAATGCGACTCATCGCATCCGCAAAACACTCTTGGCTCAAGGCGGCGTAGGCTGGCGCATATTCACGAAGCGATTCTGGCTTTGTGTACGAATGCGAAAGTCTCATTGCATCATTCTCTGCCCTCCCAGCCCGTTCCATCCTCCAGAAGAGGGCAGATAGGCGGTCCACCAAACGTTCTTCCAGAAGCCCAATTGGATTCAGAGATTCCATCATTCCAGCCTGAAGGGCCTCAAAGGCCGCAGGGTCCTCTCCAATGATTATGATGGCTTGCGAGTAAGCCCCGTGCTTCAAAGCATTCTTGGAAACGATGGCCTTCCCCTCAGGAGTCTTTGGCCCGGTGGAGAGTTCGGCATTTTGCTGATTGGATTCGGCCTTGGTCATTTCTCATCCCCGTGGCGTGGATTCACCGAGTTACGGGTCAACCATAACGCTTACGGGAACAGAATTCGCGGAACCTGGCAATCCCTGCTGATCCGGAGACGTCAACTCCTCGCAAGCGCCTATACCCGGACATGGACCGGAAGGCGCAGGTTGTCGCAGATCGCTGTGACTTGCCGAGGTCCTGGAGTGCGGTCCTTCCTGATCTTGTTAGCTCTGCACCTCATAAGGCTTTGCACACATAAAGAGTGGGCGTAGGTTCAGCCGCGCGCCAGCGCTAAACCGGGTCCATTCTCCGCAGTTCTGGAAGGGGCGGCGGTGGGTGCATTACGTGCAGAATCGTCCGTGCGCCGGCATTCTTTTCAATACTTACGGGTGCAGGCCGGGACATCCGGCCAGGAGCGATGGAGCCCTGCTCTAGAACTAATACGAACGGAAAGCCTGACCAGTATTGGATCTTGGTGACTATAGATTGGAGCCGCATGTCGGGATTGAACCAACGACCCCTCGCTTACAAGGCGAGCGCTCTGCCACTGAGCTAATGCGGCGGCCCTTCCATGATATGGGGAAACGGCCCGGACACGAACGCCTTTGTGCGGGGTTGGAGCCGTGATGGGCGGGGCGTTTCCACCCGTCCGCGCTGGGCCGGATCCGGTCACGCCTCGGTGGAAGGCGGTCCCTCCGGGGCCGGGTCCTGGGGAATCTTCCGGCCGCGGGCCTTCGGGCCGTTCTCGTCGGAACGGAACTCCCGGCTCGCTGCGTCGAGGATGCCGTTCACGAACTGGGTCCCCTCCTGGTCGCTGAATTCCTTCACGATCTCCAGGGCCTCGTTGATGATGATGGGGAACGGGATGTCCTTGAGGTACATCAGCTCGTAGATGCCCAGTCGCAGGAGGTTGCGGTCCACGGCGGCCATGCGGTGGATCTTCCAGTGCTCCGCGAACCGGGCCAGGACCGCGTCGATCTCCTCCAGGTGCCCGTAGACCCCGTCCACGAGGCGGCGGGCATAGTAGAAGGCGTCGCGGTTCAGGTCCTGGATGGCGTTGAAGCCCGCAAAGACCTCGTCCGGCGGATAGGCCGTGAGGTCCATGGCGTAGAGCATCTGGAGGGCGTACTCGCGCCCCCGGCGGCGAACACCCATTACTGCCTGCCCTTTTCACGACCGATGTTCCGGTAGAGATCGACCATCTCGATCATGGACTGGGCCGCTTCCCACCCTTTGTTGCCCATCTTGGTGCCGGCCCGGTCGATGGCCTGCTCCACGGAATCCGTGGTCAGGACGCCGAAAACGACCGGAACGCCCGACTCGAGGCCCACCAAGGCCGTGCCCTTGGCCACCTCGCCCGCGATCATGTCGAAATGCGGTGTCCCGCCCCGGATGACGGCGCCGATCACGACGACCCCGGCGTACTTGCCGCACAGGGCCGCCTTCTTGGCCATCGCCGGCAGCTCGAAGGCCCCGGGCACCTTGAAGTGGTCGACTTGGGCCTCGGTTCCGCCGTGGCGCAGGATGCAGTCCAGGGCCCCGCCCACCAGGCGGTCCACGACGAATTCGTTGAACCGGGAAGACACGAAGGCGAAACGGTCGCCCTTGTCCACGCGAAGCTGGCCCTCAAAGATCTGCATCGGAACCCCCCGAGAGGTGGTTGTTGAGTCGCAACTTTAGCACGAACCGCGGGCTGCCGCGAAGGCAATCCGGACCATGTTCTCCTTCAGCGCCAGCACATAGCCGGCTTTCCGGAGCCCCTGGCGAAGGGACGGTGCAGGATGGTGAAGCGAGGCATGGAGGGAGGCCTCACCTCACTTTTCGTACGGAACGACGGGCACGTCGAGGGGATCCTGGCCGCTGGGGTGCTCCTGCCGGCGCTCGCCGGGATCCGGAGGCTCGATCATGACGAGGGTGGCGCGGTCGGCGCGCCGGAAGCTCACAACGGCGGTCACGTCCTGGTGCCGGTGGCTGGCGTAGAGGCCGAGCGCCGCGCCCACGAAGAAGCTCGAGGCGCCCGTGTCCCCGAGGGCCTTGGTGAGGTCCACGCCGTTCCCGCCCTGGGGGTCGAGGGCGGAATCCGACTCGCGGAGGACGCCAACCAGGGGCGCCACGCGCGGCGCGTGCTTCATGGGGCCGCAATCGTAGATCACCCGCGCGGGTTCCTTGCCCCCGGGCAGCGTGTCCAGGGCCTGTTTCCAGGCGTTCCGGAAAGCCTCCAACCGGCCCTTGTCGCCCAGGGTCTTGCCGTCCCGGAGGAAGGACGCCGTCTGGGGACGGTGGATGCGCCCCAGCAGGGGCAGGCTGTCGAACTGTTCCACCTGCTCCCTGCACCAGGGCCGAGGCAGCCATCGGGTGGGCCGGAAAGGCCGGGGTTTCTCCCAGAAGGGCTTGTGATTGGCGTTCCAAAGCTGCTCGGGCATGGGATCGTCCGGGAAGGGATACGCCTTCAGCGGCACGTCCAGGGCGGAGGCCCGGATGGCCTCCAGCCGGTCCCGCCGCGCCAGTACGAAGGCCACCATGGATTCGGTCATATCCGTGGGCTTGCGGTACCCGTCCACCAGGATGGGCGGGGTGTCTTCCGCCCGGAAAATATTCCGAACATAGTTGCCATCTTCAACATATAGAGCAATAGCAGGGACATCTGGATTCTCATCGAAGAAACGGAAAATGGACAATATGAATATTTCTGGGCCATCATCATAAAGCCATCCAACATTTTCAAATACATGCCAAGCCATGCCAGCGCCACTACGAAGAGCATCCGGAAACGCTTGCATGCGATTCCTTGTCAATTGGCAGTGGAGGGATGAGGTCGCCGCAAACCCTGGGATTATCCATTTCTCTGTGAAATAGCTGGCTGCATGTTCGAATGCGTCGTCAGATCGCTTGTCGTATTGGTCACCCTTTTCATCCGTGCCTAGGGGATAGGCCTTTGGATCCGTGGGCAGGATGAAGGCCCCGCCGGATCGCTCGATGGCCTCCCATACCCCCTGCTGCCGGAACATCTCCACGGAAAGGCCGAGGCCCAGCACCTCCAGGGTGAACTGATGGTTCTCCCGCTCCCGGGCGGCGCGGGCTTCTTCCGCTTCCTGCTGGCGATGGATCTCCTGGATCGACCACTGGTGCTGCTGCCGAGCCTGGGCCCTGCGGTGCGATACCAGGCCAATCCAGGCCCCCAGCAGGCAGCCCACCGCCAGGACCGGAGGGATCAAGTAAAGAATCACAGGGTTGCCCATCTCCGCCCGCCCAGGTTGCAGGGAGGCGGGCTTGATCCATAGGTTCAGCGCCGCCGCCCACAGGGGGATCAATGCGAGCAGCCCCACAGCGAAGGGCCAGAGGCGGGGATAGGCGGGGAGTTCCAGGGTGGGCATGATCGTCTCTTTCACGGGGGAGTCACCATCGTCATGGGTTCAGTGGGCGGTCGGGTGTGGAGGCCCCTGCTCTAGCTAGTCCTGCCTCGCTCCACACCGCGTTCGAGTTCCCGCCTTTTCTCGCGGGCATCCTCATGTGCCTGCCGTTTTCTGGCTTCAGCCTTCTGTTCAGCCAAGATTCTTCTGGCGACGGCCTCTGCTTCTTCCTGCCGTTCCCTGGCCATTTCTTCATCTTCAAGGATCTGATCCACGATGATGGGCGATAGGTCCGCTAGATTGGGCAACAAGTGGTATGGCAAGTTTCCTGTATTGAAATAGTGAATAGTGGCTTCCATGAGATTCTTGAAACCTTGAATGGGTTCTTTCTTGAAAAAAAAATTGTTAGTTAGCTCTTCTCTTTTTTTCTCTTTGATTCTCCAATCCGCCACGGCGCACAGATACTTCAGGAACGCCTGGTCGTCCTCCGTCCTTTCCCGCATCCATTTCTTGCCGCTGCCGCTGCCTAGGCCCACGGCGAGGTCATAGGCCGTGGCCTGCCGGTGGTGCTCGCGGCAGGACACGATGGCGCTGTGGTAGGAGTTGTTCTCCGCGACGCTCTGCCAACGTTTCCGGGCCTCGTTGGCGGTTTCGGAGCGGATCAGCATCAGGCGGCCGTCGGGCAGGCTGTAGGCATCCTGGACCTCGAACTGGTCCGTGCGGTCCTCTTCGCCCTGTTCCGTGCGTTTCAGCAGCTTGCGGTCGTAGTGGTCCTGAAGGGCCTGCAGCTGCTCCTTCTTCCAGTGGATGGCTGGATCCCCGCCCTGGGGCCCGCCGGTATCCGTATCCTTCGGGATCGGCTCCCGGTCCCTTCGTGGATCCATCACCGCCTGCCGCACCTGTCCGATGCCCTTGTGGCTCACGGCCACGCAGGCGTCCAAGGGCGAGCACATCAGTTTCCCTTGCCTTCCCTTCGCGCCATCCTCCGCTTCGTTCACCTCTCCATGGCGCATCCTTGGTTCGAAGGGCACAGGCAGCTCTTCGCCATTGATCCATCGCCAGGACAGCTCCTCCGGTTCCGCCCTGAAGCCGTCATCCGCCCAGTTCCAGAAGGCCTCGTCCTTGCCTCGCAGGATGCGGACGCCGCTCCCCTGGCCGACCTTGCACGCCTTCCCATCCCTCCAGAGCATGGTCCAGATCCGCTGCCTGAAGCCGGCGGGAAGCCGTCTGCGGTCCGGTTCCTCCACGCCGCACCAGCCGATGCCCTGGATGTTGGGCAAGGCCACGGTGAGGTCCTCGGGACAGAAGTACAGGTAGACCTTGCCGCGGTTGTCCCGGTCGGCATAGGGGATCTCCCTGCCCTTGACCACGGCGTGGCCGGTCCAGCGCCTCCCCGCCAGCCCATGGCTGTCGCGGGCCTCTCCGGCAAGCTGGCTGAAGGGCGGCACCTGGATCGGTTTCCCGATCATGTGCGCCAGGACGTTCTCCAGGGTCCGCAGGCGGGCGCCGCGAGTCTGGATGGGCTCCCCGGCCTTGGTCGTTTCCGCCTTCAGGTCGTCCATGGAACGGAGGCAATACGTGGCGTTGCACAGGATGCAGACATCGGCCCCGGGCTTCCCCTCCTTCGCAAGCATGGCGTGGGCCAGGAGGGTCACCATGGTGCCCTGGCTGTGGGCCACGATGTTGAGGGTGGGCGCGGGCAGTCCGTTCGCCGCATGGCGGTTCCGGATGATGGTGATGAGCATGGCCAGGCGCTTCGCCGCCAGCACGTTGTAGCTGCGGTCGGGGCAATCCAGCAGAGGGTGGGTGGGGGATCCGCCCGTCAGCCGGCTTATCTCGTTCTTGCTCAATCCATAGGCGCCCTTCTCCCGGAAACCCGGTCCGAACATGTCCGGGAGGCATTGGGTCGCATTGGAGAAGGGGCCGCCGCCCTTGGTCCTGTTCTTGTCCAGGCGGTTGCCGTGCCTGTCCAGCCATTCGCCGTGCCGTTCGTGCTTGTTGACGTGCTTCTCCAGTTCCCGGAACCCCCAGTAGAAGGGGATCACGGGGCTCCAGGTGCCGGGATCCGCCTGGCGCTGGAAATACTTTTCATCCGGCCTCGGGTCGACCACGCCGCGGTCCTGTTCCGTGGGGACGCTGTAGGCGGCCGGGACCAGGTCCGACCGGTCCAGCCGCTCGTTCAAGCCCTGGCAGAGCCCTTGCTCGAGTTCGCGGTAGCACTCCCCCACGTCGTTCACGCCGTGGACCAGGATCGTGTAGCAGGGGAGATCCCGGGCAAGCGGAGCCTTGATGACGTGATCCTTCCGGGGCAGGAGGATCCCGGTTGCGGAAGGTCGGACCTCGTTCGTGGGGTCAGGAAGCATGGGAGGCCTCGTCATGAAAAGGGTTCCGGCGACCCGACTTCGATGTGCACGATCCTCAGGACGTCAGCGCTGACGAGGCTGGTGAGGCCCTGGCCATCGCTGACGCCCTCCACCACGCTTCCGTCCGAAAGCGTGATGCGGTACTTCCGGTTCTTCGCGACCTGGCCGTTGTCCCCGAAGTGCAAGAGGAAACGGCCCTGGGTCTCCCCCATGCCGACGTCCGGGAGGTCGAGGGCCTTGCGGTCGGCCCCGGGCCACGAGACGCAGCCGACCTTGCCGGTGAAGGCGGGGCCGCCGCAGACAAGACCCTCGGCCGAGAGGGTGAGGTAGGACCCGCCGCACATCAGCGTGAGCCTCTTGTCCGCCGCGACCAGGATCTCGTTCCCGGAAGCGAAGATCTTCACGTTCTTCGCGGCGGTCAGGGAGATGTCGCCGTGCTGGGCCTGGAGGTCCAGGTCGTCCTGGTGCGCGATGGCCTTGAACCCGCCGCTGTGGGAGAACAGGGAGAGTCCCTTCCCGGCGTTGACGACCAGCTGCTGACCCACCGTGACGTGCCCATGCTGCTGGGCCGCCAGGTCCAGATTCTGCCCGGCGTAGAGGACGGCCGTTTTCGGGGTGGCCGCCACCAGGCCGTCGGGAGCGCTCAGGGCGATGAGTCGCTGGCCCTCGCCGGGGCGCTGGGTCCCGGGCCTCGTGCTGGTGCCCGCTTCCCAGTCCCGCAGGCGATCCTGGAGCGCCTTCTCCGGACCGGTCTCCGGAGGCAGTCCATGGTGTTGGCCCGCGTAGTCCCCCAGGCTTTCCGTGAGGCTCCCGAACGCCTCGAAGAGTCCCGCCAGCTCCTCCCGGGCGAGCTGGGGCCCGTTGGCCCGGATCTGCGCCGCCGCCGTCAGGAACAGGCCCTTGGCCGCGCGGAGGGAGGCAGCGCCGTCCGTGCGGAGTTCGGCCCCCTCGCCCCTGGCCTGGGCCACGCCGCCGCCCCGGGGGGCCGTGATGAACCCCAGGTTCAGTTCGGAGCAGGCATGGTCGCTCGACAGGCGCGCGCGCAGCTCCCCGGGCGTATCGTCGAACAGGAGTTCGTTCCCTTCCAGGCCCCGGTGGGAGCGAGACCTGAACCCAGAGACCGCCTTGTCTCCAGGCAGGTCCGAAGCCTCGCTGAAGCGCCCGGGCTTGCGGGTCCCTCCCGGCAGGACGCCCAGCACCACCAGCTTGTCGGGGTCGTGGTTCAAGGCCGAGACCAGCACCTCGTCCCCCACCCGCGGCAGCAGGTTTCCGCCCATCCCCTGGCTCGACCAGGGCTGAAGGACCCGTACCCAGAAGCTGTCCTTGTCCGTGCCGCTCGCCCCGGCCACGGGATGGTCCTCCTCCCGGGTCGCGTGCAGGCGGATCCGGATCCGCCCCAGTTCGTCGGTGTGGACCGCCTCGCCTCCCGGCCCCACCACCGTGGCCGTGAGGTGGCCGAAGGGTGCGAAGGGAACTTCCTCGGGCAGGATGGGAATCCCCAGGCGGACGCACTCGAAGCGGTTCCGGTAGACAGGGCCAGGCTTGTTCGTATCCGGGGCCTTCCCCGGTCCCTTCGGCAGGTTGTTCTCCGCCTCCAGTTCCACCCGCGTCAGCACGAACTCCCGGTCCGGCGCCGGATCCTGGTCATGGACCGGGTGCTGGCTCAGCTCGAAGGTAGTCCCGGCCCGGAACTCCCGCACCGTCCCCTCCCCCGAGAAGACCTTGGTGCGCTGCTCCCGCGCCTGGGCCAGGACCGCGGTCCGGGCTTCGAACGGCTCCGCCTTGTCGTGCTCCAGGGGCGTCTCGTGGCGGTAGTCCTCGAGGGTCGACGCCAGCGCGTTCCCGAAGGCCCCCTGTTCCGAACGGACCTCCTCCGTGGCGGCGGCGAAGGCCCCGCTGGCATGGTTCCAGGCCCGCCGGGTCACCTTCCCGCACTGGAGCCTCCGCCGGGCATGCCAGCTCGTGATGGCGTCCGCCTCCTCCGTGCCGTCCGCCCGGTGGTAGCGCACGGCCCCGGCCTCGTTCTCGTCCAGGTCCCGGGCCTCGCGGAAGAGGATCATGGCGTGCTGGGGGTGCTCCGGGGTGCTCTCCCTGGCCGGCGCGAAGACGAAGGAAACCCCCTCCTTGGCCAAGCAGCGCCGGATGAAGTCCCAGGGGCTCTCGTCGCGCATGAAGATGAACTCCCGGTCCGGGAAGCGCCCCTGGCAGCGGTCGTCGAGGCTGAAGCAGGCCTCGAAGACGGGGTTGGCCTGGACCTGTTCCCGGAGGATCCGGAGCGCGGCTCCGAAATAGGACGTGCCCAGGAAGACCCGGGACCCTCTGCCCAGCCTCAGGACGGCGGGGACGGGCTCGATGACGAGCCGGTAGGCCGCGAGGGCCCCGTCCGTGCCTTCGCTGTGAACCTCCGTGACCACGCCATGGATGGCCCGTCTGTCGCCGCGGGCGGTCAGGATCGTGATCCGGACGGGAAGACCCTGCAGGTCCTTGAGTTCCAGGAACGCGTCGTCCGACAGGACTTCGGCCTCGTAGCGGAAGCCTGCATTGATCTCCTCCCAGCCCCGGAGCCTGTGCGCCACGAGCTCGTCCACCGGCCCCTCCGCGACCGCCCCGAACGCCAGTTCCAGCAACCGCGTATCCTGCGCCAGAAGACGCTGGAACCTCCCGCCGGGATTCCGTTCCAGCGGTACGTGACGGATCGGCATCATGGAATCTCCCGTTCGAGCGTTCTGTGTGGAATGACCTGAAGATTGATTTATTAATCATATACAGGATTCCCTGGAGGAAAGAATCAACCCGGTGAAAGAAAATGCGACACGCCGTTTTGCGATATTAATACGTTAATTATCAATAATTTGAAAATATTTTATCGGATACATTATTTCATATTGAATTACACACAATAATGCATATTTTGTACGAATAATTAAATATAATTTGCATTTTCGAAGGACAGGCCCGGACGACTTCCCGGATCTCCACGATCCAGCGAGCACGGCTTCGGAGCGCCGACCCCTGTCCGGCGGGCCACGCGGAAGTGTTGAGTCTGCTACCATGGCCTCAAGCTGAGCCAGAACAGCCGGGTTTCGCCGTCCACCAGGATCGTGCCTCGCAAATCCCTGGCGCGATGGCTTCCTCATCGTGGAGTGGAGCACTGATGCGTGACGACGTCCTGATCCTCGCGGCCCCCGGGCGACGGCAGGCCGGGTCGTCCATGCCACCTTCGGCGGCCGGCCGCGTGTCCCCCCCGTCCCGAATCGTCCAGACCCTTCTGAGAGCGAGGTTGCCGGAATGATCCTCTACCTGCTGGCGATCCTGACGGCGGCCCTGTCGGGCGTGCCTGGGCTGTTCCTCCGGAAACGCGGGGGAGAGACGGCGGCCGCGATGATCGGTCTCGGCACCCTGCTGGGGCTCGCCGCCTCGGCCTGGATGCTCGCCGGCGGTGCGGCCTGGACCTTGGCCCTTCCGAACACGCCCCTCGGCTCCGCCGGCCTTCTCCGCTTCGATCCCATCGCCGCCTTCTTCCTGGTCCCGGTCCTGCTGCTGTCGGCCGCTGGATCGGTCTACGGACTCGCCTACTTCGGTGACGGCCACGAGGGTGCCCGCAAGGTCAGGTTCCTCTATGGGCTCACGACGGCCTTCCTCGCCCTCCTGGTGGCTTCCGCCCATGCCATCACCTTCCTGGTGGCCTGGGAAGGCATGGCCATCGCGGGCTTCTTCCTGGTCGTCGCGGAGGACCGGGAACTGGAAACCCAGCGGGCCGGATGGATCTACCTCATCGCCACCCATGCGGGAACGCTCTGCCTCTTCGGAGCCTTCGCCCTGATGGCCTCCACCCTCGGGCATGCGGCCTTCTCGGCCTTCCCGTGCGGATTCGCCGCCACCTGGCGCGGCACCCTGATCTTCGTCCTGTTCCTTGTCGGCTTCGGCATCAAGGCCGGCATCTTCCCCTTCCACTTCTGGCTCCCCGTCGCCCACGCCGCGGCGCCGAGCCACGTCTCCTCCTTCATGTCCGGGGTGCTGATCAAGATGGGCATCCTGGGCCTCGTCCGGATGCTGTCCTGGATCCCGGATCCCCCGCTCTGGTGGGGCGGCCTCCTGGTGGTCCTGGGGGCGGCCTCGGGCATCCTCGGCGTGGCCTTCGCCCTGGGGCAGCACGACCTGAAGCGGCTCCTGGCCTACCACTCCATCGAGAACATCGGCATCATCCTGCTGGGCATCGGCATCGGGACCCTGGGCAAGAGCATCGGCTCCCAGAGCGTCCAGATCCTGGGCTACGCGGGGGGCCTGCTGCACGTCCTCAACCACGGCCTCTTCAAGGGCCTGCTCTTCCTCAACGCGGGCTCCGTGATCCGGGCCATGGGCACCCGGGACCTCGAGAAGATGGGGGCCCTCTCCCGGACCATGCCGACCACCGCGTTCACTTTCCTGGCGGGGGCCTGGGCCATCTGCGGGCTGCCGCCGCTCAACGGCTTCGTGAGCGAGTGGCTGATCTACCTCGCGGCCTTCCAGGGCCTGGCCCTGTCCCACCTGCCCTGGACCATCGTCGCCCTCTCCGCCCTCGCCGTCATCGGCGCCCTGGCCCTGGCGTGCTTCGCCAAGGCCTACGGGACGGTCTTCCTGGGCAACCCGCGGTCCCGCGAGGCGGAGCAGTCCCAGGAATCCCCGCGGCTCATGCTCGCCCCCATGATCGCGCTGGCCGGATGCTGCGCGCTGGTGGGCCTGGCCCCCGTCCTGCTCGTGCCGGTGCTGGATCCCCTGGTCGCCTGCGTCTCGGGCGTGCAGTCCCTCCCCAGCCTCGCCGGGTTCGCGCGCCTCCCCATGCTCTCGGTCCTGGCCCTCCTGCTCCTGGGGCTCGCCTGGGGGGCCTGGCGCTGGGCCAGCGCGGCCCCCTCCCGCAAGGACGTCCCCACCTGGGACTGCGGCTACGTCGCGGGCAGCGCGAGGATGCAGTACACGGCCTCCTCCTTCGCCGACGGCCTGGTCTCGGGCATGAAGTTCGTGCTCTGGCCCCGGTTCCGCTTCCGGCGGATTTCGGCTCTCTTCCCCGCGTCCAGGCGCTTCCACAGCACCGTCCCCGACCCGGTCCTGGACCGGGTGGGCGCCCCGGGACTGGACCTGGCGGCCCGCGGCCTCTCGGTGCTCCGCGTCCTGCAGGGCGGGCAGCTGCCCCTCTACCTGCTCTACGTCCTGATCACCCTGCTCGTCCTGCTGATCTGGATGGTGGCCTGATGTCCGAGCCCCTCTTCTTCCGAATCGTCCACATCGCCCTCCACGTCCTGGCGGCCCTGCTGCTGGGTCCCCTCATCCCGGGCCTCATCAACAAGGTCAAGGCGCTGGTGGCGGGCCGCTGCGGGCCGCCCGTCCTGCAGCTCTACTACGACCTGGCCCGGCTCGCCAGGAAGCGCACGGTCTTCAGCTGGACGACTTCGTGGATCTTCCTGGCCGGGCCGGTGGCCACGGTCGCCGCCGGCCTCGTGGCGGCGCTCCTGGTCCCCTTCGGACATTCCCCGGCGCCCATCCACTTCGAGGGGGACGTGATCCTCTTCGCCTACCTCTTCGGCCTGGCCAGGTTCCTGACCGTCCTCTCGGCCCTGGACACCGGCTCCAGCTTCGAGGGCATGGGGGCCGCCCGGGAGGTGTTCTTCTCGGCCCTGGCCGAGCCGGCGCTGTTCCTGGGCTTCGCGGCCCTGGCCAAGTCCTCGGGAAGCCTCTCCCTGTCCATGATGCTGGCCTCGCCGGGCTTCGCCATCTCCAGGGCCACGGGGCCGCTCTTCCTGGTGCTGGCGGGCTGGATGATCGTCTACCTGGCGGAGAACGCCCGCATCCCGGTGGACGATCCGAACACGCACCTGGAGCTGACGATGATCCACGAGGTCATGGTGCTGGACCATTCCGGCCGCCCCCTGGCCCTGGTGATGTACGGCGCCAGCCTGAAGCTCCTCGTGCTCGCGGCCCTGATCCTCGGACCGCTCCTCCCCAGGACCCTCGATCCCTGGCTCGACTGGGGCGCCTACTTCCTGGCCCTCGGGCTCTTCGCCGTCGTCGTGGGGATCATCGAGAGCATCACGGCCCGGTTCCGGATGACCAAGGTGCCGCAGTTCCTGACGGCCAGCGTGCTGGCGACGGCCTTCGCCTTCCTCCTCCTGCTGGTCTAGGAGATCCCGATGCTCGTGGACATCCTCATCGCACTGATCATGCTCACCAACTTCTCCCTGGTCGCGGCCAACCGGATCGACAAGGCGATCCAGACGGCCGTGCTCCAGGGCGTCCTGCTCGGCCTGCTCCCCCTGGCCATGGGCCTGTGGCGCATCCCGCACATCGTCCTCATGGCCGCGGCGACCATCGCGGTGAAGGGCTGGTTCATCCCCTACCTGTTCCGGCGGGCCCTCCGGCAGGTCCGGATCGACCGGGAGGTCAGCCCCTACATCGGCTACTCGGCCTCGCTGGTGCTCTGCGCCCTCGGGACGGGACTCAGCCTCCTCCTGGCCCACAACCTGCCCCTGAAGGCGGGAACGGCCAACACGCTGTTCCTGCCTGCCTCCCTCGCCACCCTCTTCACGGGATTCCTCCTGCTGGTCTCCCGCCGCAAGGCGCTCACGCAGGTCGTGGGCTACCTGGTCCTGGAGAACGGCATCTACCTGTTCTCCCTGCTGCTGGTCGAAGTCATGGCCCTCCTGGTGGAGGCCGGCGTCCTGCTGGACCTCTTCGTGGGCATCTTCGTCATGGGCATCGTCATCAACCACATCCGCGTGGCCTTCGACTCCATCGACACCCGCCATCTGGCCGAACTGAAGGATTGATCGATGGCCTGGTACTTGATCCTCCTCCCCCTGGCCGCGGCGCTGGCCGCCTGGAAGACGTCCTCCGACGCCTTCCGGATCAGGCTCCTTCCGGGCACGGCCGTCCTGCACCTGCTCGGCCTCGTGGTCTCCCTCTGCCTCGCCGCGATGCGCGGCTGGGAAGCCCTGCCCCGCGGGGTCTGGCTGGGAGTGGACGCCCTCGGAGGCTGGGTGCTGCTGGTGGTGAGCGTCCTCTTCTGCATCTGCGCCTTCTACGCGCCCGCCTACCTGGCCCTGCGCCCGGACCGGAACCACCGGCTCTTCGTCGTCTGCTTCCTGTGCTTCCTGAGCATGGCCTCCCTGCTGGCCCAGGCCCGCCATCCAGGCCTTGTCTGGGTCGCCATGGAGACCACGACCCTGACCACCGCGCCGCTCGTGTACTTCAACCACAACCGGCACTCCCTGGAGGCCGCCTGGAAGTACCTGATCATCGGCTCCGTGGGCATCGCCCTCGCCCTGCTGGGCACTTTCTTCATCGCCTACGCGGCCCACATGGGGGGCATCCACGAGCCTTTCCAGTACACGCGGCTGATGGAGGAAGGCGCGCAACTCTCCAGGCCGTGGCTGCGGGCCGGGTTCATCCTCGCCGTGGTCGGCTACGGGGCCAAGATGGGCCTGGCTCCGCTCCACACCTGGAAGCCGGACGCCTACGGCGAGACGCCCGGCATCGTCGGCGCACTCCTGGCGGGGGGTGTCACCAGCTGCGCCTTCCTGGCCCTGCTCCGGATCTACGCCGTCGTGGCCGCCGCCGGGGAAGCCGCCTTCGCCAACGAGGTCCTGGTGGGCTTCGGCCTCGTCTCCATGCTCTGGGCGATGGTCTTCATGGTCCGGCAGCTGGACATCAAGCGCATGCTCGCCTATTCCAGCGTCGAGCACATGGGGATCCTCGTCTTCGGCATCGGCATCGGGGGCACGGCACTCCGCTTCGCGCTCTTCCACATCGCCGCGAACGCGCTCGTCAAGAGCGTGCTCTTCCTCTCGGCGGGCAACATCCACCGGAGCTACGCCAGCCGCCACCTGCCCAACGTCACGGGAGCCATCCGGCGCACGCCCGTGTCGGCCTGGCTCTTCCTCCTCGCGTTCCTCGCCATCACCGGCACGCCGCCCTTCGCGCCCTTCATCAGCGAGTTCAACATCGCCGCCGCCGCCTTCTCCGGCAGCTCGCTCTGGCTCGGCGGCGCGTTCCTGCTCCTGCTCTGCGGCATCTTCCTGGCCATGAGCGACAGCGTGGTCAAGATGATCTTCGGCACGCCGGATCCAAGGCGGGTGCGCACGCCCTACAAGGACACCGCCGCCACGACGGCCCCCCTGATCCTGGCCCTCGGCCTCTCCCTGCTCCTGGGCCTCTGGCTGCCCCGGCCCATCGGGACCATGATCTCGAGCGCCGGCAACTGGGTGGAGGGAAAGCCATGAGCGGCCAGATGTTCGCCTCCTGCCGGAACGGATCCGCGATGCCCCTGGTGGACGTCCCCGAGCTCGCCTTCGGGGAGTTCCGGGACCAGATCCTCCAGGGCACCGGCGCGGGCATGCGCCTGGCGTGCCTCTGCGCCGACGAGCGGCTGCGCCTGTTCGCCGTGCTGGCCGACGATGCCGCCGGCGACTTGTGGGTCGGCCGCACGCGGCTGGACCAGCCCGGCTATCCCGCCCTCACCCCCCAGTGCCCCCAGGCCCATCTCTTCGAGCGGGAGATGGCCGAGCAGTTCGGCATCGTCCCCGAGCGCCACCCGTGGTTCAAGCCCGTGAGGTACCACGCCTCCTGGGCCGAGGGCCGGGATGCCTGGAACCGCCTCGGGACCCTCGAGCCCGGGGTGACCGACTTCTACCGGGTCGAAGGCGAGGAAGTCCACGAGGTCGCGGTGGGACCGGTCCATGCCGGCGTCATCGAACCCGGGCACTTCCGGTTCCAGTGCCACGGCGAGACCGTCTTCCACCTGGAGATCGCCCTGGGCTACCAGCACCGGGGCATCGAAAGGGCCCTGGTCGGGGGGCCCCATCCCCTGAGCCTCAAGTTCGCGGAAACCGTGGCGGGAGACACCACCATCGGCCACGGATGGGCCTACTGCCAGGCGATCGAGGCCCTGGCGGGCCTCTCCGTTCCCGCGCGGTCCAGGTGGGTGCGCGGCATCGCCCTGGAGCTGGAGCGCTGCGCCAACCACACCGGGGACCTGGGAGCCCTGGCCGGGGACGTCGGCTTCCTCGCCACGTCCTCCTTCTGCGGCCGCATCCGGGGAGACTGGCTGAACCTCACCGCCGAGATCTGCGGCAGCCGCCTGGGTCGGGAGTGGCTGAAGCCCGGCGGGCTGCGCCTGGACCTGGAGCCCGAGGTCGCCAAGGCCCTGTCCGCCCGCCTCGCGCGGATCTGGGCGGACACCCGCGACGCCATCGAACTCCTCTGGGGCGCCGCTTCCGTGCTCAACCGGTTCGAGGCGGCGGGCTTCGTGGATCCGGGCCAGGCCAGGGAGGTGGGCCTGGTGGGCGTCGCGGCCCGCGCCTGCGGGATCGAGCAGGACGTCCGCACGAACCACCCCTTCGGCCCCTACCTGGAGCATCCCGTCGGGATGCGGCTCGCCCGCCACGGCAACGTCCACTCGCGGGCCTGGGTCCGCTGGCGGGAGCTGGAGGAGAGCCGGGACTTCCTCGCCGAGGCCTTCGAGTCCCTCGACGACTCGGCGGCGGATCCCACCCCCGGCGCGCTTCCACCCCTGGCGCCGGACAGCCTCTGCGTCTCCATGACGGAGGGCTGGCGGGGCGAGATCCTGCACCTGGCCGTCACGGACGACCGGGGGCGCTTCGCCCGCTACAAGATCGTGGACCCCTCCTTCCACAACTGGTTCGGGCTGGCCTTGGCCCTGCGCGGAGAGCAGATCTCGGACTTCCCCCTCTGCAACAAGAGCTTCAATCTCTCCTACTGCGGACACGATCTATGATCCACATCCTGCTCTCCCGATGGCGCCAGGGGCACCGGACCCTCGCCTATCCCAGGACGATCCCCGCGCTGCCCGAGCGGTTCCGGGGGCTGCCGCGCGTCGAGGCGGGGGAATGCCCCCCGGACTGCGGAGTCTGCGCCGCGGCCTGCCCCGCCGAGGCTGTCGAGATCGAGGCCGGCGGCCCCGGCATCGACCTGGGCCGGTGCCTCTTCTGCGGCCAGTGCGCAGAAGCCTGCCCCCGGAAGGCCATCACCTTCACCCGGGACCATCGCCTCTCGACCCGGGACCGGGAGCACCTGGTCCTGGCCCCGGGCCGGGAGCTGCAGCTCGCGCGGAAGCTCGATGCGGAGCTGATGCGCCTCTTCGGGCGGTCCCTGAAGATCCGCGTCGTGAGCGCCGGCGGCTGCAACGGCTGCGAGGTCGACGTGAACGTGCTCGGGACCCTGGCCTGGGACCTGGGCCGGTTCGGGATCCAGTTCGTCGCGGCCCCCAGGCACGCGGACGCGGTGCTGGTCTGCGGGCCGGTCACCGCCAACATGGAGGAGGGCCTGCGCAAGACCTACGACGCCGTGCCGGAGCCCAGGATCGTCATCGCCGTGGGGGCCTGCGCCATCAGCGGAGGCCCCTTCTACCGGCAGGAGGAGCAGCTCGGGGGCGCCTCCAGCGTCCTCCCGGTGGACCTCTTCATCCCCGGCTGCCCTCCGCACCCCCTGACGACCCTCGACGGCCTGCTGCGGCTGCTGGGGAAGCTGGAGGCGGAAGGGCGGGTCAAGGCCATGAAGGCTTGCTAGATCGGCCTCCCGGGCGGATCTAGAGACGGAAATCACCGAGGAAAGGCGTGGATCGGTCCCGGCAGCAACTAGAATGGACGGGGAGGTTCTTCATGTCCAAAACACCTTCGACCCCTGCGATACGCCTGCTCAAGGACAACAAGGTACCGTTCGCCGAACACCACTACCGCTACGAGGACCACGGCGGGACTCGGCTCTGCGCCGAGGAGTTCAACGTCGACGAGCACTGCGTCATCAAGACCTTGATCATGGAGGACGAGAACGCCAAGCCGATGGTGGTGCTCATGCACGGGGACAGGGAGGTCAGCACCAAGGCCCTGGCCCGCCAGCTGGGGTGCAAGGCGATCCAGCCCTGCAAGCCGGATACCGCCAACCGGCATTCCGGCTACCTGGTGGGGGGAACGAGCCCCTTCGGGACCCGCCGGACGATGCCCGTCTACATGGAACGGTCCATCCTCGAGCTGGAAAAGATCTTCATCAACGGGGGGTCGCGGGGCTTCCTGGTGGCCATGGACCCGAAGGACGTGGCCATGGTCCTGAATCCGGTCCTCGTGGAAGTCTCGCTGCGCGAATAGTAACGTCTACCGGCCGGCAGGGTGCCCAGGGGGTTTACCCCTCCCTCCGGAAAGCTGGTAGCATTACTGACCAGCGCGCCTCGACCCCCGAGGCGCACCTTTTTTTATGTCCCAGAAACCTAGATTCATCAGTTATATCGAATACCTGTCGTTCCGGACCCTGGAGCCGGTGGTCTGCGTTCTGCCCTGGAACGCCACCCTCAAGCTGGGCCGTGTCCTCGGACGGCTGGCCCACTTCCTGGATCCCCGGCACCGCAGGGTGGTGAGGGAGAACCTGCGCATGTGCGACCTGGACATGACGGAAGCCGAGGTCAGGGAGACGTCCAAGGCCTGCTTCGAGCACTACGGCGCCATGTCCTTGCTGATGTTCCACCTCCTCCATATGGACCGCGAGGAGCTGGAGCGCCGGGTCCGCATGGAGGGCGTGGAGCACTGGCACGCCGCCCGTTCGCTGGGGAAGGGGTTCATCGTCCTGACGGGCCATTACGGCTGCTGGGAAGCCATGTCCCTGATGCTCAACCTGAAGGGCAGCGCCTTCTCGGTAATCGGCAGGAAGCTCGACAATCCCCTGCTCGACCCCTATCTCCAGAAGCTCCGCAGCCGCTGGGGGAACCGCGTGATCCTCAAGCGAGGGGCCATGCGCGAGGCGCTGCAGGTCCTGAAGCAGGGGGAAGGCGTCGGGTTCCTGCTGGACCAGGACGCCCTCTCCGGCGGCATCTTCATCAAGTTCCTGGGCCAGTGGGCCTCCACGCACTCCGCGGCCGCGGTGCTGGCCGTGAAGCACGAGATCCCCGTGCTCCCCGTGTTCAGCTGGCCGAACCCGGACGGTTCCATCTCCGTCCGCATCGACCCTCACATGATCATGCCGCGCACCGGGGACCGGGAGCGGGATGTCTGGGTCGCCACCCAGATCATGACCCGCTGCCTCGAGGACCAGGTCCGCAAGGACCCCCGCTGGTGGTTCTGGATGCACCGGCGCTTCAAGACAAGACCCGTCGAGGGACGATCCCAGCCCTCGCCGCTTCCCCCCCCGGAATGGATCCAGTCCGTTCCGTCTACCGTCAACCGGGGCTGAAAGGCCCCTCACTCCGGAAATACTATGCCCAAGCACGTTCTTGCCAAGTTGGAGGCTGAACTCCGGGAATACAAGCGGATGCTCCTGGACGACATCCCCAGGGAGATTGCGCACGCCGCCTCCCAGGGGGACCTGTCCGAGAACGCCGAATACGAACAGGCCCTGTCCAAGCGGGACATGTTCCAGGCCAAGGTCGTGGCCATGGAGAAGCGGATCCAGGAGATCGCCAGCCTGGACATCGGCCGGCTCCCCAGGAACAAGGTCGCCTACGGCTCCCAGGTGAAGCTGCTGGACCTGGATTCGGACAAGGAGGTGACCTACAAGCTGGTCCTGCCGGAAGAACTGGAAAATAATCCACAGTTCCTTAGTATTAGTTCGCCCATCGGGATGGCGCTGGTGGGTCTGGAAGAAGGCGACGAAGTCAAGATCAAGATCCCGGCGGGCACCAAGCACTTCGAGGTCTTGTCCCTCATCACGATCCACGGACAGTAAACTTGGCTGGCTCGGGCTGGAGGCCTAGATGAATCGGATCAAGAAGGACCAGCGTTGCTCCTTCTGCGGCAAGGCGCCGAACGAGGTGGAGCAGCTCCTGGCGGGGCCGGGAGCCTTCATCTGCAACGAGTGCGTGGAGGCCGGCCAGCTGCAGCTCCGCATGAGCCGCCAGGGCAAGACCGTCGGCCGCCACGAGACCAAGCTGGCCCGCCCCAGGGAGATCAAGTCCTTCCTCGACGACTACGTCATCGGGCAGGAGGCGGCCAAGAAGCGCCTGGCCGTGGCCGTCTACAACCACTACAAGCGGATCCTGGTGCCCAAGCGCGGCCTCGGCCCCGCCAACGACGTGGAGCTGGCCAAGAGCAACATCCTGCTGATCGGCCCCACCGGCACCGGCAAGACCCTGCTGGCGCAGACCCTGGCCCGCGTCCTGGACGTTCCCCTCGCCATGGCGGACGCCACCACCCTGACCGAGGCGGGCTACGTGGGCGAGGACGTCGAGAACATCCTCACCAAGCTCCTGCAGGTGTCCAACTACGACGTGGAGCGCGCCCAGCGGGGCATCGTCTTCATCGACGAGATCGACAAGATCGGCCGCAAGAGCGAGAACCCGAGCATCACGCGCGACGTCTCCGGGGAGGGCGTCCAGCAGGCGCTGCTGAAGCTCATCGAGGGCACCGTCGCCAACGTCCCCCCCCAGGGCGGGCGCAAGCACCCCCACCAGGAGTTCATCCAGGTGGACACGTCCAACATCCTCTTCATCTGCGGCGGCGCCTTCGTGGGCATCGACGAGATCATCAAGCAGCGGATCCGCGCCAAGGCCGTGGGCTTCGGCGCCCAGGTCACGTCCAAGGCCAGCAAGGAGGGCTTCCTGAAGTACGTGGAACCCGAGGACATCATCCGGTTCGGCCTCATCCCCGAGCTGGTGGGGCGCCTGCCCGTGGTGGCCACCCTGGATCCCCTGGACCAGCAGGCCCTCGTCGCGATCCTCACCCAGCCCAAGAACGCCGTCACCAAGCAGTTCGCCAAGCTCTTCGACATGGACGACGTGGAACTCGTGTTCGAGGACGCCGCCCTGGAGGCCATCGCCGACCAGGCGATGACCCGCAAGCTGGGCGCGCGGGGCCTGCGCTCCATGCTGGAGCAGATCCTGCTGGAGCCCATGTTCGAGATGCCCTCGGAGAGCCGCACGGCGAAGGTGGTCCTCCACATCACCCGGGAGCGGGTGGAGAAGGAGCTGGGCCTTCCGAGCGTGCCCATCCCGGTCGCGGGCTGAACCGCCGCGTTTCCGAGAAGGGGCCGGGACATCCCGGCCCTTTCCGTCCCCCCGCCCGGCCCCGCGGCGGCATCATACAATCTAGGAGCGCGGACGATCCGCCGCTCGCCGGAGCAGACGCTTGAGCAGCACCAAGACCCTCACCCTTCCCGCCATCCCCATCCGGGACATGGTCCTCTTCCCAGGCAGCCGCGTGCCCTTCGTGGTCGGACGCAAGGCTTCCGTGCGCACCCTCGAGCTGGCCATCAAGACCGGCGACCATCTGGTGATGCTCACCCAGAAGGATCCCAGGGAGGAGGAGCCCAAGCACGAGAGCCTCTACGGCACGGGCACGCTGGCCCTGGTGGAGTCCCTCATCGCGCTGCCCAAGGACTACTACAAGGTCGGCGTGAAGGGCGTCGCCCGCGTCCGGCTGGAGCGCTACGCGGACGACGGGGACGTGATCCAGGCCGAAGTGACCATCCTCAACGAGCCGTCCGCGGCCGGGGAGATCCCGCTCCTGGAGGCGTTCCACGAGGCCGTCGGGACGTTCCTCTCGCGCAACCCCGACGCCAGCCGGCTCCTGTCCGTGGACCAGATCAGGGAGCTGCCCCTGGGCCGGGCCGTGGACACCGTGGCCGGCCTGGTCCCGGCGGAGGTGCGCGAGAAGCAGGGTGTGCTGGAGCAGCTGGAGATCGAGCCCCGGCTCCAGGCCGCGCTCAAGCTCCTCGAGCTGGACGCGGCCCGGCAGGCCGTGGACCGGGAGCTGGAGGAGAAGACCCGGCAGCGCCTGGACGAGGACCACAAGCACTACGTCCTGGGCGAGAAGATGCGGGTGATCCAGCAGGAGCTGGGCAAGAAGGGCGAGAAGGACGAGATCACGCGGCTCCGGGAGCAGATCATCGAGGCCGGCATGAGCGAGGAGGCCGAGAAGAAGGCCCTCGAGGAGCTGGACCGCATGGAGACCATGCCGCTCCAGAGCGCCGAGGCCACCGTCTCCCGGACCTACATCGACTGGCTCCTGGCCCTGCCCTGGAAGCAGTTCGCCGAGGAGCACCTGGACCTGGACGAGGCCGAGCGGATCCTGGAGGAGGACCACGCGGGGCTCGAGAAGGTGAAGGCCCGGATCCTCGAGTACCTCGCCGTCATGCGGCGCCTGCGGGGCCCCGTCCTCCCCGCCGCGGAAGAGGTGGACGGCAAGACCGCGGAAGCCCAGCGGGAACCCGCGCCGCCCGTCCCCATGCGCGGCCCCATCCTGTGCCTCGTGGGCCCTCCAGGCGTCGGCAAGACCTCCCTGGCCCGGTCCATCGCCCGGGCCCTCAACCGCCCCTTCCTCCGCTTCTCCCTGGGCGGCGTGCGCGACGAGGCGGAGATCCGCGGCCACCGCCGCACCTACATCGGCTCCATGCCCGGCCGCATCATCTCGCTCATGAAGAAGGCGGGGGTGCGGAATCCGCTCATGCTGCTCGACGAGGTCGACAAGATGGCCTCCGACTGGCGGGGCGACCCCAGCAGCGCCCTCCTGGAGGTCCTGGACCCCGAGCAGAACGCCAGCTTCCAGGACCACTACCTGGACGTCGGCTTCGACCTGAGCCACGTGCTCTTCCTCTGCACGGCGAACGTCCGCCACCAGATCCCCCAGCCCCTGGAGGACCGGCTGGAGATCATCGACCTCTCCGGCTACACCCTGCGGGAGAAGCTGGCCATCGCCCAGCACCACCTGGTCCCCAAGGCCCTGGAACGGCACGGCATGACGGACCTGCACATCACCTTCGAGGACCAGGCCCTCGAGAAGATCGTCCAGGCCTACACCAAGGAGGCCGGCGTCCGGCAGCTGGAGCGCGAGATCAGCGCCGTCCTGCGCAAGCTGGCCCGGCACAGCCTCCAGCCGGGCAAGGGCGAGCTGGCCGGGGAGGCCTTCGACACCCACGTGGGACCCGAGCGGCTGCCCAAGCTCCTGGGGCCCGAGAAGTTCCTGGAGACCCCCCCCACGGACCAGCCGCCTCCCGGCGTGGTCAACGGACTCGCCTGGACGCCGACGGGCGGCGACCTGCTCACCATCGAGGCCGCCAGCCTGCCGGGCAAGGGGAATCTCAAGCTCACTGGCAAGCTGGGCGAGGTGATGCAGGAGAGCGCCAACCTGGCCCTGTCCTTCGTGCGGGCCAGGGCGGAGCGCCTGGGCCTCAAGGAGGACTTCCTCGAGAAGATCGACCTCCACGTCCATGTCCCGGAGGGCGCCATCCCCAAGGACGGCCCCAGCGCGGGCATCACCATGGCGACGGCCCTGATCTCGGTGCTCACGGGCATTCCCGCCAGGTCCGACCTCGCCATGACCGGCGAGCTGACCCTGCGCGGCATGGTGCTCCCCATCGGCGGCCTGAAGGAGAAGCTGCTGGCGGCCCACCGCATGGGCTGCAAGGCCGTGCTGATCCCCGGCGAGAACGCGAGGTACCTCGAGGAAGTCCCCGCGGAGGTGCGGGAACAGCTGGACATCCACCTCGTGAGCCACATGGACGAAGTCATCCAGCTCGCCCTGACCCGGCCCCCGGAACCCAGGAAGGCCCAGGCCGAGGCGGAGTCCGTGGTCGGCCCGCCCGCCAAGGGGCAGGACTCCCCCGTGAGCACCCAGTAGCCGCGCTCTCGCCGGATCCTTCAGACCGTCGACGCCAGCGCCGTCATTCCGAGACGGCGAAGACCACCTTCTCGTTGGTGAACCGTTCCTTGACGAGGATCTTCACGGTGGCCGACTGCTTGTCCGGGGAGAGGGTCAGCGTGTAGTGCTTGTCCTTCGCCAGGGAGCCCGGCACGACGTTCACCTTGGAGATCTGCTTGACGCCCGCGTCGGCGGCCGTGAAGGTCAGGGAATCGCTGTTGCGGAGGTCGAGGGACTTCTCGAACACCTTGTCGGACCAGTTGGAGCCGGCCCGGTCCTTGGCGAAGACGGGGATCACGATGATCCCTTCCGTCTTGAGCTTGTTCCGCTCGCCCACCACGTAGTGCATGGAGTTCAGCTTCGCCTTCTGGCCTTCGGAGAGGGCGGTCAGCTCGTTCATGCTGGCGATGAGCTTGGTCCGCTCGGTGCGCAGGCCGTCGATCTCGCCGGTCAGGCGGTTCCGCTCGGCCGTGAGGTCGCTCACGTCCTCCTGCAGCTTCTCGTTCTCCGCGACGGCGGTGTCCCGCTCGCCCTCGATCTTCTCGCGCTCCTGGCGGACCAGGTCGTTGGGAGAGATCTTCGCGCGCCCCTGGTTGACCCAGGTGCCGTAGACGCCGTTGCTGTAGAAGTGGTAGACCTCGAAGCCCGGCGCCAGCTTCTCCATGATGTTCACCTTGTTGATCAGGTTCCGGGCCTTCGCGCCGGTGACGCCCTGCTTGCGGAGGAACCGGAGGGCCATGCTGTAGTGGTTGTCCCCCGAACGGGCCATGTCGGGCTTCGGGAGGATGGCCCTCAGCTTGGAGATCTGGTCGTTCAACTCGGTGATCTCCTTGTCCTTGTCGATCACCTCCTGCAGCAGCGCCCGGTAGGAACTGTCCTTCTCCGCCTTGATGCGCTCCTCGAGCTTCGCCTTCTGCTCGTCCGTCAGCTGCATCGTCTGGGTGTCCGGGCGGACGTCCTTGACGCCCGCGGCCTTCAGCTTCTCGGACTGCTCCGCCCCGGCCGCGTTGGCCTGCTGGCTGAGCTTGTCGAGCTCGCCCACCTTCTCGGCCACGTCCCGGAGTTCCTTGGGCTCCGAATCCCTGTGGCAGGCCGGGGCAAGCACGAGCATCGCGATGGCTACGAATCCGGCAAGGTGGCGGGCGAGCCGTTTCAGGGACATGGTGGATCTCCAGAAAAAAAAGATGCAGTTCAACGGAATCCAGACCTTTCAACCCTAACCCTTCCCCCGGATCCTGGCAAGCCGAAGACGCGCTTCCGCGCCGCCGGACGAGGCCTTGGCCGCGCGAGAGCCACGAGTGTTGATATCCTGTACCCGCGCAGCCGTCTGCGCATCAAATGGACCGAGCCGGAGGCTCCGGGAGAGGAAGATGTTCAACTCTGGAAGACACCTGTTCACCTCGGAAAGCGTGACGGAAGGACACCCCGACAAGATCGCCGACCAGATCTCGGACGCGATCCTGGACGCCGCCATCTCCGGGGATCCCCAGAGCCGGGTGGCCTGCGAAAGCCTCCTGACCACGGGCCTGATCATGGTGGCCGGGGAGATCACGACCGAATGCTACATCGACATCGCCCGCGTCGCCCGCGACACGGTCCGCGAGATCGGCTACGACAACAGCTACAAGGGCTTCGACTGCAACACCTGCTCGGTGATCGTGACCCTGGACCAGCAGAGTCCGGACATCGCCATGGGCGTCAACACCGGAGGAGCCGGCGACCAGGGCCTGATGTTCGGCTACGCCACCGACGAGACGCCCGAGTTGATGCCCGCCCCTCTCCACTTCGCCCACCTGCTGACCCGCAGGCTGGCCGAAGCCCGGAAGACGGGCCTGATCCCCTGGCTCCTGCCGGACGGGAAGTCCCAGGTCACGGTGGAATACTTCGACGGCCGGGTCGTGAGGATCCCGACGGTGGTCATCTCCACCCAGCACGACGACGGCGTCACCCATGCCGAGATCAAGGAGCGGGTCGTCCAGGACGTCATCCGCGCCGTGCTCCCGGAGGAGTTCCTGGATGCCGGGACCGTCTTCCACGTCAATCCCACCGGGCGCTTCGTCATCGGCGGCCCCATGGGCGACACGGGCCTCACGGGACGGAAGATCATCGTGGATTCCTACGGCGGCAGCGGCCACCACGGCGGCGGCTGCTTCTCCGGCAAGGATCCCTCCAAGGTCGACCGCTCCGCCGCCTACATGGGCCGCTACATCGCGAAGAACATCGTGGCCGCCGGCCTCGCGAAGCGCTGCGAGATCCAGCTGGCCTATGCCATCGGCGTGGCGGAGCCCGTCTCCATCGACCTGGACACCTTCGGGACCGGCGTCGTGTCCGAGGAGAAGCTCATCAAGGCCGTGCGCGAGGTCTTCAGCTGCACCCCCCAGGCCATGATCCGGACCCTGGACCTGCGCAGGCCGATCTACAAGGCCACGGCCGCCTACGGCCACTTCGGCCGGGACGAATTCAGCTGGGAGCGGACCGACCGCGTCGAGGCGCTCAAGGCCGCGGCGAGGTAGTCAGAAAGGCCCGGCATCCGCCGGGCCTTTCCCTGTACCGGGGGCGACCCGCTACTTCTTCTTTTTCCTGGCGGCCAGCACCTTCTTGGCGGCGTCCATGCCGGCCTGGAAGGCCTGCTCGTTGAGCGGGATGAGGCTCGCCTTCTCCTTGAGGGCACCCTTGATGGCGTTGATGAGCGTCTCCTTCGGGAAGAGGTCCGTGGCGGCCTGCAGCGCGCCGAGGGCGACGATGTTCTTCACCACCAGCTTGCCCAGTCCGGCGGCGATCTCCGTGAAGGGCACGCCGACCACGGTGATGCTGGGATCGGCGGGCTTCACGTCCTTGGCGACGGAGCTGTCGTAGATGATGTAGCCGCCCTTCTTCACCGTGAGCCCGAACTTGGCGAGGCTCGGGGCGTTGAAGGCGATCAGGACGTCAGGAGCCGGGCTGGCCGGATTCAGCACTTCCTCCTTGGCCACGTGGACGTCGGCGTAGCTCGTGCCGCCGCGGCTCTCGGGGCCGTAGCTCGGGATGTGGGTGCCGTCGAAGCCCTCGTTGATGGCCGCGGTGGCCACGAGCATGGCCGCCGTCTGGGCGCCGTCGCCCCCGGATCCCGCCAGCTTCAGGCTGATGTCGGAGGGATTCAGGTGGGCGGGGAAAGCCTTGCAGAAGCGGGTCTGGGGCTCGGAGCTGGCGTCCACGGCCTTGAGCAGCGGGGCGGATCCGAAGAGCGGCTCGGGCAGCTTGAACCAGGGTTCCTCGGTCACATCCTTCTTCACGCCCAGCGGGAAGATGGAGACCATGTTCTCCTTGACCCACTTCTCGGCCTTGTCGGGGGTCATCCTCAGGTGGGTGGGGCATTCGGCGAGGACTTCGACGAAGGCGTAGCCGCGGCCTTCCTTCTGGAGCTGGAGGGCCTTCTTGATGGCCTTGGCGGCCTTCTTGCGCTCGGCGGGGCTGAAGAGCGCGACCCGCTCCACGTAGACCGGCCCGTCGAGGCCGCCGATGAGCTCGGCCATCTTGATGGGTTCGCCGTTGAACCTGGCCCTGCCCTTGGGGCTGGTGGCGGTGACCTGGCCCATGAGCGTCGTGGGGGCCATCTGGCCGCCGGTCATGCCGTAGATCGCGTTGTTGATGAAGATGACGCTGATCGGGGCGCCGAGCTGGGCGGCGGAGACGGTCTCGGCCAGGCCGATGGAGGCCAGGTCGCCGTCCCCCTGGTAGGAGATGACGTTCGCGGCCGGATTGGCCATCTTGTGGCCCAGGGCGACGGCGGCGGCGCGGCCGTGGGCGGCCTGGGTGTTGTTCGTGTCGAAGTAGTAGTACGCGAACACGGAACAGCCGACGGGGCTGACGAGGACCACGCTGTCCTGGATGCCGAGTTCCTCGATGGCCTGGGCCAGGAACTTGTGGACGAGCCCGTGGCCGCAGCCGGCACAGTAGTGGGTGGACTGCCCCTTCAGGCCCTCGCCGTGGGCATGGCGCTCAAACTTCTGATAGAAGACGGACATGGGGCCTCCTTACTTCTTGCCAAGGGTGGATTTCACAAGGTCGACGATTTCCGACTGCTGCGGCAGCATCCCGCCGGACCGGCGGACATGGCTGACGGGGGGCAGCTTCTCCACACCCACCAGGCTCAGGTTCAGGCGGAGTTCGTCCTCGATCTGCCCGCCCTGGTTGGCTTCGACCACCACGAGGCGCTTCGTCCTCGGAAGGAGCGCCTTCAGCTGCTGGATGGGGAAGGGCCAGATGGTGATGGGCCGGAAGAGCCCCGCCTTGACGCCCATGCCCCGCAGGGTGCTGACGGCGCCCTTCGCGGCGCGGGCGGGCGTATTGCAGGCCACCAGGATCACGTCCGCGTCCTCGGTCATGTAGCACTCGGCCCTGGCCTCGGCCTTCATGGCCTCGTACTTCTTCTCGAGATCGACGTTGAACTTCTCAAGGTCCGATTCCTGGAGCTGGATGGAGGAGATCAGGTTCCCGCGGTGGTTCTTGTCCCCGTAGACGGCCCACTTGGGGATGCCCGGCTGGACCATGTAGTCGGGCAGCTGCACCTTGCCGGTCATCTGGCCCAGGTAGCCGTCGGCCACGACGATGACGGGATTGCGGTACTTGAAGGTCAGCTCGAAGGCCAGCATGGTCAGGTCCAGCATCTCCTGGGGGGTGCTGGGCATGAGGCCGATGCAGTGGCTGTAGCCATGGCCGAGGCCGCGGCAGACGAGCGCCACGTCGGCCTGCTCGGGGCCGATGTTGCCGAGGCCCGGACCGCCGCGCATGACGTTCACGAACACGCCCGGCACTTCGGCGCCGACCATGTAGGAGACGCCTTCGAGCATCAGGGAGAAGCCGGGGCTGGAGGTGAAGGTCATGCAGGGGATGCCGGCGCCGCCGGTGCCGTACATGTGGTTCACCGTGGCCACTTCCGAGACGGCCTGGAGGAAGATCCCGTTCATCTTGGGCATCAGCTTGGCCATCAGCTCGGCCCCCTCGGTGGAGGGGGTGATCGGATAGCCGTAGAAATGCCGGCAGCCGGCCAGCAGCGCGCCGATGGCGGAGGCGTAGTTGCCCTTGATGATGAGGGGCTGGGTCCTGGGGAGGGGGATCCGCTTCTCGGGAACGTCGACCGGCTCGGGGGCGGCGGTCTGCTTCTCGCCGAAGAGCTTGGCGGGATCCTGGAGCTCGAAGGCCTCGCCCTGCGCCATGTTGCGCAGACCGTAGGGTTCCGGGCAGGCCTCGATGCAGAGCCCGCACCCGGTGCACTTCGCCAGGTCCAGCACGACCGGCACGAGGCCCGTCTTGGGATTGATCTCGTCGGAGAACGAGATGCAGCCCTTCACGCACACACTGACGCAGCGGCCGCAGCCTTTGCAGTACTCGGGCACCAGGAAGGGCTTTGGTTTCTCTTTCAGGTTGGGCATGGTCATGCTCCTCGTCTCATATGACTTCTGACTGTGAAAAATACTCGAAAGTCCTGCCGCGACCGCTCGAAGTATTGAATCCACCCCGTGTGTATCGGGTCACAACCCCGGTGGACGCCATCACAACAGTCGAGGCAAAGGCGTGCTCTCGCCAATTGGGATATCTTAACCGTTCCGCCCCAGGAGTGCGTGGTGATCACAGGACTTGGAACAGACATCTGCCCCGCGGCCCGATGGAGCCACCTCCTGGACCGCTTCGGAGACAAGCCCGTCCGCAGGATCCTCGCGGCCGAGGAGGCCGACTACCTCGCGAGGGGCAACCGGCAGCGGCTGCCGGAACGGCTGGCGGGAAGATGGGCCCTGCGGGAGGCTTTCGGGAAGGCCCTCGGCGTGGGCCTGGAGGGCTGGTCCTGGCGGGAGCTCCGCTTCCGGGACGGACGGCTCTGGGCCGAGGGGGAACTCGCCAGGAAACTGCAGCGGAGAGGCGTCATGCACCTTCATGGAAGCGTGAGCCACGACTCCGGCATGGCCTTCGCCGTGGTCATCCTCGAAGGGAACGCGCCTCGCCATGATTAATCTTCTGCCGATCCGTGCCGATGGCGGAAACTAGGACGACAAGCATGGCCATCCAGGTCGCAAACCAGCAGATGAGCCTCCCGGACTTCCTGGCGATGAGGGATTTCATCTATGCCAAGACCGGGATCTTCTTCGCGGAGTCGAAGCAGTACTTCCTGGAGAACCGCCTCACGAGGCGGCTGGCCGATGTCCACCTCAGGACCTGCCGGGAGTACCTGGGCCTGCTCCAGGGCCCGAACGGCCAGGAGGAGCTCAAGCAGCTGTTCATCGAGATCACGACCAACGAGACCAGCTTCTGGCGCAACCCGCCCCAGATCGAGGCCTTCCAGCGCATCGTCCTCCCGGAGGCCGCTGCCCAGGCCAGGGCCAGGGGAGCCAACAGGCTGAGGATCTGGTCCGCGGCCTGTTCCTCGGGGGAGGAACCCTACACCCTCGCCATGATCTGCCAGGAGGCCAGGGACACCCTGCTCAAGGGGATGCAGGTGGAGATCCTCGCCACGGACATCAGCGAGAAGGTGATGGCCCAGGCCCGGGAGGGCGTCTACGGGAGCTACACGCTGCGCAACCTGACGCCCGCCCAGCTCAAGCAGCACTTCACGCCCCTCTCCGGGGATGCCTACGCGGTGAAACCGGAGCTGAAGCAGCTGGTGACCATCAAACATGTCAATCTGGTGGACTATCCGGCCTACAAAACCCTCGGCGCCTTCGAGGTGATCTTCTGCCGGAACGTCCTCATCTACTTCGACGAGGCCGTCAAGGTCAAGGTCCTGAGAGGGTTCCACCAGCAGCTCCAGGCCAAGGGGTTCCTTCTCGTCGGCCACAGCGAGTCCATCCATTCCTTCAACATCGGATTCGAGCTGATGCACTTCACCAAGGCCATGGGCTACCGCAAGCGCGCGTGAACATCGAGGAGACCCAAGGAATGCCGATCACACCCCAGGAACTGATCACGAACCTCGGCGACCTGCCCCCCCTTCCCCAGGTTGCGGCCCAGGTGCTGCGGATCGTCGCGGATCCTGATTCGAGCCCGGAAGAACTCCAGCGCGTCGTCTGCACGGACCAGGCCCTCACCGCCCAGATCCTGAAGATCGCCAACTCGGCGATGTTCGGCATGATGCGCGAGGTGAAGACCCTCACGCAGGCCATCATGACCCTCGGGTTCTCGACCATCAAGAGCGTGGTCATCGCCTCCAGCGCCAAGAACCTCTACAGCCGGGGAGCCTCCGGCCTCCAGGAGCGCCTGATGTGGGAACACGCCCTGGTCACGGCCATCGCGGGCCGGACCTACGGCAAGCTGCTCCGCTTCCCGAGGACGGAGGAGATCTTCCTCGCGGGCTTGATGCACGACATCGGGAAATCCGTCATGGGCATCAAGTTCCCGGACCGCTACGGCACCATGATCCGGACCGTCTACAACGAGCAGGGCGATTTCCTGGAACTGGAGCTGGACACCTTCGGCTTCGACCACACCATGGTGGGCGAAGCCCTGCTGCACTCCTGGAACCTGGCCCGGAGCATCGAGCACACCGTGCGCTGGCATCACGACCCCATGGAGGCGCCCGAGGACGACCGGGCCCTGACGGCCCTGGTGGCCCTGGGCAACCAGCTGGCCCTCGGCCTGAAGATCGGCATCGGTCGCCCGGAATCGCTGGCCGGACCGACCAGGCAGGCGCTGGAGATCCTCGACCTCACCCCCGAATCGCTCGAAGACTACCGGGAGACCATCCTCCAGGCCCTCGAGCTGGACAAGTCCCTCCTCGCGGAATTCTGACATGATCACCGAGTCCACCGTACGGCTCAGGGTCAGGACCCTCCCCAGTCTCCCCACCACCGTGGTGGCCATGGGACAGGCCGTGTCCGACGAGCGGTGCACCGTGGACCGCATCCTGGGCATCCTGGCCAAGGATCCCCCCCTCTCCGCCACCATGCTGAGGATGGCCAACTCGGCCATGTACGCCGGGGACAGGCGCGTGACGGACCTGCGCAGCGCGGTCCTGCGCCTGGGATTCGACGCCATGCTCAACCTGGGCCGCACCGCCGCCATCATCCGGTCCTTCCGGGGCGCCACCCACCTCGACGCGCTGCGCCTCTGGCAGCACTCCGTGGCCGTGGGGATCACCGCCAAGGGCATCTGCCGGCTCCTGAAGAACCGGGCCCTCGAGGAGCCCGCCTTCCTGTCCGGCCTCCTCCACGACATCGGGAAGATCGCCCTGGACCGCTGCTTCCCCGAGGAATACTCCCCGGTGGTCGATGCAATCCAGGCCGGAAGGGTGTGCTACGAGGTCGAGTCGGAACTCCTGGGCATGACCCATGCGGACGTGGGCGCCATGGTGGCCGTGAACTGGAATTTCGCCGACCTGCTGGTGGAGGTGATCCGGGACCACCACACGCCGGGGCCGGGGGCCTTCCTGGCCAACCTGGTCTACCTCTGCGACCTGCTCGTGCGGGCACGCATCCCCAACGGCCCCGCGGACGAGGTCCTGGCCTTCAGCCTGGAGGAACTGCCCCCCTTCCGCGAAGTCTTCGGCGGCATCCCCGCCGACCAGCTGGATCTCGAACGGCTCACCTTCAGCATCGACGATGAGCTGGAGCACGCCATCGCCTTCGTCAAGCTCGCTTTCCAGGATTGATCCCGCATGGAACGAATCCGCGTCCTGATCGTCGACGACAGCCCCTTCATGAGGAAGGCGCTCGAGCGCATGCTGCTGGCCGCCGAGGACATCGAAGTGATCGGCTCCGCCCGGGACGGGCAGGACGCCCTGGGCAAGATCCCCCTCCTGAAGCCTGACATCGTCACCCTGGACGTGGAGATGCCGCGCATGGACGGCCTTTCGTGCCTGAAGCGGATCATGGCCGAGATGCCCCTGCCCGTCCTGATGGTCTCCAGCCTGACCCAGGAGGGCGCCCAGGCGACCCTGGAGGCGCTGGCCCTGGGGGCCCTGGACTTCATCCCCAAGGAGAGCAGCCTGGCCAACCAGGCCATCCTCCAGATCCAGCAGGACCTCCAGGAGAAGGTCCGGAAGCTGGCCCGGAGCCCCCGGTTCCGCAAGAAGGCCCCGCCCGTCGCCGCGCCGGCTCCCCGCCCCGTCGCCCCGGCTCCGCCTCCCGCGCCCGTCTCCCGCCCCTGGCATGCGAAGCCGGTGCCCGCGGGGCCCGGCCTCCTGCCCGGCAGCCCCATGGCCGAACTGCTCGCCATCGGCTGCTCGACGGGCGGCCCCAAGGCGCTCCAGGACCTCCTGCCGGGCCTGCCCAAGGCCCTCCCCGTCCCCTGCGTCATCGTCCAGCACATGCCGCCCTCGTTCACGAAGCCCTTCGCGGCGCGCCTGGACGGGATCTGCGAGGTGGACGTCAAGGAGGCCGAGCACGGCGAGACAGCCTATCCCGGGATCGTCTACATCGCCCCTGGAGGCACCCACCTGAACTGCCGGCAGCGCGGCAGCCAGGTCGTCCTGGAGCTGAACCCGGAGCCGGCGACGAGCATCCACCGGCCCAGCGTCGACGTCCTGTTCCAGAGCATCGCCGAGAACTGCACCCGCCAGGTGCTCGCGATGATCCTGACCGGCATGGGCTCCGACGGCGCCCGCGGCATGGAGCTGCTCAAGGCGAAGGGGGCCCACACCCTCGCGGAGGCCGAGGAGACCTGCGTCGTCTACGGCATGCCCCGGGCCGCCTTCGAGCGGGGCTGCGTGGACCAGGTGGCGCCCATCCAGGACATGGCGGGCATCCTGCGAAAGCACTTCCAGCTCTGATGGACCCCGTATCCTCCCAGGCCGCCAACCTGCTGAGCGCCGTGCAGGCGCTCCTGGTGAGGCAGGGAGCCACCATCGCGGGGCGCTCGCTCATGGCCCTGGTCGGACAGGACCTGGAGGTCCTCTTCCTCGCGACGACCCAGGGCGGCGTCAAGCTGCAGCTCCCGTCGGGGCAGATCCTGACCGCCCAGGGCCAGCTCCCCTATCCCGAGGGCACCGCGCTGCGGGTGCGGGTGCTGCCGGCTCCCGAGGGCGAGGCCGGCATCCGGCTCAAGCTCCAGGAGGCCAATCCGCCCGCCACGCCCACCCTGCTGGCCCCCCTGACCCAGGGAGAGGCCTCGCTCCTGTCCGCGCGCCTCGCCGAGGCGTCGCCCCCTCCGGAACTGATGCCGCTCGTGCACCTCCTTTCGCTGCTCACGGACGTCCAGCCCCGGAGCGGCGGCGCGCCGTCGGCGGAAGAGGTGCAATCGGCCGTGCAGCAGCTTCCGGCCCCCCTGCGCGCCAGCCTGGGGCAGATGCTGGGCGCCGATCCGGCGGCCTCTCCCCGGGAACTGGCCGACACGCTGCTCGCCGCCCTCCTCGAAGAACCGCGGACGCCTCCGGAGGCCGGGGCGGAAACCCGGCAGACCGTCCTCCAGCAGGTGGCGTCGAGGTTCCAGGTCCTGCTCACGCTCTATCCGGAAATCCCGCCGGAGCAGCGGGACGGCCTGGACGCCTGGCTCCGCGGCCTCCTCCAGGGATCCGCGGAGGGGGCTCCGGCGGAGGCCGGGGAAGCCCTGGTCCCCCAGCCGCAGCTCCAGGAGGCGCTCCGCCAGCTCCCCGCCTCCCTGCAGTTCACCCTCGGCCAGGTGCTCGGCACCGGTCGGATGGCCTCCCCCCGGGAACTGGCGGCCGCCGTCCGGGAGTTCCTCCAGGAAGCCCGGCAGGCGCTGCCGGCGGAAGCGGCGGGGATGGACATCCCCCGGACGACCGCCCGGTTCCAGGCGATGCTGTCCGGACTCCCGGCCGACCGGCAGGAAGGCCTCGCCGCCTGGCTCCAGGGCCTGGTCCAGAAGTCCTCCGGGGGCCCCATCCTTCCGGAGACGGAGCAGCTCCAGGCGGCCATCCGGCAGCTCCCCGCCTCCCTCCGGGCCGGCCTCGGCGAGGCGCTCGGAACCGGAAGCGACGCCTCTCCCCAGGCATTGGCGACGGCCCTGCGGGCCTCCCTCGTCCCGGAGGCGCGAGGGCAGCAGCCGGCGCTGGCCTCCCAGCCGCTGGACGCCAGACTCCAGGCCGTGCTCTCCGGGCTCCCGGCGGACCGGCAGGAAGGCCTCGCACCCTGGCTCCAGGGCCTGGTCCAGACGTCCTCCGACGGCCCCGTCCTTCCGGGGACGGAACAGCTCCAGACGGCGATCCGGCAGCTCCCCGCCTCCCTCCGGGCCAGCCTCGGCGAGGCGCTCGGGACCGGAAGCGACGCCTCTCCCCAGGCGCTGGCGACCGCCCTGCGGGCCTCCCTCCTCCAGGAGACGCGCGGGGCGCAGCCGGCGATGGACCCCCAGCTGCTGGCGGCCAGGTTCCAGGCGATGCTCTCCGGCAGCTCCGGGCTTCCGGCGGGCTCCCAGGACGGTCTGGCGGCCTGGTTCCGGAATCTCCTGCTGAAGGCGGCCGGAGAGACGCCCGCGGCGGCCAGGACGGCCCCGGCCTCCGCCTCCCCGCGCCCGGAGGCCGCGTTGCGGCGGGATTCCGCGGCGGACCTGGACGCCCTCGTGCCGCGGAAGCTGGCGGCCGCGCTGGAAGCCCACGACGGCCCCAAGGCGGAACTCCCGGAATCCTGGGAATCGTGGATCCGGGGCACCCTCACCACCCTCTCGGATCCCGCGGCCTCGCCCCGGGAGGCGGCCTTCCACGCCCTCCAGGCCAAGGAGGGGACGGCCTTCTTCGAGATCCCCCTGCCGTGGGCCCAGGCCACGCCCCTCCAGATCTGGGTGGAATCCGACGCCCCCGAAGGCCGGCCGGGGAACCGCGACACCACGAGGCGCGTCCTCCTGGGCCTTCGGTTCACGGGACTCGGGGAAACCCGCCTGGGCCTGGCCCAGGACGCCTCGGGATTCCGGATCCGCGTCTGGACCGAACACCCGGAGGCCCTGGCGACCGAGCAGGACTGGATGCGCAAGGAACTGGGAGGCCTGGGGAAGCCCGTGGACCTGAGGATCTACGCCCTGGCCGGCGACGCCGACGGGACGATCCCCACCGTCCGGTCGCTGGCGGCGGGCCCTTCCCTCAGCGCGCTCGGATAGCGCCGGCTCAGGCCAGCTTCGACGCCAGCCTCTTCATCAGCTTCGGCAGGCGGTTCAGGGCCGCCTGGCTCTCCATCCATTCCCGGTGGGGCCGCGCCGGGAAGCCGGTGACGAAGCTCCCGTCGGGCACGTTCTTGGCCACGACCGAGTTGCCGCCCACGACGGTGCGGCTGCCGATGTGGATGTGGCCCACGACGCCCACCTTCCCGGCCAGAGTCACGTAGTCGCCCAGGGAGGTGCTCCCGGAGATCCCGGTCTGGCTCACCAGGAGGCAGTGCCGCCCCACCTGGACGTTGTGGGCGACCTGGACCAGGTTGTCCACCTTGGTGCCCGCCCCGATCCGGGTGGGCCCCAGGGCTCCCCGGTCCACGGTGGTGCAGGCGCCGATCTCGACATCGTCGCCCACCTCCACCCAGCCCACCTGGGGGACCTTCTCGTGCCGGCCGTCCACGAGCACGTAGCCGTAGCCGTCCGACCCCAGCACGGAGTTCGCGTGGATGCGCACCCGGTTCCCCAGGCGGGTCTTCCGGTAGAGCACCACCCCGCTGAAGAGCTCGCAGTCCTCGCCGAGGACGCAGTCGTCGCCGACGTGGACGCCGGGGTGCAGCACGCACCCCGGACCGACCACCGTGCGGGCGCCCACGGTCGCGCCGGACGCGATCCGCGCGCCTGGAGCCACCTGGGCGGTGGGATGGACGGGCCCGTCGCTCCATTCCGGCGCCGGCTCGGGATGCAGCAGGCCGGTGGCCTGGGCGAACCCCCAGTAGGGATTCGCCACGACCAGGAGGGGATGCCCCCCCAGATCGGCCCGGGGATCGGCCAGGATGAGCCCCGCCGCGCTCTCCCTGGCCTTCGCCCCGTACTTGGGGTTGGCCAGGAAGCTCACGGAGGAGGGACCGGCTTCGTCCAAGGGCAGCACTTCTGTGAGGACGCGATCTGCGGGACAATCCTGGAGGACGCCTCCCAGGCGTTCGGCCAATTCCTGGGCTTTGAGTGCATGCTTGGACACGGGAGCCTCCCTTCTGAGCCTAGCTCATCCGGGCGCCACCAAGGAACCCTATGCACCCCATCCTCTTCACCATCGGCGCCTTCCCCGTCGGCACCTACGGACTCATGCTCACCCTCGGCTTCCTGGCCGGGATCTGGCTGGTGATGCGCCTCGGAAGGCGCGACCAGCTCGAGCCGGACGCCCTGGCGGACATCGCCGTCGCGGTCCTCGTGGGCGGCATCCTCGGCTCCAAGCTCCTGATGATCGTGGTGGACATGATCCACGGGGAGCCTCTCTCCGAGGTGTTCAGCCTCGGCACCCTCCGGGCGGGGGGCGCCGTCCACGGCGGGGTCATCCTCGGGCTCCTCACCTTCTTCTGGCGCATGCGCAAGCTCAAGCTCCCCCTGGACGCCACCATGGACGCCCTCGTCCCGGGGATCGCGCTGGGCCAGGCCATCGGACGCTGGGGCTGCTTCTTCGCGGGCTGCTGCTACGGCACGGCATGCCGCCTCCCCTGGGCCGTCACCTTCACCAGCCCCGACATCAGCCAGGGCACGCCCCTGTTCATGCCCCTCCATCCCGTGCAGCTCTACAACAGCCTCGCCAACTTCCTCGTCGTGGGCCTCCTGCTGCTCATCGGACGCCGGCGCCGGTTCCGGGGGCAGGTCGGCGCGTGCTACTTCGCGCTGGAAGGGCTCGGACGCATGATCACGGAGACCTGGCGCGGGGATCTCGACCGCGGGGTGTGGCTCGGCATCTCCTGGCTTTCCACGGGCCGCCTCACCGGCCTCCTCTTCATCCTGATCGGCGTGGTCCTGTGGATCGTGTTCCAGCGCCGGCGGCAAACCCCCGCGGAGTCCTGATGCGCCACGTCCTCGAAACCGAAGCCTCCCGCCTGGACCGCTTCCTCGCCTTCCTCCACCCCGAGATCCCGCGTTCCCAGTGGGAGGCCTGGATCCGGGCCGGGAACGTCGCCGTGAACGGCCAGGCCGTGACCAAGGCGGGCACCCGCCTGCGCGCCGGCGCCGTGCTCGAGACGGAGCTGCCGGAGCTGGTCCCGCCGGGGCTCCACCTGGAGCCCGAGACCCTGGACCTGCCCACCCTCTTCGAGGACGGGCGGCTCTGGATCATCGACAAGCCCGCGGGCCTGGTGGTGCATCCCGGCCCCGGCCACGCCTCGGGGACCGTGGTGAACGCCCTGCTGGGAAGGATCCAGGCCGGGGCCCGGGACCTCGCGCTTCCCGCGGAGGAGGACGCGGCGGACGAGGGCGTCGCCCCCTTGTGGCCCGGCCTCGTCCACCGGCTGGACCGCTACACCTCCGGCTGCCTCGCCATGGCGAAGGACGCCGAGGCCCAGGCGAACCTCCAGGCCCAGTTCAAGGCCAGGTCCGTGGAGAAGCGCTACCTCGCCCTGGTGCGCCAGTCCCGGAAGCTCCCGGAGCTGGGCGCCCTGCTGGTGGACGAGCCCATCGCCCGGCACCGCCTGGACCGCCTGCGCATGACCATCGCCGCCCACGGCCGCCCGTCCCAGACCCGGCTCCGGGTCCTGGCGAGGAACCGGGGCGTGGCCCTGGTGGAGTGCGAGCTCCTCACGGGCCGGACCCACCAGATCCGCGTGCACCTCGCGCACCTCGGCGCCCCCATCCTGGGGGACTCCGTCTACGGCGGCGCCATGCACTGGAAGGACACGGAGCAGCGCACCTTCGCCTGCGAGCATCCCGCCCTGCACGCCTGGAAGCTGTCCCTGGACCACCCCGGGGACGGCCGGCGCCTCTCGGTCCAGGCCCCGCTGCCGGAGGCCTACCGCGAGATCCTGGCCCGGCTGGGAATGCCCGAGCCCCGGTAGGCCGGCCCCGCCTCGCCGCGAAGGGGCGCCCATGGGCGCCTCCGGACCTGGGATGATGGTTCCATCTCAGGAGTTCCCCCGATGCCCTCGACCCTCTACGATCTGCTGCCCCGGGATGGCGACGCCAGCTCGGACGCCCTGCTGGGGCGGTTCCTGGACTACGCGGACCGCCAGGGCCTCCGGCTCTACCCCGCCCAGGAGGCGGCGATCCTGGAGGTCTTCGAGGGGAAGAACGTCATCCTCAACACGCCCACGGGATCAGGCAAGTCGCTGGTCGCCGCGGCGCTCCACTTCAGGGCCCTGGCCCAGGGGCGGCGCTCGGTCTACACCTGCCCCATCAAGGCCCTGGTCAACGAGAAGTGGCTCGCCCTCTGCCGGGAGTTCGGACCCGGGAACGTGGGGCTGTCCACGGGGGACGCGACGGTCAACCACGACGCGCCCATCCTCTGCTGCACGGCGGAGATCCTGGCCAACCTGGCCCTGCGCGAGGGCGCGGACCTGGACGTGCGGGACGTGGTGATGGACGAGTTCCACTACTACGCGGACCGCGAGCGGGGCGTGGCCTGGCAGGTGCCGCTGCTCACCCTGCCCCGGGCGCGCTTCCTGCTCATGTCCGCGACCCTGGGGGACACCAGCTTCTTCGAGGAGGAGCTGACGCGCCTCAACGGCCTCCCCACCGCGGCGGTGAAGTCCGGGGAGCGGCCCGTGCCCCTGGCCTTCTCCTACGCCGAGTCGCCCCTGCCCCTCACCGTGGAGAAGCTGGTCGCGGAGGGCAAGGCGCCGGTCTACGTGGTCCACTTCACGCAGCTGGACGCCGCCACGAGCGCCCAGGACTTCACCAGCCTCAACGTCTGCACGAAGGAGGAGAAGGCCGCCCTCGCCAAGGCGCTGGAGGACTGCAAGTTCAACAGCCCCTACGGGCCCGACCTCAAGCGCTGGCTGCGCCACGGCATCGGCCTGCACCACGCCGGGCTCCTGCCCAAGTACCGCATCCTCGTGGAGCGGCTGGCCCAGAAGGGGCTGCTCAAGATCATCTGCGGCACGGACACCCTGGGCGTGGGCATCAACGTCCCCATCCGCACGGTGCTCTTCACGAAGCTCTGCAAGTACGACGGGCAGAAGACCGCCATCCTCAGCGCCAGGGACTTCCACCAGATCTCCGGCCGGGCGGGGCGGAAGGGCTTCGACGACCTGGGCTGGGTCGTGGCCCAGGCCCCGGAGCACGTCATCGAGAACGCCAAGCTGGCCCAGAAGCCCGGGAAGAAGTTCGTGAAGCGCCAGCCCCCGGACCGCAACTTCGTGGCCTGGGACGAGAAGACCTTCCAGCGGCTCATCGGCGCCCAGCCCGAGCGGCTGGTCTCCCGCTTCCAGGTGTCCCACGGGATGCTGCTCAACGTCCTCTCCAGGAAGGGCGACGGCTGCCTGGCCATGCGGCGGCTCGTCCGGGACAGCCACGAGTCCGAGAAGGCCAAGGAGGCCCACCGCCGGCGGGCCTGGCAGCTCTTCCGCGCTTTGGTGAACCGCGGGATCGTGGAGTTCCACGCCGAGGGCGAGTCCAAGCTGCGGGTGAACGTCGCGCTCCAGGACGACTTCTCCATGAACCAGACCCTCTCGCTCTACCTCCTGGACACCCTGCCCCTCCTGGATCCGGCCTCCCCGGACCATGCCCTGGACGTGGTGACCCTGGTGGAATCGATCCTCGAGGATCCCGACATCATCCTGCGCAAGCAGCTGGACCGCCTGAAGAGCAGGCGGCTCGCGGAGATGAAGCTGGAGGGCCTCGAGTACGACCAGCGCATGGCGGAGCTGGAGAAGCTGGAATACCCCAAGCCCCTGCGGGACTTCATCTACGGCACCTTCAACGACTTCGCCGACCGCCATCCCTGGGTCGGCGAGGAGAACATCCGGCCCAAGTCCATCGCCCGGGAGATGTTCGAGTCGTTCCGCTCCTTCTCGGACTACGTGCGGGACTACGACCTCCAGCGCTCGGAGGGCCTCCTGCTGCGCCACCTGAACAACGTCTTCAAGGTGCTGGCCCAGACCGTGCCCGAGGCCGCCAAGACCGACGAGGTGCGCGAGCTGGAGCTCTACCTCGGGACCATGCTCCGCCAGGTGGACTCGAGCCTCCTGGACGAGTGGGAGAAGATGCGCAATCCCGCCTACCTGCCGGAGGAGGCCCCGGAGGCGAAGCCGCCCCGCCCCCAGGAGCAGGATGTCACCCGCGACCGCAAGGCGTTCACCGCCGCCGTCCGCAACCGCGTCTTCACCTTCCTGCGCAGCCTGGTCCTGGGGGAATACGACGAGGCGATCACCCAGCTCGCCGAGGACGCCCTGGCCGAGGCGGCGCCCTGGGACCAGGACGAGGAATCCTGGACGGCGGAACGCCTGCGCGCCCTGATGGAGGCCTTCCGCGCGGACCACGCGGGGATCCGCCTCGATCCCGAGGGCCGCAACCTGCGCCACACCTACGTGGTGGACGGCGACGAGCCGGACACCCTGCGGGTCCAGCAGATGCTCGTGGACCCCGACGGCCACAACGACTGGGTGGCGGAATACCGCGTGGATCTCGAAGCCTCGAGGGAGTCCGGGCGGCCGGTGATGGACCTGCTCAGGCTGGGCGCGTACGCGGGTTGAGCGCGCGCGCCGGGGGCTTTGCTGCTATCGTGGGCGTGGAAACCTCTCCCGGCCGGACCGGGACATCCAGGGAGGAAAGATGACAGCGCGCGATCAGAACTGCCCCCCGCCGGGATGTTCCGCCTGAAGCCGACGACAGCACGAGGCTAGGCAGGGCCTCCCGCCCCGAAGAAGCCCGGCGCCGGCGGACTGCGTCCGCATGGCGCCCCCCATCCCTGGTTCCAGGTCCTCCCGGAGGTCCGGGCGGCCTGGACCGAGCGACGATGCCGAGGCATCGAGGAGAGGATTCCCATGGATCTGGCCCTGCTGGCCTACTGCGGTCTCTATTGCGGCGCGTGCAGCTTCAAGCTCGCGCGCGACACGAACGACATGGAGCACGTCCGGCGGATGCCGGCGCGCTACGACGCCCACAAGCACACCCTGCCCGAGGCCTGCCCGGGCTGCCGCCTGGAGAACCAGTGCGGCCCCTGCGCCATCCGCGACTGCGCCCGGGGCAAGGCCCTGGACCACTGCGGCCAGTGCCGCGATTTCCCCTGCGAGAGGCTGCTCCAGTTCAGCCGCGACGGCGTGCCCCACCACGGGGCGTCCCTCGCCAACCTGGAGGCCGTCGCGGCGCTGGGGGCCGAGGCCTGGCTGGAAGACCAGAAGGCCCGCTGGACGGCCCCGGACGGCACGCCCCTGTCCTGGTACCTGCCGGCCGATCCCGGGGCCGGGATCCGCCGGCTCCGCGGCCCCCGCGACCTGGAAGCGGCCTCCCGCCTCGCCGCCGCCGGCCACGCGAGGCTCCGCGAGGCCCTCCCGTTCCTCCCGGCGCGGGAATCCGCCCACTTCCTGCCCAAGCTCGCGTGGATGGCCAGGGAGGGCACGATCCTCGGCCTCTGGGACGGGACCGGCCTGCGCGCCTTCCTGGGCGGGTTCATCCTGGAGAACTTCCGGAACGCGGGCCGGGGCGCCTTCTGCCCCGACTGGTGCCACGGCGCGGCGCCCGGCATCCCTCCCTTCGAGGCCTACCGCGCCCTCTACCGGGAGCTGGCCCCCCGCTGGAAGGCCCAGGGCGCGCACATCCACGCCGCCGCCCTCTACGCGACGGAGGAGGAAGCGATGCGCGCCTTCTCCATGACCGGCTTCGGTCGGGTGGTGCTGGACGCGGCGCGGCCCGCGGCGGACCTGCTCGCGGAACTCGCGCCGGAAGGCGGCGCCGGGTACCGCGCGAGGCGGGCCGGGGCGGCGGACGCGCCCGCGCTGGCAGGCCTCAACGCGGCCCTGGCCGCGCACATCGGGGCCTCCCCCATCCTCCTTCCGGAGGCCCGCGGGGCGGACGAGGCCGCCTGGCGGACTTGGTTCGAGGAACCGGATGCCGCCGCCTTCCTGGCCCTGGAGGGGGACGCCGTGGCGGGCTACCTCAAGGCCCAGGCCCCCCAGATCGACGTCACCGACGCCGTCCACGCCCCCCGGACCCTGGCCATCAACGGCGCGTACGTCCGTCCGGACCACCGCGGTCAGGGCTCGGGCCGGGCGCTCCTGCTCGCCCTCGCCCGGCACGCGCGGGACACCGGCAAGGAACTCCTGTCCGTGGACTGCGAGACCGCGAACCCCGAGGCCCTCGCCTTCTGGACCAGGGGCTTCCGGCCCGTGACCTGGAGCTTCGAGCGGCGCACGTAGCGGCCAGGAAGCGATCCGCCCTTGACTTGGTTCAATAAATTAAATATTATTGAACCAAGTCAAACAATTCATGTATGTCAATAATGTTATAATTACTGTAATTATGTCACTTATAATACATAATCCAATCACGCAGCCATGCTTTGCGCGCAGCGGTTCTGCCAGGAGATATTGAATGTCAAATAAATACGCCTTGTGCGTCGGGATCAACCAGTTCAAGAACTATCCCGCCGCCACCCTGCGGGGCTGCGTCAACGACGCCGAGGACATGGCCTCCCTGCTCAAGGACCTCTTCGGCTACCGGGACGGCGACATCCTCAAGCTCACGGACCGGCAGGCCACCAAGACCCGGATCATGGCCGCCCTCCGGAAGATGGTGGACGGGGCCCAGGAGGGGCGCTACGCCTCGCTGGTCTTCAGCTTCTCCAGCCACGGCACCCAGGTGCCCGACCTGGACGAGGACGAATCGGACAAGGCCGACGAGGCCTTCTGCCCCCACGACCTCGCCCAGGCGGGCCCCGGGTGGGACCGGGACCATCTCATCGTGGACGACGAGCTCCACGCCCTCTTCGCGCGGGTCCCGCCGGAGGTCCGCCTGGAGGTCTACCTCGACACCTGCCACAGCGGGACCGGCCTCAAGGGCGTCGACCTCCTCCTGGACCGCAAGGTCCGCTACCTGCCCCCGCCGTCCCTGGCGGCGTTCCGGGACATGGAGCGCCGGCTCGCCCGGGGCCTCGGCGGCAAGCTGTTCCGCGACGAGGCCGCCCGTCCCGTGCTGTGGGCGGCCTGCCGCGCGGACCAGACCTCCGCGGACGCCGGGATCGACGGCGGATGGCACGGCGCCTTCACCTACTTCTTCTGCCGGGAGCTCCGGAAGGCCGCGAACGGGCTGTCCCGGGCCGGGCTGCTGAAGCAGGTCCGGCAGGACCTCGCGGCGGGCCAGTACTCCCAGGTCCCCCAGCTGGAGTGCGACGCGGCGGCCAGGAAAGGGAAGCCGCACACGTAGGTCCGGGGCGCGGATTCAGGGCCGGGCTGCCTCCAGCACGCGGAGGATGGCCTCGGCCGAGAGGTCGACGTCACGGTCGGTGGTGGACCAGTTGCTGAGGGAGATGCGCATGGCGTCCAGGCCGTGCCACCGGGTTCCGCCCAGCCAGCAGGTGCCTTCCTTCTGGACGCCGGCCACGACGGCGCGGGTGAGGCCGTCGGCGTCCCCGCGGCCGTCGTCGAACCGGACGAGGACCTGGTTCAGGACCACCTCGTTGAGGATCCGCACCGCCGGGTGGACGGCGAGGCGCTCCGCCATGCGCCGGGCCTGGGCGCAGTTGCCCTCGACCAGCCGCCGGAGGCCGTCGCGGCCCAGGGTCCTCAGCACGGCGTAGACCGGCACGGCCCTGGCGCGGCGCGACTCCTCGGGCACGAACTCGTGGGGATCGCGCTCCCGGTCGTCCGCCAGGATGTAGGCGGCGGAAAGGGACAGGGCGGCCCGGTGCGTTTCCGGGTGGGCGCAGAAGACGAGGCCGCAGTCGTAGGGCACGTTCAGCCACTTGTGCCCGTCGGTGGCGATGGAGTCGGCCTGCTCGATGCCCTTGGCGAGGTGGGCCAGGGCCGTGCTGGTGCGCGCCCAGAGGCCGAAGGCCCCGTCCACGTGCAGCCAGGCGCCGCGAGTGCGCGCGAGGCTGGCGACCTCCTCGATGGGATCGAAGGCGCCGGTGTTCACGTTGCCCGCCTGGGCGCAGATGATGCACGGCCCGGAGGTCTCGGCCAGCATCCGCGCCAGCTCCGCCGGGCGCATCCGGCCCTGGCCGTCCGTGGGCACCCGGCGCGCCCGGTCGGCGCCGAGCCCGAGCATCCGCAGGGCCAGGAGGATGGTGTAGTGGGACTCCTCGCTGACCAGGACGTCGACGGCGGGGGCGCCGGGAAGCCCCATCGCCTCCACGTCCCAGCCGGCCTGGAGCAGGACGTGGCGCCGGGCCGCAGCCAGGGCCGTGAAGTTCGCCATCTGGCAGCCCGTCACGAAGCCGACGCTCGTGCCCTCGGAAAGGCCGAGGAGCTGGCGGAGCCAGCCCGCCGTGAGGTCCTCCACCACGGAGACGAGGGGCGACATGGCGTAGACCGCGCAGTTCTGGTCCCAGGCCGAGACCAGCCAGTCGGCGGCCGTGGCCGCGGGCAGGCTGCCTCCGACGACGAATCCGAAGTAGCGGGGCCCCTGGGTGGCCGTGGTGCCGCGCGCCGCCGCCGAGACGAGGTCCTCCAGCACCCGCGCGGCGTCCGCCCCCTCCGCGCCCAGCGGCCCTCCCAGGGCGAGACGCAGTTCCTCGGCGGAAGCCTCCGCCACCACGGGCCGGGCGGGCGCCGCCTCCAGGTAGTCCACGGCGCGGCTCGCCGCGAGGGAAAGCAGAGCGTTCCGGTCGTCGTTCTTCATGATCGTCCCTGTGTCACGGCCCGGCGAAGGGCCGGACATGCGCCGGATCCTACCACGGGCGGGCGCTCACCCCACCTGGATCCGCCGGGACAGCCGCAGCAGCGTGCGGAAGATCTCCTCGACCAGGTCCTCGTCCAGCCCCAGTTCCCCCGCCCGGACCCGTCGGTCCTGGAGGAGGGCCGCCTCCCGCGCGGGATCCAGGACGGGGGCGCCCAGGTCCGCCTTCGCCCGGGCCGCGCGCCGGGCCAGCTGGGCGCGCCGGGCGAGCAGGCCCAGGAGCTCCCGGTCGACCTCGTCGATGAGGTCCCTCACTTCCCGGAGTTCCGGCGAGCGTTCCCGGAGATCCGGAAGATCCGTGGGAATGGACTCCTCGGCGCCCTTGTCCTCCGCGAGCCGCTGGTGGATGGCGCCCAGGGCCTCCACCAGCCTGGCCCTCGCCTCGGCGGCGAAGGGGTTCTCCCGCTGGATGGCGGCGAAGAGGTGCCCCGCGTCCGCGCGCACGGCCTCCAGGGTGTGCCGGAGCCCCTGGAAGGAGGCCGGCGCGGCGGGCATGTCGTCGCCGACGCCCACGTCCAGGAGCCCCTTGGCCACGAAGAAGGCCAGGACATGGGTCTGGGCCATGTTGCGGTCGTGGGTTTCCGCATCCTGCTCCAGGACCTCGCAGTCCAGGTCCTCCAGCCAGGCCTTGGCCCGGACGGCCGCCGCCGGATGCCGGGGGCTCGGGCAGAGGATCACGCGGAGGGGCCGTTCGGCTCGCATGAGGCTCAGGGGACCGAAGAGGGGATGGGTGCCCACGTGGGGGATCCCGTCGCCGAGCAGCTCCTCCATGAGGGCACAGGGTCCCACCTTGACGCTGCCCACGTCGAGGACGGTCTGGTCCGGACGGAGCCAGGGGAGAATGGACTTCAGGGCCTCCTCCATCCCCGGCACCGGCATGGCCAGGACGATCCACGAGGCCGCCTCCACGGCCTCCTCCAGGCCCGCCCGGTGCTCCGCCGGGACGTCCGCGCGGGGATCGAAGGCCAGGAACGGCCGCCCCTTCTCGCGGAGCAGGGTGCCCAGGGCGCGACCGAAACGGCCGTAGCCAAGGATGGCGACTGTCATGGAACACCCCCCGAACCCACGAATCCTGGCCCACCGGAAGGGAAGAATCCGAGCCTCAAGTCTGGAAAGCCCGCCGCGGGTTGTCAATCCTCGCGCGGGCCGGCGGGCCATCGGCGGAGAAGTCCCACTGAATGCTTTTCCCGGGCCCCGGAATTGGTAAGATGCACCCAACCCCGACAGAGGCCCCCCATGACGACGACCGCGATTTCCCTGGCATGCATCGCCCTCCAGGCGGCGGGAGCGCCGGCGGGCTGGCCTTCCTGGCTCCCGCCCCCGACGCCCGGGAACCTCGTGATCTGGGCGTGCGTCCTCGTGCTCCTGGCCCTGGTCTTCCTGAAGCTGCGCGGCCTGCCGTCCCATCTTCGCGCCCGCGACAAGAGCACCCTGGACCCGGTCCAGATGGAGGCGCTCATGATCGGGACGCCGCCCCAGATCGTCGACCTCCGACCGCGGGAGGAGTACATGGGCGAGGACGGCCACATCCGCGGCGCCCTCAACATCCCCTTCGGCGAGTTCAAGGAGCGCATCGGCGAGCTGGACACCAGCCACCCGAGGCCCATCGTCCTGGTGGACGAGACCGACAAGCTTTCCCACCAGGTGATACCGCTCCTCGAGGCGCGGGGGCACCGCTGGCTCTACGTGCTCAAGGGCGGCTACCGGGCCTGGAAGAAGGCCAAGTTCCCCACCTACTCGACCCCGGGCGCCCAGAAGCCGAAGTGATCCCGTCCCTCAGTCCAGGGCAAGCCCGTCCCCGGCCCGCCGGACGGCGGCCCTCCCGCCGTTCCGCAGCCTCCCGAACAGGATGGCGTCCGCCAGGGGCTTCTTCAGCCGGTCCTCGATGAGCCGCGCCATGGGGCGCGCCCCGAAGGCCGGGTCGTAGCCCTTCTCCGCCAGCCATTCCCGGGCTTCGTCCGCCACCTCCAGCACGACGTCCTTCTCCCGCAGCAGCGCCTCCAGCTCCTTCAGGTTCTTGTCCACGACCCGGAGGATCTCCGCCCGGCCCAGGGGCGCGAACTGGATGATCCCGTCCAGGCGGTTGCGGAACTCCGGCGAGAAGGCCTTCTCGACGGCGCCCCGGGAGGAGGCCCCGGAGCCCGCGTCCGCGAACCCCACCTTCCGGGCGCTCACGTCCCGGGCGCCGGCGTTGGTGGTCATGATGAGGGTCACGTGGCGGAAATCGGCCTTCCGGCCGTGGTTGTCGGTGAGGGTCGCGTGGTCCATCACCTGCAGCAGGATGGCGAACAGGTCGGGATGGGCCTTCTCGATCTCGTCCAGGAGCAGGACGGCGTGGGGGCTCTTCCGCACGGCGTCCACCAGGAGGCCGCCCTCCTCGAAGCCCACGTAGCCCGGCGGGGAGCCGATGAGGCGGCTCACGGCGTGCTTCTCCATGTATTCCGACATGTCGAAGCGCAGGAAGGGGACGCCCGTGATCCGGGCCAGCTGCCGGGCCAGCTCCGTCTTGCCGACCCCCGTGGGGCCCGCGAAGAGGAAGCAGCCCACGGGCCGGTCGAAGCCCCGCAGCCCTGACCGCGACAGCTTGATGGCGGTGCAGACCTGGTCGATGGCCGGGTCCTGGCCGAAGAGGACCTCCCGGAGATCGGCCTCCAGGGAGGCGAGCCGGGTCCGGTCGTCCGAGCTGACCGTGCGGACGGGCACCCGCGCCATGTGCGCCACCACGCCCTCGATCTCCGCGACGCCGACGACCTTCCGGCGCTTCCGCGCGGGCAGCAGCTTCTGGGCCGCCCCGGCCTCGTCCAGCACGTCGATGGCCTTGTCGGGCAGCAGCAGGTCCCTCAGGTGGCGCGCGGAGAGCCGGACCGCGGCCTCGATGGCCTCCGGCGCGAACCGGACCTGGTGGTGGGCCTCGTAGCGCTTCTGGAGCCCCTTGAGGATGGCGATGCAGTCCGCCTCGGTGGGCTCGCCCACCTCGATCTTCTGGAAGCGCCGGGCCAGGGGCCGGTCCCGGTCGAAGGAGGCCTTCACGTCCTGGTAGGTGGTGGCCCCGATGCAGCGCAGCTCCCCGCTGGCCAGCACGGGCTTCAGGAGGTTCGAGGCGTCCATGGACCCGCCGCTGACGCTCCCCGCGCCCACCAGGGTGTGGATCTCGTCGATGAAGAGGAGCGCCCCCGGCTTCGCGGCGAGGGACTCCAGCACCGCCTTCACGCGCTGCTCGAAATCCCCCCGGTAGCGCGTGCCCGCCAGCAGGGCGCCCATGTCCAGCGCGAAGAAGGGCACGCCCTTGAGGACCTCGGGCACCTTCCCCTCCTGGATGCGCAGGGCCAGTCCTTCCGCGATGGCGGTCTTCCCGACTCCGGCCTCCCCCACCAGGAGCGGGTTGTTCTTCCGCCGGCGGCAGAGGACGTGGATCATCCGCTCCAGCTCCTGCTCCCGCCCGATGAGCGGATCGATGCGGCCCTCCGCCGCCTTCTGGATGAGGTCGACGGCGTAGGCCTTGAGGGGGTCCTGCGCGGGGGCCTCTTCCTCCTCCGGGCTCGCCGCCGGGGCGGCCTCGGGAGCCGCCGTCCCTGGGCGCCCCGCGCCGTGGGCGAGGTACTTGAGCAGGGGCAGCCGGGAGACACCCTGCTTCTGCAGGAAATACGCGGCGTGGCTCTCCTTCTCCAGCAGCAGGGCCGCCAGCACCGCCCCGCTGTCCACCTCGGCCGCCTCGGAGGAGACGGCGTGCATGATGGCCCGCTCCATGACGCGGGTGAAGCCCAGGGTGGGCGACGGATCGGCCTCTTCCCCCGCCGGCAGGACTTCCAGGCTGCCGCCCAGGAAGGACTCCAGCTCCTGGGCCAGGGCCTTGGCGTCCCCGCCGCACGCCTCGACGGCCCCCTGCACGAGGGGATCGTCCTGGAGCGCCAGGAGCAGGTGCTCCAGGGTGAGGTATTCATGGCGCGCCCCCTTGGCGAGGGAGAAGGTCTTCCGGAGGACCTGCTGGAGCGCGCCGGAGATCCCGGGCCTGGGGCGGGCCATGTCAGCCCTCCGGTTCCAGGGTGCAGAGGAGGGGGAACTCCTGCTGCTCCGCCGCCGCCTTCACCTGGGCGACCTTGGTGTCCGCGATGTCGTAGGGGTAGATTCCCGCGATGCCCTTCCCGCGCTTGTGGACGTCCAGCATGATGCGCACCGCCTCCGCCTCCGGCTTGCGGAAGACGGTCTCCAGGATCCACACCACGAACTCCTGGGTCGTGTAGTCGTCGTTGTGGAGGATCACCTTCCACAGGGAGGGGGTCTGCAGCCTGGGCCGCGCGCGCGTCTTGGTGGCGGCGCCGGAGCGGGGGTCCTGGAGCGGTCGCGTCATGGATCGATTCTACGACCTTCCCCGGCAGGCCGCCGGGGGATAACCTCCCATGATGACCGGATAAAAAATGGCGGCCGGGATTGGAAGCGGACGCGGGAGCCGGTATGCTTCCGGACATGCGCGAAGGCACCTTCAAGCCCGTTTCCCCGGCTGCGGCCTGGGAAAGCTGCGGCAAGAGCCTCCCGCAGGCCGCCGTCGTGGTCGTCGTAACCCTGCTCCTCCAGGAGCGCGCGGAACCGGCCTAGACGCCCACCTCACCCGGCCAGGAACCCCGCGATCCCCTCAAGGACGCGGGGTTCCGGCCTTTGTGAAAGGAAAATCCATGGAGATGACCGGAGCCCACATCGTCTGGGAGTGCCTCGAGCGCAAAGGCGTGGACACGGTCTTCGGCTATCCGGGCCAGAACGTGGCGCGGCTCCACGACGCCCTGCGGGACCATCCGTCCATCCACCACGTGCTGGCCCGGCACGAGCAGGGCGCCTGCCACATGGCGGACGGCTACGCCAGGGCCGGCGGGAGGCCGGGCGTGGTGCTGGCCACCTCCGGTCCCGGGGCCACCAACCTGGTGACGGGCCTGGCCACGGCCATGCTGGATTCCGTGCCCCTGGTCGCCATCACCGGCCAGGTCGATTCCGCGCGGCTGGCTTCCGACGCCTTCGAGGAAGTCGACGTCACGGGCATCACCCTGCCCATCACGAAGCACAGCTACCTCGTGCGGCGCCCCGGCGAGATCGCCCCGGCCCTGCGCGAGGCCTTCGCCCTGGCGCGGCACGGCCGCCCCGGTCCCGTCCTGGTGGACATCACGGAGGACGCCCAGAAGGCCGCGGCCCCCTTCTCGTGGGAGGCCGCCGAGCCCACCCGCCACCTGCGCCACGTCCCCCCCGCGCCCGAGCGGGCCGTCCTGGACGAGGCCCTGGCGCTCATCCGCGCGGCCCGCCGTCCCCTGATCCTCGCCGGGCACGGGGTCATCCTCTCCGGCGCCGTCCGGGAGCTGCTGGCCTTCGCCGAGCGCACCGCCACCCCCATCGCCACGACCCTCCTGGGCCTCGGCGCCGTGCCCGCCAGCCACCCCCTCAACCTCGGCATGATGGGCATGCACGGAGAGGCCTGGGCCAACCAGGCCATCCAGGAGGCCGACCTGGTCCTGGCCTTCGGCATGCGCTTCGACGACCGCGTCACCGGGGACGTGAGGACCTTCGCCGCCCAGGCCCGGAAGATCCACGTGGAGGTGGACGCCAGCGAGATCCACAAGAACGTCCGGGTGGACGTGCCGGTCCTGGCGGACCTCCGGGCGTTCCTGCTCGCCGTCCTGCCTGAGCTGGAGCCCATGGCGCACGCCGACTGGCTGGAACGCACCTCCCGGCTCCGGGAGCGCGCCGGCGCCGAGGCCATCCTCGCGGACGACGGCGGGCTGCGCGCCCCTTCGATCTTCCACGAACTCTTCCGCGCCACCGGCGGGCGGGCCCTGATGGTCACGGACGTGGGCCAGAACCAGATGTGGGAGGCCCAGTACTACAAGCACGAGATGGAGAACGGACTCGTCACCTCCGGCGGGCTCGGGACCATGGGCTTCGCCCTCCCCGCCGCCCTCGGGGCCAAGCTGGCCCGCCCCGGCGAGGAGGTCTGGGTGGTGGTGGGGGACGGCGGCTTCCAGATGAACATGCGGGAGCTGATGACCGTGGTCCAGGAGGGCCTCAAGCTCAACATCGCCGTCGTCAACAACGGCTACCTGGGCATGGTCCGCCAGCTCCAGGAGTTCTTCTGCGGCCGTCGCTACGCCGCCGTGTCCATGGCCAGCCCGGACTTCGTGATGCTGGCCGACGCCTACGGGATCCCCGGCCGCCGGGTCGACCGCCGCGCGGACGTCGCCTCGGCCATCCAGGAGGCCCGGGCGTGCCCGGGGACCTTCCTCGTCGAGTTCCAGGTCGAGCAGGAGCTGAGCGTCTACCCCATGGTCCCCGCCGGCGCCAGCCTGGACAGGATGCTGCGCCGGAACGGGCACGGGGCGGACCGGGCTACGGCTTGAGACGGTAGAAGCGCTTGTCGAGGGAAAGCCCCTTGATCCGGTCGAAGCGGTCGCCCATAGCCAGCCCCAGCTTGTCCATGCGGTCGTCGGGATGGGGGTGCGTCTTGAACAGCAGCGCCACCCGTCCCTCGTCCTTCGCGGCGTGGCCGATGAGCTGCAGCACCTCGGGGAAGGCATAGGGCTCGTAGCCCGCCCGGGTGCACAGGACCACGGCGATGCGGTCGGCCTCGAACTCGGCGCCCTTGTCGAGCGCGCGCGCCGCCACCTCCGCCCCGCTGCCGATCGCCTTCTGCACCGCGCTGTTGTCGCCGGCCTGCCTGGCGATCGCCTTGCCGCCCAGGTCGATCAGGCGGCTCTCCTGGAGCAGCTTCAGGTGGTGCTTCCGGAGGACGTGGCCGATCTCGTGGGCGAGCACGCCGGCCAGCTCAGCCTCGCTGCCGAGGAGGCCGTACAGCCCGCGCGTCACGAAGACGTAGCCCCCCGGCGCGGCGAAGGCGTTGACGTCCGTGGACTCGATCACGCCGAAGTGCCAGGGCAGTCCGGAGCGCTCGCTCTGGCAGGCCACCCAGCGGCCCACCCGGTTCACGTACCGCTGGAGCTGCTCGTCCTTCACCAGGGGCGCGGCGCCCAGCAGGTTGCCCGCGATCTGCCTGCCGATGGCGATCTCCTCCTCCTGGGAGGGCCCCTTGGCGGCGGACAGCAGGCTGCCGAGCACGTCCTCCGCGGCGGGGGAATCCTTCTTCTGCTGGGTCTTGTCCCCGACGGCCTTCTTCAGCACGTCCTCGAGGCTCTGCCCCCGGGACGCGCCGCAGGCGAGCAGGAGCGCGGCCGCGACCAGGCACTTCACGGTTCTCTTCATGCCGCACCTCACTTGGGCGCCGGAAGGTAGTCGAACTTGCGCGCGGCGAGCTTGCCCTTCCCGGCGAACCCGCGGGCGTCCTCCTCGCTCGCCGCGTACGACTCCGCGAGCCTGAGCTCGTTCTCGTCGAACTTGGCCGTCTTCAGCTCCTCCTCGCTGAGCCCCCGGATGCCGGTCGTGGCGACCACCTTGCCCGTGCCCGCCCGCCCGGAGGCGAGGCTCAGCACCCCGGCGGCGTTCCCGGCCTTGGGGGCCGCCTCCCCCCGGCGGATGCTCAGCATGCGCGCCCAGCCGGTGCCCTTGGCGCTCTTCACCTGGAGCCAGCCCCCGCTCTTCTTGAGAATGGTCACCTTGGTCCCCGCGGGCAGGGTGGCCACCAGCTTCCCGTCGCCGTAGGGCGTCGCCCGGACGGCGTCGGCCTTGAGGAAGGTCCCGGTCTCCGCGGCCCGCCCCGGGCTCGCGGCGAGCAGCGCGAGCAGCGCCGCTCCCAGCTTGATCATCCTGGCCTGGCTCATGGGGTCCTCCCTCGCTGTTGTTCGTCCCAGCGCAGCATCGCGTCCGCGAACAGGACGCGCCACTCGGCCCGGGCTTCCGCCCCCCCGGCGATCCATCCCTGGTGCAGGAACCAGGCCGGCGGCTCCTCCGGATAGGCGAGATTCTTCCCCAGCAGCCCAGGCAGGGCCGCGAGCACGGCCTGGGCGTCCTCTTGCACGCGTCCGGCCCGCTCCGGATCCCCTTCCGGCGCCACCCAGGACACGGCGAAGGTCTTCCCGAACAGGTCCCACAGGCCCCTCTGCTCCCCCTTCAGCACCTCGGCGCTCTTCGGTTCGCGGCCGGCCTTCTCCAGGCCGTAGCGGATCCGCTCCAGCGCCGCGTCGTTGACGACGTTCCGGGTCACGTCCAGGCGGACCAGCAGCAGCGTCGCCTGCAGCCTGCCGCCCTGCTCGTAGGAGGCGCGCACCATGCTGCGCTCCAGGGCCTTGCTGGTCGCGGAGGCGTAGATGCGCGCGAGGGTGAAGTAGGCCAGCCCGATCGCCACCGGCCCGGTCAGGTTGATGTAGGTGTTGGTGAAGTTGATGCTGGCGTAGGAGATGCCGACCAGGATGAACTGCGAGGCCCCGAAGAGGCTGTCGATCTTGCCCCGGTGCGCGCCGCCGTAGAATCCCAGGGCCGTGAGCCAGACCATGAGCAGGGAGAGCAGCAGGTAGGGGACCCGGGCCTCGGGGAAGCGCAGGTAGTCCCCGTGCTTGAAGTTGTCCACGGCGGTGGCGAGGATCTCCACCCCCGGATGCATCCGGCTCAGGGGCGTCGGCTTGAGGTCGAACAGGCTGGGCGCGGTGGAGCCGATGATGACGATCTTGTCCTTGAACTCGTCCGGGGGGCGCGTCCTGGCCTGGTTGGAGAAGTCGGCGAACACGTCGCTGAAGCTCACGGTGCGGTAGGTGAAGGGCTTCCCGCGCCAGTTGAGGAGCACGCGCTGCGCCGCCGGCTCGGGCCAGCCCAGCTCCCGCGCCATCCGCGCCGGCAGCGAGGGCAGCTTCCAGCCGTAGTCGTCGCGGTAGACGAGGTAGCCGCGCGCGGTGCCGTCGTCGTCGGGATAGATGTTGTGCAGCCCCAGGCGCCCGCCGTCGAGCGCGGCCTGGAAGTGCGGGAGCACCACGGCGACCGTGGCGCCGGGCCGGGCCTCGCCGGCCAAGGGCACCACCCCGGGGATCATGTCCGCCTTGACCTGGCTCAGGGCGTCGCTGGAGGGATCGAGGCGCAGCATGGGGAAGAAGGTGTTGCCGGTGGCGGCGACGGCCTCGTTGAAATAGGCGTCGCTGTCCGGGTTGTAGACATCGGCGTCGGAGAACAGGATGTCGAACACCACCGCCCGGGGCCGTTGCGCCTCGAGCTTCTCCAGGAACTCCCCCAGCACCTGCCGGGGCCACGGCCAGCGCCCGAACTCCTTGCCCATCGCCGCCAGGCTGGCCTCGTTGATGTCCACGATGACGATGTCGGGATCGGGCTTGGGCACGACGACCCGCCAGCGGACCATGGCGTCGAAGGCCGCCTGGCGCATGTTGGTGGTGCGGTGCAGGAAGGCCGCGTCGGCCACGGCGAACAGGGTGAAGAGGGCGGCGAGATACAGGTAGAAGCTGGTCTTCCAGCGCCGGGCCAGCAGCCCGTAGAGGGCGGCCATCGCCCGGCGGTAGGAACTGATCAGCAGGAGTCCCGTTTTCATCGCGTGTTCCACCCATGGTCAAGAATAGACCATGGCCGCCGTTCCGCCTCCCCTTGACTTCCATCACAAGCCCGGCGACCTGGCGCACAGGCCGCGGAGGAACCGCTGCCTGATTGGATAGACTTGGGCCTTGTCCATGACGCGATGATCCGATCCAAGGGGGAATCCATGTCCATCACCAAGCTCGATCAGCTCCTCGACGCCGCGAGGAGCAATCCCCGGCGGCGCCTCGTGGCGGCCTTCGCCAACGATTCCCACACCCTCGAGGCCGTCAGCGAGGCCCGGGCGAAGGGGATCATCGACGCCACCCTGGTGGGGGACGAGGCCGTCATCCGGAAGCTCCTCGCGGAGCGCCGGCTCGACGCCTCGGACTTCGAGATCGTCCACGAGCCCGTGGACAGCAAGGCCGCGGCCAAGGCCGTGGAACTGGTCCGGAGCGGGCACGGGCAGATCCTCATGAAGGGCCTCGTCAGCACGGACAAGTACATGAAGGCCATCCTGAACAAGGAGCAGGGCCTCATGAACCCGGGCGCCGTCCTGTCCCACGTCACGGTCATCGAGAACCCGAACTATCCCAAGCTCATCCTCTGCGGCGACGTGGCCGTGATCACCTACCCGGACCTCAAGCAGAAGATCGCCATCACGAACTACCTGATCCAGGTCGCCCAGTCCCTGGACATCGCCAGGCCCAAGGTGGCGCTGGTCTGCGCCACGGAGCAGGTGAGCGAGAAGGTGCAGCCCACCCTGGACGCGGCCGTGATCGCCAAGATGGCCGAGCGCGGCCAGGTCAAGGGCGCCTTCGTGGACGGCCCCATGGGCCTGGACGTGGCCGTGGACAAGGAATGCGCCGCCACCAAGGGCGTGAAGGGCGAGGTGGCGGGCGATGCGGACTGCCTCGTGTTCCCCAACATTGACGCCGGCAACATCTTCTACAAGACCAACACCAAGCTCGGGGGCTGCGAGCTGGCGGCCATGGTCGTGGGCGCCAACGCTCCCTGCGTCCTCTCCTCCCGCGGCGACAGCAGCCGGACCAAGCTCTACTCCATCGCCCTGGCGGCCCTGAACGTGAAGTAGGAGCGTCCCGGATGCTCCGATTGCCGATCCGGTTCGCCGGTTCGTACTCCTTCGACGGACGGAAGACCCACCCCACGTCCGGCATCACCCTCGACGAGGACCTGATCGTGGTCGGGACCCCGGCCACCCTGGACATCCGCATCGACCTGGAGGCCGTGACCGGCCTCCAGCCGTTCGTGCGGTTCCCCAGCCTCGCCTGGGGCCTCCGCGTCGAGCACCTGGATGCGACGGTCCGTTCCCCCCTCTTCCTCCACCTGCCCGCCCTGCTCCGCCCCTCCAGAGCCCTCGCGGCCCTGGCCGCCCGCCCGGGTCTCGCGAAGGCCAGGGTGGACCTGGCCGCCTGGAAGTTCCTGCTGCCGCGCTAGGGGCAACCCGGCCTCGGCGCCTCGCGGCCGCCCAGGCACAGGCGGGCCAGGCCCGTGCGGTTCCCGGCCCCGCTCTTCCGCAGGAGTCCGCCGACCTGGTGGCTGACGGTCTTGGGGCTCGTGCCGAGGGCCTGGGCGATCTGCTTGTCGGAGTTCCCCTGGACGAGCAGGGCGAGGACCTCCCGTTCCCTCGCCGTCAGCTTCAGCCACGCCAGGGGATCGCCGCTCGAGGTCCCGGTCCGGCCCTCCTCCCAGCGGTCCAGGGCGACGGAAGCCCAGGCCAGCAGCTCCTCGAACGCCTCCTGCTCCAGGGGGTCGACCCCCCCTGGGCCGGCGAAGTCGAGGCGGCCCAGGATGCGGGACCCCAGGGTGAGCATCCGGGCGCAGGCGCAGGCATCGGGCCGGCCCCAGGCGTGGACGGGCTGCAGCCGGCCGTCCTTCCGGAGCCACAGGTTCCCCGCCGGGCACCCCCCGTGGATCCGCAGGCCCTCCTCCAGCCTCGCGCACAGCTCGCGCAGGGAGGCCGCCCCCAGGAACTCGATGCCCTGCCGCAGGAACGTCCGCATCCGCTCGATCTCCTCGGGCCTGAAGAACTCGAAGGCGTACGGGTTCTCGGGGAGCGGCAGGACGCGATCCCGGAGATCGGGCGGGGTGACCTGGTAGAAGCCGCTGCGTTCGTCGAAGGTGCACTCCACCAGGGCATCCGGAAGCCCAAGGAGGCGGGCGGCTCCCCGGAAGGTCCCGGCGGAGGCGAGGGCCAGGGCTCGGCTCGGCCGGTAGGGGAGCGGGATGTGGTGTTCCATCAGGACCCGGCCCCCCTCGACGGCCCGGGCCGAGGTCTGGAGGTTCGTGTGCAGCCGGCGCGCGGAGACGGAGCCCATCCAGACATAGAAGGTCTGCAGGTCGGGGAAGATGTCCTGGCAGAGCCGGGCCGGAATGAGGCAGCGCGCCGTCTCCGCCATCGAGGCCTCGAAGGCGGCCTCGCTCCCCAGCTCCTCCAGGGCCCGGTCCAGCAGGATCGTGAAATCCTCCCAGTCGATGCGGGCGAAGGGCACCGCCAGGTTCGCCGCCTGGAAGCGCAGTCCCCGGAACATCCCTTCCGTCGGAAGCCCGGCCTGGCGGCGGACGGCAACCAGCAGGTGGACCAGGGGACAGGCGACTTCCAGGGCCATGGCAGTAATTTGAATTCCACAATATAGGCAATCCTGCCCATTGAATGCAAGCCGGATTGGGCATATTACGACGGCGGGTCATTTCACATCATGGAAATGCCAAGGCCGAGGACCGTGGGACAAGGAGCACCCGCTTTCCCGAGTAGTGAAATGGCAGAACTTGCGGACCACCTCGCGCCCGGGAGTTCTTCATCCAGGATGCGGAGTGCGGCCCGGAAACCATGAAGTTCGAGGAGGTCCAGTGGCCCGTTGTCTGGAAACAGCATGCCGTGCGCCACATCGGCGGAGGTTCCCCATGATTCCATGGCTCGAGCACACCCTTTCCATCCTGGCCGTCGCCGCAGCCCTCTCGGCCCAGGCCTCCGGCACCGACGCCGACACCGCCGCCATCCGGCAGATCTGGGTGGACTACGCTGCCTTCGTCGAGAAGGGGGACGGCCAGAGCTGGCTCTCCCAGTACGACGCCCAGGGCATCCAGATGCGCCCCGACGCCCCCTCCCGCACCCGGGCGGAGCTGGACGCCCAGGTGCCCGGCGCCTTCAAGGCGCGGGTCGAGGCCCACGACACCAGGATGTCCATCACGCCCCTCGAGGTGGTGGTGGCCGGCCCCTGGGCGTACTCCCGGGGCACCTACACCCAGGACCTCACGGCCAAGGCCACGGGCCAGACCGTCCACGTCGACGGGAAGTTCCTGACGATCTTCAGGAAGCAGCCGGACGGCTCCTGGAGGATCTTCCGCGACTGCTTCAACTCCAACGTGCCGCCGAAGTAGGGCGAAATCCACGGCCTGCCCGGCAATCCGGCACTCCCCCCCGAAAGGAGGCATATGGGATCCCTGACCTTCTCCCTCCGCCTGGCGCTGCCCGCGGTCCTCGCGGCGGCCCCTGCCCTCGCCCAGCTTCCCCAGCTCGACGCGACCCTGAAGCAGTTCGAGCAGGAGGACACCTTCTACGGCTCGGTCCTCGTGACCCGGGGGGGCGTCACGCTCTTCCGGACGGCCTACGGTTTCGGAGACGAGGCCAAGACCGAGAAGAACAGCGCGGCCACGGTCTACTATGCGCCCTGGATGAACGAGCCGATGCTCGCCGCCCTCGCCGAGATGGCCCAGGACCGCGGCCTGCTCTCCCTGGACGCGCCCATCGGGACCTACCTTCCCGCCTTCAAGGGCAGGCCCGCGCCCAGGGTCAGGGACCTCCTCAGCCACGCCTCGGGCTTCCCCGTCTTCAGGCTGAACATGCTGCTGGACGCCCAACCCGGAACCCTCACCCTGGCCGATCTCGCCTCGGGACTCGCCGAGCGACCGCTGCTCGAGGAGCCCGGGAAGCGCTTCGTCTGGATGTTCAACAACGATGAACTGGCCGGCCTCGTTCTCGAGACGGTCACGGGCAAGCCCTTCCCCGACCTCCTCTCCGAGTGGCTCCTGAAGCCCCTCGGCATGGACCGGACCGGCCTGGGCCTGCCGGCCCCCAGGCTCGCCTGGGGCCTCCGGCAGGCGGCGTTCCAGAAGGACCTCGCCCTCTGGAAGGGCGGCTACCGGTGCTCCGAAGGCATGTACTCGACCCTGGATGACCTGGAGCGCTTCTTCTCCGCCCTGGCCAGCGGCCGTCTCCTCTCCCCCCGCGCCAGCCAGGACATGCGGACCCCCTGCGTCAAGGACGGGGGGGAAGACGTGTGCCTCGGGTTCAACACGACCCCCTCGGGGCAGCTCCACAACGGAGGCGACGACGAGAGCGGCTACAGGTCCATCTTCTGGTACGATCCGCGCAATGACTTGAGGATTCTCGTCCTCTGCAACCGCTGGATGGACGCCGAAGGCCGGAACCTCCGGAAGATCCTCGTCCCGGCTGCCTATGCCTCCCTGGGCCTGAAGGAATGACGCCGGAGGGGCGGGAGGCCCCCCGGGACATGGGAACCGCCCGGGCCCTCCCTCCGGACCTGCGCGCCCTGTGACGTTCGACCAAATCTCTCCGGGAGACCGCGGATCGAGCCAGGCTCCGTGCGAGAATGGAAAATCCAAGGAGACCCCATGACCACCACCCACGAAGCCTGGTTCAAGACCTTCCGCGAGCGAGCCAAGAGCCTGAAGCGCCACATCGTCCTGCCGGAAGGCGTGGACGACCGCACGATCCTGGCCGCCGCCAAGATCCTGGCCGAGGGCATCTGCCGCGTGACCGTGCTGGGCACGCCGGAGAAGATGCGGGCGCGGGCCAAGGAACTGAACGTCTCCCTGGACGGGGCCGCCCTGCGCGATCCCCAGACCGACCCCGACCTCAAGGTCTTCGCCAGCCTCTTCTACGAGGCCCGCAAGCACAAGGGCATGACCGAGGAGAAGGCCCTCGAGACCATGAAGTCCCCCCTCTACTTCGGCGGCATGATGGTCAAGCGCGACCAGGCCGACGGCTTCGTGGCCGGGGCGCTGAACACCACCGGCGAGACCGTGCGCGCCTGCCTGCTCACCATCGGCTGCGCCAAGGGCATCAAGACCGTCTCCAGCGCCTTCCTGATGATCCACCCCGACGAGAAGTTCGGCGAGAAGGGCGCCATGATGTTCGGCGACTGCGCCGTGCTGCCTGACCCCGACGCCGAGCAGCTCGCGGACGTGGCCATCGCCTCCGCCAACACCGCCAAGGCCATGCTGGGCGTCGAGCCCAAGGTCGCCATGCTGTCCTTCAGCACCGCGGGCAGCGCCGAGCACGAGAAGGTCGACAAGGTCCGCGCGGCCCTCAAGCTGGTGCGCGAGCGCCGCCCCGACCTCCAGGTGGACGGCGAGATCCAGTTCGACGCCGCCATGATCCCCGCCATCGGCAAGAAGAAGTTCCCCGGCTCCACCGTCGCCGGCAGCGCCAACGTCCTCGTCTTCCCCGACCTGAACGCCGGCAACATCGGCTACAAGATCGCCGAGCGCTTCGGCGGCTGCTCCGCCAACGGCCCCGTCCTCCAGGGCCTCGTCAAGCCCGGCAACGACCTCAGCCGCGGCTGCAACGCCGAGGACGTGGTGAACACCGTGATTTTGACGGTGCTCCAGACGGCGCTGTGATCAGCTTTGTATTGAGAGAAACGCCCGGGAGACCGGGCGTTTTTGTTGTTTTAGAAGGACTTGTAGATGCTGAGTGAATCGGGGCGGAATTCGTGACAGGAGTAATCGTAACTGTCATGCCAAGCTCGCGCGATCTCCCTGGTGACCTTCCGGGGGGAGGGGTGTGGATGACGGCAAAGCGCAGCCTTCAGCACATCCCCAAGTCCGTACTGGTCATGGCTGGACAGAACAACCAGAGCGACTGATCATTATCATATGCATTTGAATGACGAGAACATCACAACCTCCCTCGATGAAACTTGCCAGATTCCTTGCTTCAACGCGGAACTGGTCACTAGGCTGCGGAAGACCTTGCCTTCCGGGGATTCCCTGGAAGAGGCCCAGGTGCTGTTCGGAGCCCTGGCGGATAGGACCCGCTTGAAAATCCTCCTGGCTCTTCGGGAGGGTGAAGAACTCTGCGTCTGCGATGTGGCGCATGTTCTGGGCACCACCATTGCCAGCGCGTCCCACCACCTGCGCAAGCTGCGGGATCTCAGGGTCCTCCGCTCCCGCAACG
>Ga0209099_1000297_pt1 | contig 60034 bp, 27 predicted proteins | sample AD_JPNHW2_MetaG_FD_184430 | JGI IMG/M metagenome (GOLD analysis project Ga0209099, IMG submission 184430) | Active sludge microbial communities of municipal wastewater-treating anaerobic digesters from Japan - AD_JPNHW2_MetaG (SPAdes) (version 2) | ecosystem: Engineered > Bioreactor > Anaerobic...
CCGAATATATCATATGAAGAGTTTTCAAAGATGGATATTCGAATTGGAACTGTGTTAGAGGCTGAGAGGGTTCCAAAAACCCAGAAGTTGATGAAGCTTATTATTGATACAGGCATTGATAAACGTACTGTTGTTTCTGGTATTGCTGAGTACTTTACTCCTGAAGAAGTAGTTAACAAACAGGTTGCTATACTTGTAAACCTTGAGCCAAGGAAAATCAAAGGGATTGAGTCACACGGTATGATTCTAATGGCCGAGGATGCAGATCATAAGCTTCGATTTGTTCAACCAAGTGATAAGGTTGAAAACGGATCGACGGTGAAGTAAAGCAAAATTCTGACTATAAACGAAAAACCCCGAATCTTCGGGGTTTTGTTTTATTAACTAGGATTCCTCAGGCTCAATGTGAATATGTACCTCACATCGCTCAATCGCTCGCATTATTTCATGTTCCACATCATGAGAAATTCTATGAGCTTCTTCGATAGTGATACCTGGAGTAACGTGGATATTTATCTCAACTAGTGTTTCGGCACCCATGGTTCGGACTCTGAGATCGTGATAACGAGTTATTCCTTTTGCTAATTTAAGTACGGCTTCAATTTTTGAAACGGTTTCCTCTGGAGTTCTATCCAATAAGGCATCTATGGCTTTTTTGCCAAGTTTAAATGATACGTAAATAACAATAACAGCTACTATTAAAGCGGCTATTGAGTCAGCAGATAGGATTCCAAAATTTGCAAATATTAATCCTAATAGTACAACTGCCGAACTCCAGATATCGGTCGAGAAGTGAAGAGCATCCGCTTCTAGAGCTTGACTATTATGCTTCTTGGCAGCACGAGATAACGCTCTTGATCGAGTAAAATCAATGGCAATTGAAACAATTACTACAGTGTAACTCCAAAATGTGACTTTTATCTCCTGTTTATCAGAAGTTAATCTTGAAATAGCTTCGCTAATAATCCAGAAACAGGTAACAAAAAGTAAAAGCGTTTCAACCAAAGCAGACAGGTTTTCTACTTTTCCATGCCCGTAGTTATGTGTTTTATCGGCTGGTTTGTCAGCTACCCTTACAGCAAAAAGGGTAATAACTGCAGCAACTAAATCTAAACCTGAATGTAGTGCTTCGGATAAAATACCCAAACTATTGGTTAGAACACCAACAAGTATTTTAAATGATGTAAGAAGGATTGCTGCAAGAACAGAGAAAAAAGCCACGCGGCTTTTTTCATCTTTTAGGTTTAGTATACCGAGCATTCTTTATGTGAAAAATTTGAATGTATAAAAATATACATAAACCATTAGAAATACAAAATATCTCTTCTAGCGAACCTGAAATTATTTTTTATTCTCAACAACGTTCTTTTTACCGCTGTGTTTTAAAACCTTAGCTTCAATATAGAATACTATTTGTTCAGCAATATTCTCACAATGATCGCCCATTCTCTCTATTCGACGAATTATGCTGTGCATATTTAGAGACTCCTCTAGTTCCTCAGGGTGTTTTTTGATATAATCAGCAATAATTCTTGTTGATTTTTTATATACCTCATCAATAAAATCATCGTGTGAAAAAATGCTTATAGCCATTCTTGAGTTTTCGTTTTCGAATGACTTTTTAGCATCCGAGAGCATTTCAACAACATTTTTTAAAAGATCATCAATTTGACAAATCTTTATTAGTTCGGGGTTAAGGCTTTCACTTGGGCACTTTTTTACAAATTTTGCTATACCACGTGCAAAATCTCCAATTCGTTCGAGGTCGGTATTTATTTTGAGAGCAGCAAGTGCAAATCTCAAATCAGTGGCTACAGGCGTGTTTAGCGCAATAAAGTTCTCACAATCCCTATCGATTTTGAGCTCATAGGTATCGACCATTCTTTCTTTGAAAGCAATTTCAGCGGCAGCATCCTTATCATAATTTACCAAAGCCTCGCGAGATGTTTCTACCTGCGAAATTACTAACGACCACATTTCGAAAAGTTGCTGTCTGAGTTTTACGAGTTCGTTATCTAAGTGTTGTGTCATGAGTTTTTATTTTACAATGTTTGTTGATAGTTCAAAGATATTTACATTTTATAATATAGACTATTAGACTAATAGAAATAGGGTTTAAATTTTTCTATCCAAAGCGACCGGTTATATAGTTTTCGGTTTGTTTGATTTTGGGGTTTGTGAACATTTCTACGGTTCTACCAAATTCAACCAACTCACCAAGGTAAAAGAACGCAGTATAATCACTTACCCTCGATGCTTGCTGCATATTATGGGTTACAATTACTATAGTGTACTGCCTTTTTAGCTCGTGGATCAGATCCTCAATCTTTGCAGTTGATATTGGATCAAGTGCAGATGCTGGTTCGTCCATGAGAATTACTGATGGCGATATGGCCAACGCACGCGCAATGCACAAACGCTGTTGCTGTCCTCCAGATAGTTCAAAGGCTGATTTGTTCAGTTTATCGGAAACCTCATCCCATAATGCCGACAGCTTAAGCGATTGAACAACTCTATCCTCAATAAAGGATTTGTTCTTTTCGCCGTTTACTCTAAGACCGTAGGCAACATTCTCGAAGATGCTTTTTGGGAAAGGGTTAGGTTTCTGGAAAACCATTCCAACCTTCATCCTTAGTTCATCAACGTTAATATCTTTTTTGTAGATATCATCGTTATCTACCAAAATTTGACCCGTAATTTTTACGTTATCTATCAAATCGTTCATACGGTTAAAAAGACGCAGGTAGGTTGATTTACCACAACCCGAAGGGCCAATCAGCGCAGTAACAGAGTTCTCCTCCATTTTCATGGAGATGTTTTTTAATGCATGATAATCGCCGTAATACAAGCTGGCATCCAATGTTTCAATTTTTGCCATTATTAATTCATTTTTACTTTTTTACTAAAATATTTTCGGAGCGCATTGGCTAATAGATTCAAGAGCAGAACCAGCATTATAAGCACAAGTGCAGTTCCATAAGCCATTGGTCTTGATTCCTCGATATTAGTTCCGCTTGTTGCCAGAACATATAGGTGATAGGGCAGAGCCATTACTTGATCGAAAATGCTATGCGGAAGCTTTGGTAGAAAATATGCCGCAACGGTAAATAGGATAGGAGCTGTTTCTCCCGATACTCTTCCAATTGATAGGATTAAACCTGTGATGATGTTTGGATATGCAATCGGTAAGGTTACTCTGCGAATGGTTTGTAGTTTAGTGGCTCCCAGAGCATAGCTTCCTTGCCTAAACGAGTTATCGACCGATTTAAGCGCTTCCTCGGTTGTTCGAATTACAACGGGAAGGGTCATCAATCCTAGTGTTAGCGAACCTGCAATGATTGAGTCGCCGAAACCAAGCGTGTTTACAAAAAGCGACATCCCAAAAAGTCCAAAAACAATTGATGGAATTCCTGCAAGGTTGTTGGTCATTACCCTGATAAATCGCACCAGCCATCCGTTGTTTGCATATTCGGTGATGTATATTCCTGAGAGTACTCCTATAGGAAAGCTAAATAGGATGCTTCCCCCAATTAAGCAAAGCGTTCCAACAATTGCAGGCAGAATCCCTCCTTTGGTCATCCCATCCTCAGGCATCTTGGTAATAAAATCCCAGCTTATTACTGAAATCCCTTTAATAACCAAAAACCCTAATATGACGAAAAGGATGCCTACAACCAGAAGGCTCATAGCCCGAAAAATGCCAAAAGCAACCTGCTCGCTTCGCTTTTTACTCTTTTCAATTCTTAATCTTTTTTCCGAAATCATAGCAATTATCTTTTGGCAAGTTTTCGTTTTGAAGAGATGTATTCAACGGTGAGGTTGATAATTAATGTCATAATAAATAGAATGCTACCAAGAATAAATAAAGCCTGGTAATGTAATCCGCCTTGAGGTGCTTCACCTAGTTCTGCAGCTATGGTTGCAGGGATTGTTCTAACTGGTTCTAAGAATGAGCTTGGCAATGAAGCCGCATTTCCAGTGACCATAAGAACCGCCATTGTTTCGCCAACAGCTCTTCCAATCCCAAGAATTGCTGCAGCAGTAATTCCGGAGATAGAGTAGGGGATTACAATTCGGTAAATGGTTTGCCAACGACTTGCGCCAAGCGCAAGGCTTGCTTCCTTCATTGATCTTGGTGTTGTTCTAATAGAATCCTCGGCAATGGTAATTATAGTTGGCAAAGCCATTATTGCAAGGATAATACTACCTGCTAATGCAGTTTCGCCCACAGGCAGATGGAAAATGCGTTGGATTAAAGGAACTATCACCACTAATCCGAAAAATCCGTATATAACCGAAGGTATTCCTGCTAACAACTCAATAATTGGCTTGAAAACATTCCTAATTTTTGGACTAGTTATTTCTGCGAGGTAGATTGCAACCGCTAAACCCAACGGGAGCGAAAGAAGAATTGCTCCAAGACTGACCCAAAGTGTTCCAAGAAGCAATGGCAATATTCCAAGTTGTGCAGCGGGTTCCGAAGTTGGGAACCATTCCTTTCCTTTGACAAACTGTCCTACCGATACGTTTGGAGTTGATATTATTTTCCCTTCAAAATCAGTTCCAACATAAGTTTTTGGAAGGAAGGCTATTATTCCGCTTATACTATCGGATACGTTGCTTAATAGCTTCGGAAGGTTTTCAAGATTTTCACCAATTTGGGCTTCGGTATAAATACTGTTGATATCTTCAAGGTGGAAAAGTATTATTGAGTCCTGCTTTCCACCGACTTTGCTCCAGTTTGTAATCTCTTGATCGAAAATCTTTTTTAAAGTTGGTGCATCAAGATCATTGACTGGGTTGGCTTTATTAACAACCAGTACAAAACCATCAGCAACAGGATTGCGTTCGAATAAACCAAGCCCTTCTTTGAATAGAAAAACAACGATGAGTATCACGGCTAGGCTCGTAATACTCCCGCTTAGGGCTAGAATCCCCTCAATTACTTTTTCGAAGACTTTCTTATAATATGGTTTTGACATTTTTTGCGTCTTATAAACTATTTCTTTCTAATTTGTCATTGGCTTCGCCGAACTCGTGAACTCGGTTCGCAACAATGACAGTTTAGAAGTAAATTATTTTAATGGCACGTAACCAACTTGCTCAACAATCTTCTGACCTTCGGTTGATAGCACAAATTCGAGGTACTGTTTTACCTTATTTTCAACCTTGGTACTATAGTAGTAGTAGAGTGGTCGTACAACGGGGTAGGTTTTATTCTTTGCAGTTTCCATTGATGGTTCAATGTATGTCTTCCCTTTATCGTAAGAAACCTTAAGCGCTTTTACAGCCTTGTTTAGATAAGCTAAACCAACATAACCAATGGCTCCTTTGGTTTGGCTAACACTCTGGATAATTGCACCGGTAGCAGGCATACTTAGCACATCCGAAGCAAAATTCTTTTTATTCATTACGTGCTCTTTAAAAAACTCGTAAGTACCGGAGCTGGTTTCGCGTGAGTAAACAATAATCTTCATATCCTCACCACCGACCTCTTTCCAGTTCTTTGTTTTTCCTGTGAAAATTCCTTCAAGTTGTTCTCGGGTCAGCTGGCTTATCCCGTTATTTGGATTAACTACAACTGCAAGTGCATCATACGCAGCAATAACTTCTTTGTAAGTAACTCCGGCTTCCTGTAGTTTAATTTTTTCATCCATTTTGATCTTTCTGGATGCTTGTGCTAAATCGGTGGTTCCCTCCATTAGTGCAGCAATACCAACACCACTGCCGCCACCGGTTACAGTTACTTTGTTCGAGCTGTTTTGTTTCATAAACGATTCAGCTTCTTTTTGCGATAAAGGAAGCATTGTGTCGCTACCCTTAATTCGTTGTGCTTGGCTATTGATTGCAAAAGTGAGCACGATGATTGAAATAATTGTTCTTTTCATAATTTATAGTTTTTAATATCTTTTTGTCATTTTGAATGAAGTGAAAAATCTTTTTCTTTTTGAGATGCTTCTCCGGCGACAGCCAGATCAGCATGACATTAAAATTTGTACTGAAGTCTTAGTGTGAAAACATTATCCTTTAAATCTTTAGCATAGTTTGAGTTCGACTTTGAGAAATCGGGTTTTAGGTTCTTACTCTTTTCGTTGGTTACCATATCGTAGTAGGCGGTAATCTTTACATTATTTGAAACTGCGAAGATTAAACCCAGTCCAAGCGTTGTGTATTTAAGATCGGTATCATTTGTCGCTTTTATACCAGTACCAGTTGTATTTTGCCCTATTTCATTGTCTTTTACCTTGGTGTTTGGGTCATAGAAATCATACTTTGCAACAAAGGTTAGGGGCGTGTGGACAATTGATTGAATGAAGTAGATGTATCCCGCATTGAAATTTCTGAGATATGAATCAGGTACAGTTGAAACAGTAACGGCTCCATTCTTAACTGTTGCTGTAACTTTTGTAAAATCGGATGTTGGGCTTGTGGTTGACTTATCATTACCCGGTTGTGTTCCAAAAACGTATTCACTTCTAATCGTGGTAAGACCGAAAGCGGTTTCGAAGGTTAGTTGGGCATCGGTTCCGAAATATTGGCGTTTATTAAAATCACCAACTGTAGAGTCGGCAGAGACTTTTGAAAAGACCTCAACTCCATTTATCTTTTTCATTTTATAAACATTCTTGGTTCCTTGGTAAACACCTCCATTGTAGTATGATAATCCAAATCCGTAGCGGATTTTTTCATTGCTTGTTGCCTTTTGGATTCCAATATGCCCAATAAAATCCTTCTTTTTATCGAACTCCGGGTTGATGCCATTTCCAGCAAAATATCCTGCTTCAATTTTTAGAAAATTCCAAAGCGAAGTTTTTGGCATTTGAAAGGTTAATGAAGCACCCAGATCTTCCTCGCCGGGGAATAGGGTCTGATTGAATCTTGCCCTTTCTGGGCTTTCAAGCGATGATGAGGAGAAGGGAACCTCGAATCCGAATGGGCGATTAAACACCCCTCCTGTAACCGTGAATGCTTGTAGCCAAGGTTCTGTGAAGTTTCCATATGCATCCTTAATAGAAACACCTTTCTCTGTGGCTTCCAGTTGAAGTACATAATTGCTTAGAGTTCCTGTATAAGCAAATTTGATTCTTCCGCGGCGAACGGCAAATCGGTTATCCATTTTTGAATCAAAATCACTACCAGAGTATGATTTGATTCCCATTGAGTCGGCTTTTTGCCATTGTGCTTGGATGTAACCGCTGACTTTAAACTTTTGTAGTGAGGTTACACTTGTGTTCATCTTCTGAACATAAGTTGCGATGGTGTCAATAGGGTTAGTTGACTCCTGTGCAACTACTTTAGACGTTAATGCCACTAGGGCAATTGTAATAAGGTTTAGGCGTCTTTTCATAGGTTATATTGTTTTGTCTTTTTTTCTGATACAAAGAAACTACTATAACATTGCCCTATGATTATGAGAATATTAACTCTGGATTAAGAATTGAGAAGATGTGTTAAGTAAATGTTAAATGAAGAAATGTGCTATCAAACATTTATTTTTTAATTTTGCTCGTAAGTTTTTTTATATCAAAAAGTTACTTTTAGTTATATTTGCAGCCCATAAAAAATATATAAGATATTTTATGAGAAAATTATTATTAAAACAAGGCGCTTGGGTATTTTTGCTTATCAGTCCACTTTATATTCTTATTGCGACACGCTATTTCAGCTACTTTAGCGATGCAGGTAACCTAACTACACTTGGATATCTTACAATATTAACTCTAGGTCATTTTATTACACTAGCATTCCTAACGTATGTTTTGCTTTATGTTCCTTTGGTTCTAATCTTTCCCAATAAAACGTTTGCATGGATTTGGGTTGCAATCTCTGCAAGTTTTGGGTTAATAATTCTTGTAATCGACACGTTTGTTTTCGGTTTATATCGATTTCATATTAATAGTTACACCTTAGAATTACTATTTGGTGGCGCCGGAGGACAAATATTTGAGTTTAATATCTTCCAATACGTTTTAATGGGGGGGCTAATTATAATTTTATTAGTTGTGCTCCTTTTTTCTTCTAATAAGTTATTCAAAAGGCAACAAATAAAACCATTCAAAGGGGGTAAGTGGATTGTTTTAACGGTTTTTTTAATGGTGATATTGAGCCATTTTTTCCATGCTTGGGCTGATGCAAAGAATTATAAACCAATCACAAAATCTTCTCATTACTATCCATTGTACCATCCAACTACTAGTAAAAAGTTAATGCTCAAGTTGGGCTTGGTTGATTCTATAAGCGACAACAATGTGGATATGAGTTCTTCTGATGAGAATAAATCGTTGAACTACCCTCAAAGCCCACTTTTAGCTGATTCTACATCAAAGACTAATATTCTTATAATCCTTCTTGATTCATGGTATTACAAGATTTTTACTCCTGAAGTGATGCCTAACATATCAAACTTTTCAAAACGTTGCGAGGTTTATAACCACCACTATAGCGGAAGTAATGGGACGCGGACAGGGGTATTCTCAATATTTTATAGTATACCTGGCATATACTGGAACGATGTTTTGGCTTCCAATACTAGTTCTATCATGGTTGACATGCTACTAAAAAATGATTATCAAATAAAAACCCTTACAAGTGCATCACTAATTAGCCCACCATTTCACAGAACGGTATTTAGTCGGGTAAAAAATCTAAACATTGAAGTAAAAGGTGAAAAGTCGTATGATCGTGATATAGCCTTAACCAATCAGTGGATTTCATTTACAAAAGAAATGGAGGAAAACCCAAAGAAACCGGTTTTTGGATTTCTTTTTTATGATGCACTTCATGCCATCGCACACCCGGCTAAATTTAGGGGGCCATTCCAACCTGAGTGGGAGTATGCAAAGTATGAGCTGCTAAATAATGATACTGACCCTACCCTTTTTCTAAACTTATATAAGAATGCTGCCTACTTTGTTGATTCACTTGTGGGAGTTGTTCTAAGGGATATGGAGCAAAAGGGATTGCTTAAGAATACCTACATTGTAATTACTGGCGATCACGGTGAGGAGTTTAACGATAATAAGAAAAACTTCTGGGGACATAATGGAAACTATACCGATGCTCAGATGCAGATCCCTCTTATGATCTATAAGCCCAACGGTGAACATAAAGTATATCATCATTGGACATCACACTACGATTTGGCTCCAACTATTTTTACTGACGTTTTTCACTGTAAGAATAAATTCTCAGATTATAGCATGGGTAAATATATAAACGACTCAACAGGTAGGAATATATTGATAGTTGGGAGTAATGATAATTTTGCCATAATACAACCGGGACGAATAACCAGTATCTCGTTTGATGGTTCTTTCGACATAACCGATGATCATCTAAATGATATTCCCGGTGAAAAACTTGATACTAAGCTGCTAAATAATGTTATGAAATCTTCTAATGTTTTTTATAAACATTAGGATTTGAACGGGAATTTTATTTAACGTAAGTACGATTATGAAAAATTCGTAGCATTTAGGATAGCAAGCACTGATTTAATTTTATAAATGTTGCACTCGCTTATTTTGTAATCCTCTTCAGGATTTCCAAGAGTCATACCTAGTTTTCGAAAGGTCATTTTACTTTCTATAGGGGCAGTTCCGCTCATATGAAATTCTTTGGCCCCAGTTTCAATCAGGTATTCTATATTATCTTCATTAACGCCGCTACCGGGCATAATGATTATTCTACCCTTTGCAATTTTCACAAGTTCCCTGATAAAATGCTCCCCTTGAATTGCGGTGGGTTGCTGTCCCGAGGTTAGAATTCTATCTGCTCCAGTAGAAATAACATCTTCAAGTGCTTTGAAGGGATCGTTTGTAAAGTCAAATGCTCTATGAAATGTAAACGACATTGGCTTTGCAAATTTCACTAGTTCCTTTGTTCTAACAATGTCAATCTCTCCATTTGATAGAAGTATACCACAAACAACTCCATCAACGCCAAGTTGCTTACAAATCTCAATATCTTTCTTGATTACATCAAACTCTAGATCGGTATACAAGAAATCGCCTGGTCGAGGACGAATTAATACATAAAGTTTAATGGTGAGATGTTTTTTTACTTGTGAGATTAACCCGAAAGATGGTGTTGTTCCCCCTTGAGCTAGGTTTTCACAAAGTTCAACCCTGTGCGCTCCTGCTTGCTGAGCATTAATGGCACTTTGAATGGAGTTGGCGCAGATTTCGAGGATTAGCATAGTTTCTTCTCTTGTGTCATTCCTGCGAACCGTTAGCTCATGAGCGAATAGTGCAGGAATCCATTTTACCCATAATAGATTCCGGGTCTTCGCCCGGAATGACAATTCTAAATTTATTTTAGGTTCTTCAAAATCGTTTCACCCATTCCAATGCTATACCCTTCGGAGTAAAAGATAATATCTCCGTTAGGTTTAATAATTGAAACTTGAGGGTATTGTGCTCCCAGGTTTTGACCACACATTAGGTCAATGGCATTAGTGATATCTCCGGTTGGGTCGTAACCAAAAAAGCTATTAGTTGGCAAGTTTTTGTAAATGGAAGGAGTAAATGACTTATTTAGTTTGTCCTTTGCTACAATAAATAAAACTTTACCACCCCATTGGTCAAACCCTTTTTTTACAAGTTGAATATCTTCCATCAAATGCTTTGTTGGTTCTTTATCAGGATCGATAACAGCAACAACCAAGTTTTTATTTTTCAAATTCAGAAAGCAGCTAATCATAAAATCTGTTTCGTCTAACGATTTAAAACCGGTTTCAATTTCTGCTTTTCCTAAAACTCCAGTCTGAATTTCGGCAGGTAGTACAACTATTGGTATGCTGATTTTCGAATCTTTGTCAACGTTAAAATACTCAACCCTGCACTTAACGGAACCATTGTTTAAGCGGTTCCCGGTCATGATACGATAGTAACCAACCTCAAGGGTTAGCTTACAGGGAAATGTTTTGAGCGATTCGTCGAACTCGTAATCTAAGGTTTTAAACTGACCATTTTCTAGCTTTGCAATAGTATAATGGGTGTAATATTGAGGAACAAAATTTTGGTCTTCGGATTGGTTTTGAAGGGTTAGTTCACCCTTAGGAAGTTCAGCAATAATCTGTTTTTCAAAAAGCACATCAATCCACTTATTATCTTTAAAGTACTGTGGTTTGTGTGTTGCAGGTTCAAGACGTGCTGGAATACCTAAACTACGGCATGTTGCAACAAAGAAAACATCTCTTGAATACCTGTCAGCAACCCTCATCTGGGAAACACTTTCAGGGCTTAATGGAACGTTGTAGTAATTGCTAAGGGTATCAATTTTAATACTCTTAACAATCCATTGAACAAGAGTTTGAGGATTTGAACGGAAGGCCTCAGCATCTTTCTTCCCAACTGATTTTTGGAGATAGCTTCGCCATGTAGTAATAAACTCACCACCAATACGGGGTGCAAGAATATATTTCTCGAAAATAGTTCTATCAACTGCATTATCGATACAAGGAAATGTAATTGAGTTATTTAGATGATCCTGAAGTACTGTAAATTGAGAATCGTGTAAATCCTTTTCAGAGATATTTCGAAGAATTGCCATTCCATTTGTAGTATCTTTTGGTTCTAGCATAAAGATATACGAGTAAATCTCCTTCCAATTTCCACGACTATTCTTAATGAATTGGTAAACTTCTTTGGTGTTTAATCCCTTATTTGCAGCAAGCTGATAGCAAAGGGAAGAATCGATAAACGTTGATATGTAATTATTTCTGATTTCATCCTCTTTTTGTAGTCTAATATTATTTGCAACCGCTTTCATTGGATCAGATGAAGGCACTTTTTGTTCAATGGGAGGGATTATATCAAACATCTCATTAAACACCTTGTTTGAAGGTTGTTGTAGGGTGATTATAACGGTATCGGTTGAGTTCCCCTCAACCTTTTGATAGCTATAGTTTCCATTTTTTGATGCCCACACGAACAGATCACCAAACCCTGTAGTTGTTGAGCAGATGCCTTTTTTATCGGAATATTTAGTTGCAATTGGATAGAGTTCAGCGTAGTTATAAAGCATAAACTCCACTTTTGCATCAATTGCTGTTTTTCCGTCAATATTAAAAACCTTTACAGGGATTACTTTGACTGGAGCATAGTTTGCAAGCAGGTTTACACGAGTAAACTTATCGTCAAGTTGAAGTTTCTCCTCCAATCCTTGGTATTGACCGAAAACAACGGTATGGGTCATCATTGCTCTTTTAACGGGACCCGCAAACCAACCCATATCAAGTTCTGGTTCTGGTTCACAGGCGCCTAAGAAGTACCACTTGCCATCAACCCAAACCTCAACCCAAGCATGATTATCGTCGGTATGTGCCCAACGAGGGGTGTAAACCTGCCTAGCAGGTAAACAAACTGATCGTAATGCTGCTACTGTAAAGGTTGACTCTTCACCGCATCGACCCTGAGCGTTTCTAACTGTTGTAAGCGGACCAGAGGTTCGTTCATCAGAACCTTTGTATATTACCTTTTCGTGGCACCAATGATTTACCTCAAGGGCAGCATCATACATGCTCATTCCTTTTATTCTATCCTTAAGTTCTGAGAAAAAGACCTGACGGGCTGTATCGGTGTATTCGTTGTTTATTCGATAGGGAAGAACAAAGTGTCGGAAAATTTCCTCTGGTACAGTTTTCCCCCAGCTAAAAGAATCTCTTGCAACAAGGGCTGTCTGAACTTGATCCAAAACGTAATTTCCATTATGCATTGCAAGATCGCTTAACGGCATAAACGCATAAAGAAATTCAAGAGCTTCCTTTTGTTCTATTGTTAAAGGTTTATTGAAAATATCAAAAAGTTCTTTTGAACGACCCTTCGCTAACTCTTTGCTCTTCAAAAACTGGTTATGTACAAGATCCCTGTACTCCTGGTTTGAAATTAGATGCTTTTGTTGAGCATCGATGCTTGAGTTTAATAGCAAAAGAGCAATTAAACAAATAGAGATTTTAAGTTTTTTCATAAATAAACCTATGACTAGAAATGGTAAAGAAGATCAAAAAAACCTATCACTATTGACCTAGCAGCCAAATGGATTCGTTAGGGTTTTGTGAACGGAATTTATTAAACTCAGCAATAGCAATATTTTTATCACTAAACTGATTTATTGAAACTCGATACATATTTACCCCTTGAATAATCTCAGTTTTAAAACCTCTCTGCGTATAACTGTCTGAGAGTTTTTGTGCGTTTTCTAGTTTTCCAAAGCTACCAACAATTAGGTAGTACATTTTACTATCCAGTTTCTTAGGTTCTTCGTAGGAAAGAGCAGTTTTCTTCACATTATTACTAACGATCTCTTTTTCAACGCTTGAATTAATCGTATCTTTTTTTGTTAACGAAGAGTCAGTTGCAGCAACTACTTTATTTTGTAAAGCATTGGGATTATTAGATGTATCTTGTGTTACAGCTGTCCTATCATTATTCAAGGGTGGTTCCCAGAAACGCAGGTCGGGGATTAGGATGAATATAGTAACTATGGCTGCAACACCCACAATTGATGAAAGTACAATGGCAACTTTCGATGTTGATGATTTTTGGGGTTTAGAGGACTCTTTTAGTGGTAATGGTTGTTCTACATTAACCCAATCAGTTGTTTTAATAACCGATACCTCATTTAGTCCGTAGGTATCAATTGCAGCATCAGCACTATTGGCTTGCTCAAATTGATAATTCCCTTTACTATCCTTACTTAAAGTTCCTATATTTTCGAAAGTAAACGATTTCCCTTGATTTAGGGTGCTGTTTACGCTATTTATAAAATCTGTGAGTTTGTTGCTTGCCTCAGAATGTGATATCCCAAGTTTTTCGAATAGATAGTTCTCGATTGCCTCATCGTTAAAGCTTCTTGAGGGGTCAAAGGTTATTACCTGTTTTGGAGGAATAAAGCTAAGGCCATCGGATGATGGTCGAGCAGGTTCATACTTCTGAATAAAACTACCGATTCCGGGTAAACTAATGAAGTTATTATTTGCTAGAAGCTCCCTGATAATGAGATTTATTTCCAAGACTTTGCGTTTTTAGGGTTCAAGCAAAATTAGTAAATTTCATTTAGCCAAAACGATGAATGAATTTTTATATTCTAACTCCCATTACAACAACATCATCGATACGGGGTGAGTCGCCATGCCAATCGAGAAGAGTTCTATGAAGTTTCTCGCGTTGCTCAGCCATTGGCATATTGTGGATTTCGAGCAGCAAATCCTTTAGGTTTTTAATCATAAACTTACGTTGATCGGGACCTCCAAACTGATCGGCGTAGCCATCAGAGAAGGTATAGAGGCAATCCCCGGGCTGAAGTTGAAGAGTATTGGTTGTAAAGGACTCATTTGCCCTAACGTGGATACCAATAGGCATCTTATCACCTTTAATATGATTCAACTCCTCACCGCGAATATGGATAAGAGGATTATTTGCTCCAGAGAATTCAAGTATGTTTGTTGCTTCATCAATCACATAAATTGCTATATCCATACCATCCTTGCTGCCACCGACTTCGCCGGTTTGGTGGAGCGAGTTAATAACCGAACTTCTGAGCTGGTTTAGAATATCGCCAGAGTGCATTTCGCCTCCTTTACTAATAATTTGGCTAACAAAGGACATCCCCAGCATGCTCATAAACCCACCAGGAACTCCATGACCAGTACAGTCGGCAACTACACAAATCTTTTTAGTACCAACTTTTGTTATCCAATAGAAGTCACCGCTAACAATATCGCGGGGAAGATATAAGATAAAGTATTCGTTAAAGATTCGTTGTATCTGTTCGTCTGGTGTAAGAATAGCATTTTGAATACGGCTTGCATAGTGTATACTGCTCTTAATCTCCTCGTTCTGGATTGAAATCTTTTCATTTTGTAATTCAATTTCATCCTTTTGCCTTACAACCTCAGCTGTACGTTCTTTAACAATTTGCTCAAGGCGCTCTTTTTCAGCAATAAGTCTACGGGCGTTCCAACGTAATAGTTGTAACAAGCACAAAACAAATACAATAGCATAGAAAATGTAAGCAATAATGGTACGATACCAAGGTGGAGCTATTGAAAATTTATATTCACCTACCGAACTTTCAACCCCATAAACGTTACGAGCCTTAACCTTAAAAGTGTAACTACCCTCAGTTAAGTTAGTGTAAACCGCTTTCGGCTCTTTGTTCCAAACGGACCAACTTTCATCTGAACCCTCAAGGTACACGCTGAATTCAGTTGCTTCTTCCTTTTCAAAGAATGGTGCACTAAACTCAAAAACCATACGGTTAAAGCGATATGGATATCTGATAATCTGTTCTGATCCTTGGGTTAATGATACGATATAATTATTGTTTACATCTTTTTGACAGAATGCACCATTAAAAAGGACAGAGTCTTTTGAAGTAACTTTTCGAACTAAAGCGATGTAAGGGAGATTATAATTTCTCTTAACTCTTGGATTAAAAGAGTAAAGTTCCTTTAAAATTCCAAACCAGAGTGTGCCATCAGGATCAGCCCAAAGGGTACTAATCCATTTTTCGGGAAGATATTTAAAAGGGATAGATATATTAATTGATTTACCAAGGCTATCCTTAACAATTGATTCAGCCCACGAATATGTAACATCAACATATCGACTAAAGGCATAACCTTGAGTAGTTTTTGCAATTTTATGTATTCCCTTCCCTTGTGAAGGATCAAGTCCTTTAAAAACGGTACAAGGATTAAACCGATTAGCATTATAATCGAATAGGAATAAACCACTACTTGTTGTAACCACTAAACTATCGCCAAAATTGTATAGTTCAACATTGCTAGAATTAGGTAATCCTTCTTTTTCTCCGAATCTTTTAAACTCTTGAGAGGAGCCATTGTCTTTTATTTGTATAACGCCCTTATTATCAGTACTTGCCCAAATATACCCTTTTGAGTCTTCTATTAGGTATTTAATAGCATCTTTAATCTCATCTTTTAAAACCCAAGAGGCGTCCCAATATCCATTTTTATAATCAATATGTGTTAGTCCTCCTGTAATACCAACATAAATTCTTGAAGGATTAGATTTAAGTTGAACAGATTTCCAGCAAACAAAATCAATTTTACGATTAGGGTCTTTTATCTCTTGTATTTTATTATCTAAAACTTCAAACAGGCCTGGTTGAGCACCAGCTAAAAGCTTTTCTTGTTTTGTAACAGGGTCTACAAATATTTGAAACGAAAAAACATTTTTATCTTCAGAATCATTTACAAGTTTAAAATGGGGAAACCCTATTTCATTATTTTCAAGATAAAAAACCCCCATACTGGTTGCAATGTAGAGTTTACTTTTGAATCGAATTATATCTAGTACACTTCCTTTGAAACCACTTTTTTCATCAAATTTTCGAAAAGCTGATTGAATTTCAACCTTTGAAACCCCCAAATCCTCAGCTAGCCAAAGGGAGGAGTTTTTATTTTCAAAAAAAGAGTAAACCCAACTATCCTGTAAACCAATATCTTTATTAAATACTTCAGAGGGAACGCCTAACTCGTTAAAGGTTAAAAAGGTAGGTTGATCGGTGCCATAAGTACTAATGCCAATTAAATGATTGCTTAATATCTGCCCTTGGGTTGGAGGTGCACCTCCAAATACTTTTTTAAGGTAATTATTTGTGAACTCTTTACTTTCTCCTGTTTCCTGGTTGTAACTGTATAAACCTTCAGTAGAAACTATTAAGGTTTGGGATTCAGACAATGGAACAATCGAAAAGATATTTTTATGTTCGTAAAAAGATCCCCCCTTTGCGAGAGTTATTGTATCATCATGAAATTCTCTTAACCCCTTTAAATAGCTACCTATATACATTCTATTATTAACAACAAATGTCCAAAGGTTGGCCCATACAGCTTGGTCTCCTAAATCTTTTGACGTTAATGATTTACCATCATATATTACGATGTACTGTCGTGAGCAGAAATATACTTTATTCTTGAAAAAGTGTGTTTTGTAAATATCTTGAATCTTATTCTTAACAATCGAGTCGGTAAGTAAGGTTAAAAGAGATTTGTACTCTAAAAGCCCATTAGTTTTGTTTGGTGCCAAATACCCAAAATCACCAACTGTACCAACGTAGATAGTTCCTTTATCATCCTTTGCAAAGGATCGCACCATGGCATTTTTATCAACAGGTATAGATCTCCACGAAACACCATCATACTCAAGAATGCCCTTATCGCTGTTTGCAACATAAATTAAACCTCGGTCATCCTGAATAACTGCCCAGTTTTGCGCAACCCCATTATAATCTTCTGGAGCGAAATTACGTACAATAGGGTGGCCGTACCTATTCAGCTGGCCAAACGATAGAACGCTAGCTAATACTAATGTTGAAAATAGTCCAATTGACTTCATATCAAATCGTAATATGAACAATCCCTAAAAATAGGGAAATTTTTTTAAAGGGCATTAGTAAATTTAAATAAGTTCAATTTTTAAGGTTAAATAGGTAAGATTTTTATCGAGGAGTTTAAAACAAAACCCCGTCAGGGGTTTAATCTGACGGGGTTATTTCTATGTATATTTTTTTACCAGGTTACAATTGCCTTCCAAGTTGTACCTGTATATATATAAACACCATCAATATTATTAATAGGCGATGTGGAACATGACTTAAACCTAACGATATCGCCTTCTTCGGGGGATGATGGGATTGAGGATTGAGCCGTAAGGTTTAGCATGTAGTTCATGGTAACCTTATGTGTGCTAAAATCGCCACCAATTAATGGGTTGCTACCGCTTGAGTTGTTAATGTAAAGCTTGTTTGAGCCAGTTTCACCGTACCCAGCTCCATATCCTAAAAATACGTTATAGCTGCCTGTAGCGTCGTTTCCAGCACCGGCTCCAACAAAAACGTTAAACCCACCATCGGCACTATTTAAACCAGCGTATGATCCTAGAATAACATTATTATTTCCAGATGTTTTATTGTTTGCTGCATTTACCCCAAAAATAGAGTTGTTACTGCCATCGGTTAGTTTTTCACCTGACATATGACCAACATAGGTATTTCCCCAACCAAGCGTATTGTAGTAACCTGAATTTCTACCGATGTAAGTATTTCCACTTTTATCCAAGTTCAACCGTCCAGCATCATTCCCAATAAAAATGTCATTTGTACCGGTAGTATTTGAGTAGCCCGCACCTTGTCCAATAAAATTATTACTCCAACCTGTTGTATTACTTAAACCGCTTTCGTCTCCTATAAAAACGTTACTTGCACCATCGGTATTACTCTTCCCGCTCTGATAACCTACAAATACGTTTAACGAACCACTTGTATTATTCATTCCACTTTGGTAACCGCTAATTACATTATATCCACCATAGGTATTATTTAACCCACTTTGATAACCTGAAAAAACATTGTAACTACCAGATGTCGTGAATTTTCCTGATTGATACCCAAAGAATGAGTTATACAAACCAGAAGTTATATTTATACCACTTTCATAACCAATGAAATAATTATTTGGTGTTAGTTCTATTAGTTGATTTGCTGTTGTAGATTTACCTTGGTTAGTGAGTCCTCCAACCGCAAATCCACCGCGTGCACCTTTAGTTAAATTTTGCTTTACGTATATACGTGCGCTATCGGGGGTTATGCTTAAATAGTTAGCATTACCTTTTGATTGGTTGGTTAAGCCACCAACGGCAAACCCTCCACGAGCTCCCTTTGCAATTAAACCATCCTCAACATTAACCTGAACGCCACCTTGGTAAACACCAAAAACTACATTGCCATCTTTGTTTTTAACCTCAAAGATTGCTTCGTCGGGGCCAGCGGTAGAGCTGCTGGTAATGGTATGGGCTGATGACCAATTACCGCCAACAGCATACTGTGCGTAAGGAACGGATTGTAGTTGACTTAGGTTTAATGCTGCATATCCGCCTCCATCATTTTTATCCACCTCTACTTTAATCCAAATATTGCCATCCTTCCATGGTACATTGCTGAGGTTGGTCTGGTCCTGTGCAGTCCCTGCTCCAATGGTTAAATTAATAACACCTTGTGCATTGGTTGATGTTGTATGTATCTCTTTGTAGTAAACAGGGGCTCCTGTGTTGTCGGTTAACGTTATACGAACAGATACATTTTGGCTAGCTAAAGGTTGTTCGGCAGAATTCCGTATCACTGCTTGATAGTTAAATCCGTTTGGAATCTGAGAATTCACCGTTTGGTGCATCGTTAGTAACACAACGGCTACTAGTATAACAGGTAGAATTCGGTTTTTCATAGTGGATGTAGTATTAGTATGATAATTGACTAACAAGTTATATTTAAGTAAAACAATAATCAAATAAAAAAGGTTTTGATACATCCTCCATTATTTGAGGTTCATTATTTTGACTCTGATTTAAACTTTTCAAACTCTACTTTTAGAGCGTCTATCTGATCAACCCTTTCTTTTAAATTTTGGTTTTCTTTTTTAAGATTATCAATCAAATTCTGTTGCTCTTGAATTGCTTTTACCAAAACAGGAATAATTCCATTATAGTTTAGGGTTAATGTTTTTAATGGATCATTGCTCTCTGTAACCAGTTCTTTCATTACCTGTTGAACATCCTGAGCAATAAAACCAATATTTAAACCTTGACCTGGGTTATTTTTCCAGATAAAACTAACTGGCTTAAGTCTTAGAACGTCTGCCAAACCATATGATAAAGGAGAAACCTTATCCTTTAGCCGCGCATCGGAGAGGGGAGTAATATTATGGCAGATTACATTTCTCCAAGCATTGGTTGCTGTACCAAGGTCATAAGAGTTGTCTAGGGTTGGATAAAAATTCCCCTTCAACATAGCATTCCCATTTTTATAAATAGTTAGTGCATTACTTGGGGTTATTACCAAATCAGGATTCAAGATTGCAGTTCCATTGGCTACAATAAATAAAGGGTCAATATCATTCCATACGTTTGAAACAGCACCAAGGGGTTCGTTGTACTGCCCAATAATAAATGATTTAAATGAGTTATTAGTTAGCCCGTAACCAAGTGCAAAAGTATAATCAGCCAATGTAGTTGAACCGCCACCCATTGCAAAAGAATAATTTCCATTAGCAGCACTGTTATAACCCATTGCATAAGAGTAGTTACCATTTGCCTCGGTATACGTTTTACCTGCTGTTGTTGCCGCCCACATCCCACCACCTAAAGCAAAAGAGTAGGTTCCGGTAGCTTTGGAATTTGGCCCAAATGCAATTGAATTATCGCCTGATGCTATTCCTCGAAAGGCCATTGCATTTTTGCCTAATGCAGAACCTCCATTAATTGCCAAAGAATAGTCACCAATTGCATTAGAGTAGAATCCTAAAGCAGTACTATTTTGTCCTATCGCCGTTGAACTTGTGCCAATTGAAAAAGAGTTTAACGACGTTGCGTTTGCTCCAAGCCCTATTGCAAAAGCATTGGCACCAGATGCGGTTGTATTCAAGGAGGTTAAAATATTTCCGGTTGTATCACGCCCAACAGAACCAAAGGCAAAACTTCCGGGGCCAGAAGCTTCGGAACCGGTTCCAAAAGCAAATGAATTATTCCCTAATGCTTTTGCTGCCTCACCAAGAGCAAACGAATTTACTTTTAATGCTACTGCTTGTATACCAATTGCGGTTGAATTAATGCCCTTTGCTATTGCTTTGTACCCCATAGCTTGAGAGAATGCCCCTTTTGCCATAGATTCATATCCCGAAGAGAAAGAATTGACACCAACACTATCCGGGTGTGGGATTAGTACTTGGCCCACTAAAAATGCATTTTTAAGAGGATACCATAATAATCGGGGTTGGCTTGGGTTAATTATGTAGCTGTTTTTTGTTTCAATGTTGAAAAAATTTGTACTTATACCAGTTATATTACTTTTCATTCCACTAATGGCAAAGCCGCCGCGAGTTCCTTTAGGAATGTTTGAATCATCAATGTAAATTCTTGCACTATCGGGGGCAATAAACATTAAGTTACGAGTTGATACTCCTTTTGATTGATTGGTTAAACCTCCAATGGCAAAACCCCCGCGAACTCCCTTGGCTATGGGGTTTTCTTTTACATAAAGTCTGGCGCTATCGGGGGTGATTCTAAAGTACTCCTGTTGACCCTTGGATTGGTTCGTTAACCCGCCTATAGCAAATCCTCCACGAACCCCCTTGATCTGGCTATCTTCTACATAAACCCGAACCCCTCCTTGGTAAACTGCAAAAACAATCTGCCCGGCTTTATTTTTAACAACAAAAATGGGATCATCGTCAAGGGCGTTGGGATCGCTTACTATTTCTTTTCCGCTATCGGCATAAAGGGCAAATGGAACAGATTGTAATTGGGAAGGTGTTCCCATTTGGGTGTATGAAGTCCCCCCTGTTGGATCAATTTCAATATTTAGGTATACAACCCCTGTTTCCCAAGGAACATTACTAAATAGATATGGGTTTACTGGAGTCCCTTCCCCAATATTTATGGTGATTATTCCAAGATCAGTTGATGTTGGCGTATGCGTTTCCTTGTAGTAAGCGGTACCGCTTTGGTCTTGTAAAGTAATCCGTATTCCAATTGTTTTGTTGGCAATTGGGGTCCCACTACCATTCCGAACTACAGCCTGATAGCTAAAACTTTTAGGAACCTGAGCAGTGCTGATGGAAATAAACATTATCATCGTTGATGTCAAAAATGCCCTGAAAAATAGATGTGTTTTCATGGCTATGTAGTTTTTGGTTGATCAATAAGAAATTTATGGAATAAAAAAGTAATTGTAAAGAGAATGAAGGGGTTATTTGATAAAAGGAGGCATAAAGAAAAAACCCGCCAAGTGTAAAATACTTGACGGGTTATTAAGTGGTTATATAGATGAAACTACTTTTTTAACGTTTTCAAAATTTCATCGAGTTTTGAATTCAAATTATCAACCTGTTTCTGAAGAGCATCAATTTGATCCTTTTGGGTTGTAATCGTTTTGTTTTGCTCTTTAATTGCTTCAATTAAAACAGGAGTTAACTTAATATAGTCAACTGATTTTAAGCCATCGGCATCTGTTTTAACTAGTTCTGGTAAAACTTTCTCAACATCTTGAGCAATTACACCGATTTGTGTTCCTGTAGGGAAGTTAAACCTGCTGCCTTCCTCTTTAAGATTTGGATCTTTTTTAACAAGACCAGCCAATTCGGTTTCAGATTTCCATTCATAGGTAACGCCTTGTAATTTAAGCACTTTATTTAAGGCTTCGTCAAAAGGTTTAATATTTTTCTTTAAATTTTTATCGGAAGGGTTAGAGAAAGTTCCTGTTACGGTTACATTACCCGAAAAATAACCAGCATAGTTTGTTGTAGCACCAGTTGCCAAACCATAAACACCATATCTATATGTTGGAGTGCCTGTTCCGCTAGCTATTCCGTATACCCCAATAGTATTACCATAACTAATGGTACCGTATGTACTAGAGATTGTGCTCATATCAACATATAAGCCATAGTAACTATAAGGTGCTACATTGATTCCCACATTAGCATTAAAGCGTAAAGCTTTTGCTGAAAAATCACCATAGATTAACGAGTTGGAAGGAATACTTGATTGTGCGTCACTGTTATTATGAATTATTAGCGTATTGCTTTGGTTTGAATACCAACCTGCTTTGCTACCAATAAACACGTTTCCGCTGCCAGTTGAGTTATCATGACCAGCAAGGTGTCCAATATAAACGTTATTTGCTCCGGTTGAGTTATAGGCACCACATTCGCGTCCGATAAACACATTACCATTTCCAGTAGTGTTACTTGTACCGCACATACTACCAATGAAAGTGTTCTTATAACCGTTGTTTAGAACAGAATATGAACCAGCCTGTGCACCAATCAGTGTATTTCCGTATCCGGTGTTGTACCTTCCTGTTTCGGAACCTACAAAAGTGTTTGATTCACCATTGCTGTTATTTTCACCGCTAAAAGCACCAAGATAGATATTTTGTTGCCCGTCTACGTTAGTATACCCTGCCCTGTAGCCTAAGAAAATGTTATTATCGCCAGTGGTAGGATCCATATCGCCATGGGTACCAGTTGTGTTCGCCCCAGCCTGGTAGCCAATGAAAACGTTGTATTGTCCTAGTAGGATGCTTTTCCCTGCTTCATGCCCAATGAAATAGTTATCGGGGGTAAGGTTTAAAAATTGTGATGTAGTTACCTTGCTTTGATTTGTAAGACCACCTACGGCAAAACCCCCGCGAGCACCTTTTGCTGTTGATTCTTTTACGTAAATACGTGCACTATCGGGGGTAATACGAAAATACTCCTGTTGAAATTTTGCCTGATTTGTTAAGCCACCCACAGCAAACCCTCCTCGAACGCCCTTAATCTGTGAGTCCTCAACGTAAATACGAACGCCTCCTTGATAAACTCCGAAAACAACTTGTCCGTTTTTGTTTTTAACTTCAAGGATTGGGTCATCAGTTCCGGCAGTAGTAGGACTTGTAATTTGAAGGCTTGTAGTTCCCCACGATAGGTTGCTTATGCCCTGTAATGTATTTGTTCCATTCCATATAGCAAGTTGCCCTGATGTTCCTGTTCCGCTTGCTATTCCTGACGCGGCAATGGTTTTCCACTGTACGCCCGAACCATTGTTTACTAATAGTTGGTTCGCACCACCTGCGCTATTATTATAATCGTAAAGCAATCCCCTTAATCTGAAGTTACCATTTAAGTCCAGTTTTTGGGTTGGAGAGGTTGCAATACCAATATTTGTTCCGTCATTAACTAGAGCGGATGAAGCAATCCATGTTGTTCCATTATGGTAAAGAGTTTGTCCCGTATTACCTAAAATTGGAGTGGTTGTACTAGCGAACTGAGCATAAGGAACCGATTGAAGTTTGGTAAGGCTTCCTAGTTGAGTATACGAGGTACCTCCTGTGGGATCAACCTCAATTTTTATATATATTCCACCATCTTGCCAAGGTACGCTGTTTAAACTTCCAACCTCTACAGTACCTTCGCCGTTACCAATATTCAGATTTGCAACACCTAATGATGTTGTTGTTAATGGAATCGATTCGGTGTAATAGCTAGTGCCTACGGAGTTTGTTAGACTTATTCTAATTCGAATATTTTGATTAGCCATTGGTTGTCCCGAAGAATTTCGTATAACCGCTTGGTATGAAAATCCTTGTGGGGTTTGACAGTAAACGGTTTTAAGTAACGAAACTAAAACAACAAGTAAGAGTATCCTCTTCATATTAATGAATTTAGATTTAGTTAACTTTCAAAAGTATAGTAAAAAATATTACAGAAAAACACATTCGTCAATAATCAGAAGTTTTAACAACGCTATAACAAATAAATAACTCATTTCGTCTTACTTTTTTTGAATGGATTGACATAAAACAGTGTGCTTATCGAATTCAATTGTTAATCAAACAATATGCCAAGTTTAATTGTTCAGATTTTTCAAGAAACAGTATCGTTTGGTTGCACAAAAAAGCAAAACCCGAAAATATTTTCGGGTTTTGCTTGTAAATACTAAGATTACGAATTACTTTGCTTTTAGTTTCTCAATTTCTTCAAGTAGCAATTGTATTTGCTTTTTTTGTTCATCTAGCTGTTTTTGTTGCTCTTTCACAGCCTCAATAAGAATAGCTGATATTTTATCATAAGCAACAGATTTATAGCCCTTATCATCTTCACTAACAAGTTCTGGGAATAGTTTTTCAACATCTTGGGCAATTACTCCGATTTGAGTGCCTTTAGAGAATTCTCGATCTGGAAAATCTTCTTTCTTCCATTCATAAGTTACCCCTTTTAACCCTAAAACTCTGGGTAAAACGTTTTCAAGAGGTTTAATATTTTTTTTGAATCTAATATCGGAACCAGCCCAAGATCCTGTTGTGTAAGCGCTACCATTTACATACAAACGGTAAGTTGTACCAGGGGTTGTTGTATTAATGCCAATGTAACCATCTTTTGAAACTAGGCTATTACGAGTATCATATATATAAAGATAATCATTCGCTGAACTCCAACCTATGGCTGCTTGATAAGCCCCCGACTCTTTGAATACAATTTGTTTGACATTTGTGGCATTTCCATCAATATTTATATCGCCATTGCCAGAAGATGTATAAGAAGTAATAGAGCCATTAACAGTTTGGTCCCCGTTGACAGTTTGGTTTCCATTGATTCTGAATTCGTTCGTGCTAAAATCACCATAGACAAGAGGAGAAGTTGTACTTGTGTTGTCGATATATAATTTGTTTGATCCAGTTTCGCCGTAGCCTGCGTAATAACCAAGAAAGACATTTCCAGAACCGGTTGAGCAGGATGCCCCAGTATTGTACCCTAGGAAGGTATTATTACCACCTGTAGTATTCGTTTGCCCGGCATAGTATCCTATAAATGTGTTATTATCACCGGTAGTATTAACTCCTGACATATAGCCCATCATTACTTGTCCACTATTGGTCGTATTCGCTTTACCAGCCTGATAACCTATAAATGTATTGTATTGGGCAGTAGTACTCATTTTTCCAGCATCAGAACCAATAAAAACATTATAATTTCCAGATGAGTTGGTATAACCAGCAGAATTACCTAGCGAAACATTATCGTGACCCGATGTATTACTTCTACCAGCATTACTACCCAAGAAAATATTTTCGAAACCAGAAGTATTGCTAAAGCCACTCTGATATCCTAGATATACGTTGTTGCTTCCTGTTCCGTAGGGGGTGGTAGTTTGTGAATATCCTGCTTGATAGCCAATATATGTATTGTAAGCTCCTGTTTGATTATACTTACCCGCTTGGTAACCCATAAATGTATTAAAGCTTGGATCGGATGTAGTTCCATTGCCCGAATACCAACCACTTTGATAGCCAAGTACTGTATTGTATTGGCCTGTTGCATTGTAGTAAGAACTTTGGTAACCAATGCTAATATTATCGCTAGCTTCAGTATTCGCAGCACCGGCACCATCGCCAAGGAAAATGTTTCGATTTCCTGTTGTATTGTATATTCCAGTTGTGTTCCCAAGGAAGATGTTACTGCTCCCCGCAAGGTTATTATACCCTGCTAGCATACCCATAAAAACGTTATTATTTCCAGTATTTTTAAAGCCAGCACCAGGTCCAAATATTGCATTATTACTTCCGGTATTTCCTTTACCTGCGGCGTATCCATAAATGGAGTTAAATGATCCAGTGTTGTCCTGCCCAGCTTGGAACCCAATTATAGTATTATAATGAGTAGTTGTTGTTGACTTTCCTGCTAATTCTCCAATAAATACGTTGTACGAGCCGGTTGTTGTAGCATAACCAGCAGAGTCACCAACAAAAACGTTTTTATTACCATCTGTGAGTGAGTACCCAGCAAGGTTTCCAGTTATTACGTTATTTGAGCCATTATTAAGGGTGTGACCAGCAAAATATCCAAGAACAGTATTTTTTGTTCCTTTAATATTAGAATAACCTGCTTCTTGTCCAATAAAAGTATTGTAAGAACCTTGATCACCAGTTACTCCACCTGTAATATTTGTATTGTTATATCCGCTTTTATACCCAATAAATACGTTGCCGGTTGCTGTAGTATTAAAATAACCCGCCTGATAACCTAATGAAACGTTGTTTGATGCGGTTGAGTTTTTGTACCCAGCCTGATAACCTAACAAAAGATTTCCTGCACCACTAGTGTTATTGTATCCACTATAGTTACCAATCATTACATTGCTTGACCCTGTGTTGTTGTAGTATCCAGAGTAGTAGCCCATCAGCACGTTATAATTACCTGTTTCATTGTTGTAACCACTGAAGTAACCATAAAATGAGTTCCCGGTACCATCATTTTTATAACCTGCGTTAGGGCCATAGAAGGCATTATAACTTCCAGTATTTGTTCTTCCAGAATTCCATCCATAAAAAGCATTATAGCCACCACTGTTGTTACTTCCAGCACTAAATCCAAAGAACGAGTTGTAACTTCCTGAATTTGTATACCCAGCCTGATAGCCGTAAAGGGAGTTATAATCACCAGAGTTATTGTACCCTGCGTAATAGCCAATTATGGAGTTAAAGGATTGTGATGTGCTATTTCTTCCGGCTCGGTAACCAATTAATACATTCCCTCCATTTAGACTATTTAGTAAGTATCCACTTTCATAGCCTATAAAAACATTGTTGCTTGAAGTGCTACTGGAAAAGCCTGAATTATAACCTAAGAAGACGTTATTGCTACCTGTTGTGTTGGAGGCACCTGCTTGGTATCCAATAAAAGAATTGTATAACCCTGTAGAGGTTTTACTTCCGCTTAGGTGACCAATGAAGAAGTTGTCAGGTGTTAAATGCATAAAGTTGTTTGACGATGCCTTTGATTGATTGGTTAACCCTCCAACGGCAAACCCCCCGCGGGCCCCCTTTGCAACGCTTTCATTAACATATATTCTCGCACTATCAGGGGAAATCATCAGCATGTCACGAGTAACAATGGATTTAGCTTGATTAGTAAGTCCCCCAACAGCAAATCCGCCACGAACACCTTTAGCGGTTGGAACTTCTTTAACATAAATTCTGGCACTATCAGGTGTAATACGGAAGTACTCCTGTTGTGATTTTGATTGATTGGTTAATCCACCAACAGCAAAACCACCTCTAGCTCCTTTAGTTATCAATCCATCTTCAACATAGATTCGAACACCTCCCTGGTAAACTCCAAACACTACTTTGCCATCCTTATTTTTAACTTCAAGTATTGGATCATCTGTTCCTGCGGTTGTTGGGCTAGTAATTTGAAGGCTCGTTGTTCCCCATGATAAATTTGTAATCCCTTGTAGGGTATTTGTTCCTGACCAGAGAGCTAATTGTCCTGAAGTTCCAGTACCAGTTGGAAGACTGACGGATGATAATGGTTGCCAAATGGCCCCGGAAGAACCTGCGGTAAGTATTTTTGTTACTCCTGCAGTATACCCATTGCTGTTGTTATAATCGTAAAGAAAACTTCTAAGCCTAATTGTGCCGTTTACATCAAGCCTTTGGGTAGGTGTAAAAACTGCACCAGAACCTATTCCAATGTTATTCCCATTGTTTATTAAAGTGTAGTTTGGAGTCCATGTAGTACCATTATTGTATAAAGTTTGCCCACTTGAACCGCTTATAGGCATACCATCTTGTGCGAGAATTTGCCATGAAGAGCCATTATATACGTATGATTTTTTATCGGTTGAGTTATAGTAGGCATTGTTTAAAGAAGGTGAACCAGGTGCGCTAGTGTATGTTCCTAACCAAAGGATTGAGATACCAGGAGATCCTGTTGCACCTGTTGCACCTGTCGCACCAGTTTCTCCTTTTGGTGCTTGAAATTCAACCCAATGGGTTAAATCGAGGTAGGGTTGGGTCGTTGAGGTTAATGGACTTTTACAAATCCACATGGAGTTAACGGAACCACTAGCAGATGATCTATCGAAAACATAATCTCCCGAGGCATAGGTTGTTCCTGTTAACCAATTTCCTTTGTTAGTCAAGCCGGTTCCTGCAACACCCTGAGGTCCCTGGGGTCCTATTGTACCATCCATTGTCATTAACTGCCATCCTGTTGCGGTATATACGAATGATTTTTTATCGGTTGAGTTGTAGTATGCCTGGTTAATAGTAGCAGATGGTGCAGAAGTATATGTTCCTAACCATTGAATAGAAATACCGTTAGTTCCATCGGTTCCATCGGTTCCATCCGTACCGTTAGTTCCATCCTGAACCATTATTTGCCATCCTGAACCATCATAAACATATGATTTTTTATCCGAAGAGTTGTAATATGCCTGATTTAGAGTAGCAGAGGGAGCAGAGGAATAAGTTCCTAACCACTGAATCGATACTCCATTTAAGCCCGCAGCCCCTGTTGCCCCAGTAGCCCCATCGTACGTCATTTCCATCCAACTAGTGCCATTGTGAATGTACGACCTTTTTGTAGTTGAGTTGTAATAGGCTTTGTTTAATGAACCGCTAGGGGCGTTAGCATAGGTTCCCATCCATGAAATGGAAACTCCATTAGTACCGTTAGTTCCATTGGTACCGTTAGTTCCATTGGTCCCATTGGTCCCATCCTGTGTCATTTGCTGCCATCCTGTTGAAGTATAAACGAATGACTTTTTATCGGTTGAGTTGTAGTATGCCTGGTTTAAAGTAGCTGATGGAGCTGTAGGAAAACTTCCAAGCCATTGAATTGAGATGCCGTTATTTCCGTTGGTTCCATTTGTTCCGTTGGTTCCATTTGTCCCATCCTGAGTCATTTGTTGCCATCCAGATGAAGTATAAACGTATGATTTCTTGTCAGTAGAATTATAATATGCTTGGTTCAGGGTAGCAGATGGAGCAGAGGTATATGTACCTATCCATTGAATTGAAATACCAGGATCTCCAGTATCCCCCTTATCACCAGTATCTCCTTTGTCCCCTTTTTCTCCTGTTTCACCCTTTGGAGCCTGAAATTCGGCCCAGTTAGTAAGATCATTCTTTGGAGATAATGTTGACGTTATTGGAGTTGATGCCTGAACAATCCACATTGAATTTATTAGATCATCAAGTTTGCTTGAAGCAAATACATAATCGTTAGGATAGTAGGTACTGTCTGCAGACCAAACGCCTCTATTATTTAAACCGCTTCCAGGATCACCTTTAGGTCCAGTTGGTCCGGTTGGTCCGGTTGGTCCAGTTTCACCTTGTGGACCTTGATCCCCTCTCAAACCTTGAGGTCCCATTTGGCCTGTTTCTCCCTGAGGCCCTTGATCCCCCTTTTCACCTTGTGGTCCCTGAGGTCCAGCGGGTGCTTGAAATTCACTCCAATTGTCTAAGTCCGCAGATGGTTGAAGGGTTGAAACAAACGATGAAGTAGCCTTTACAATCCAAAGCGTAAAAACTGATGGATTAGTTGAACTTGGTGCGAAAACATAATCACAAGGAGAATATGTAGTGCCGGTTACCCAGTCACCTCTGTTTAAGAAACTTTTCCCATCTTGACCAGGGATACCCTGTGGTCCTTGTTGCCCGCTAAGAGAATATAATGCATAAGGGACAGTTCTTAATTCAAAAGAGCCCATGTCAGAAAACGAACTACTTCCCTCAACTTGAACCTCGAGTTTAAGCATCAAACCTCCTGTACTCCAGGGGACATCATCAAAAGAACCTGAAACAACGGTTCCATTTCCAATAACAAAATTTGCTACCCCATGTGATGTTGTTGTTACAGAATGTGTTTCAGAGTAGTAGGTTTGAGAACCGCTCGAATTGGTTATACTAACCTGAAATAAAATAGTTTGGCTTGCTAGGATTGTGCCAGTTGAGTTTTGAACTACGGTTTGATAGTTAAAACCTTTTTGGATTTGACTAAATGCCATTGTGGCTATAAGCAATACCGCAATAGCTAATACGATCCTTCTCATAGGGTTTGGTTTTATAGTTTTTATAATATTTTGCGGCAAATAGTACAATTTAATACTAATTCAAACCCATTTCAAAATGTTTGTCAAACTTTTGATTGAAATGGAATGAGGATTTGATAGGTTGATGATTCGAAAAGATAAACACAAGAGTTTTAAATGCGAAACCAATCTAAAATGATACTCTTAAAATCATAATTGTATTAATTTTCAACTACAACAGAATTAATGGTTTTTTATATTGAGTTGTTTTAAAAAAGTTGTACTTTTAGTTTTGATATATATAGCGGGGGAGATTGTTCAAGGTAATTAGAGTTAAAGTATTCTAAATCATTTACTTACCTAATCTGTTTGAGCCATGAACCACCAATTTGAAAGATACCTTTTAGGTAAAGGGAAATCTGTTATTTACTCTTTTCTTTTATTCTTTTCTTTTTTCATTACAAGTTCAATTCAGCTTTATTCGCAGGATATTATTAGCAGAGATATCTCTGATTATCCCGGAGGTAGTGTAAGTTCAACATGCTCTACTTCACCTTATACTGGGTGTATAATAACACTACCCCCCGCAAAGTTTGGCGAGAGCTATTCATTCACCATCCCCATTAAATCTGGGGTGCTAAGATCCGATATAAATTTTGTTTTTAACCAGCATACTTCATGTAGTGATGGGAATATTTCATTCTCCTCAAATGGAAGAATTGAAATGGATGCTTCAAGTATTTGTCATCCAACGTCAGGAAATCTGGTTGAGATAGACCTTAAGGCAATAAGTAGCGATGTTACAGATAGTATTAAGTATTATCTTCCTATTCTTCGTGGACCAGTTAAAGTTGTTCTTGTGCTTGATATTTCTGGTAGCATGTCACTTCCTGTTCCCGGTGGAACAGAAGTAAGATGGCAGGTGCTTAAAAATGCTGTTGAACTTTTCACCAAAAAACTTGAAGAGTTCAAGCTAGATAAGGATTTAATAGGCTTAACATATTTCTCAACAGAGTTAACCCAACCAGGGGTCCCTATTGGAGAAGGGTTCATTCCAATCGATACAGTCTCACCAAGTTCTAGTGATGTAATCAACGCTGATATGCTTGGGAAAGGGCCCACAAACTTAACGGCAATGGGGAAAGGGTTACTTAATGCAAAGCTTAAACTCGATGGCAATAACCCAATTAATGCTCGTAAACTCGTTTTACTTTTTACCGATGGACTTCAGAATGTTAGTCCTTTGGTTAACCCTGATGGTGTAACGCTATCGCCAGGCAGTTTTACATTAAACGACGTTTGCAATGGCGCAGATAGTATCCGCTACTATACAATTGGAATGGGAAACATTACCCTTGTCCCCGAGGTTTTGGGACAAATAGCACAAGCGAACAAAGGTGTTTCACTAACAACAACCACTGGTGCCGACGAGGGTGATATCAATACATTTTTCCAATACCAATTTGCAAATATGTTAGAGGGAAGTAGCCCTCAGGTTGTTTCTCATAAAATAGGACAACTTTCATCAGCAGGAACAACTTATACTTACCCTATTAACGCTAATGTAACCAAGTTATACTTTGAGTTAATTAACCCTGATGCTACAAATGTTACATTAAAACTTGAGAAGGATGGTACGGATTTAACTCAATATGCTAAGGTTGTAAATGGATCGTTTTACAAAACTTTAAGCTTAACCTTACCACTGCTCAGCCCAGTGGAAGTTACAACACAAGGGGATTGGAATCTCACAATTTCTGGTACATCAACTAAAAAATACTCACTTACCTGTTTTGTAGATGACCATTTTATTGATGTTAACTGTAATCCCGCAAAAACAGTTTATACTGTTGGAGATCCTCTTAACTTTGGAGCAACACTAACTTTTGCTGGTAAACCAATTAAAGGTGATGGCACAAAGGTTCAAGTGATGCTTCTTAAGCCAGGCGATGATTTGGGAGATTTGCTCACAAACTATACCGATAATAAAACTGATTCATTAAACGATGTAGATGCCGGTGCTGAAACAAAGTACTTGCATTTAATCCAGAGCGAAGAATCGTTCTATAAAGCATTATTGCCAGAAAGTCAGGTAATTGATCTTGAGGATTCTGGTAATGGGGTTTTTAAAGGAAGCTATACAAAAACTGATTTATCAGGTGTATATCAAATCATATATTTGGTGAACGGAGAAGTTTCTGGCTTTGGGAAATTTGAAAGACAAAAGCAGTATTCGGTAGTATTTAAGTTTGGTCAGCTAAGCGAAAACTCCACTGACATTAGCGCACAAGTTTCAACTCCTCCGGCATCTACAACGCATGATAATAATGGATCAGTTGCTGTTATTAAGATTAAGCCTAAAAACAAGTATGGACACTATCTTGGTCCAGGATATGCTTCAAAAATGAGTTTAACAGTTGATCCAAAACAAGGAACCTTAAAATCAGTTAAGGATAATCTTGACGGCACATACACTTTTACAATTATCAATGTTCCTACGAATACTAAACCTAACGTAAAAATTGTAGTAATGGGAGAGATTCTTTATGAAGGAGGATTTCCTACTCCAAAAATTCATTTTTGGCAGTATTTGGTATTAATTCTACTTTTCCTATTACTATTGTTGCGATATGTAAATGCTCATACTGGCAAAACTTGGCTAATGGCCTTGGTTTGGGTAATGATAATTCTTTGGGTTGCATTTATGATTTTACAGAAACTAGGGATAATTCATTTTTAGAGAAGAGTAGTTTTTATACAAAACCCCGATATATTTACTATCGGGGTTTTGTATTATATATATGCACCATATTTAAAAATCTAAATAAAATATTCTATACGCATATAAAATAAGATGCTCAAATTGAGCATTGTATAAAAAATATACATTATTTTTATATTGAATATTAGATTGTTGGATATTTATATTAATTATTTAAATATGTTTATTTAGACACCAGTTATTAACCAAAACCATAAGCAATGAAACCAAATCGAGTAACGAACTCTCAAAAGGAAGGATTTCGAAATGTTGTGAAAATATTTCGGAAGGTTATCTTTCTGTTTATTGCAATTTCCATTTTAGGAACTGGCTTACTTCAGTCCCAAACTCTAATAAGTCGAAATATTTTAGATTATCCAGATGGCACTGTATTTCCTGGATCATTCCCCGGTTCAATTATTTTACCTGCCGCACACCTTAAAACCTCAACTACGTATACAATTCCTTTACTTGTAACGGCTCCTTATACAATTACGATGTCAAGCATATACGGCGATTGTGATGATATTACTAACAACCAATTAGTTACTAATATAGATAATGTTGTAACCATCGTTGTGAATAAGAAATGCGCAGGTTCGGAGGATAACTATTTAAATTTCAGATTTAACATCTCAAAATCGGGATATACTCCAGAATGGCAAGTTTTTAAAGTACCAATTCTTCGAGATAGCGTAAAGGTGGTTTTAACCCTCGATATTTCAGGTAGTATGCATAATAACGTTCAAGGGGGGACTACAACTCGAATAGTTGCTTTAAAGAATGCAGTAAATATCTTAGTTCCAAACCTAGAATCATTTCAACAAGAAGGTGATTCGCTTGGGTTGACCTACTATTCATCAATTGTTTATCAACCATCAACAACTTATTTCCCTAAAAATTTTGTTAAGATTACTTCAACTGACGAGGTGACACCTTCCAACTATGCTTCTTACAAAGTTCAGAACGATTTAAGTCCTAGGGTACCTTTACAGATGACTGCTATGGCAAAAGGGCTGCTTAATGCTAAAAGTAAGTTGCTTAAACAGAAAGAAAAAACGCCGAATACTAGAAGGATGGTATTCCTATTCACCGATGGGCTTCAAAATTATGGCCCACAGGTTGATGTCAATGGGAATAGCATAACCTCTGGAATGGATTCTTTAAACAACAGATCGATTTTTCCCAAGGATAGTATTCGGTACTATACCATTGCGACATGGGAAGCCGGGTTAGCACCAGAAATCCTCGATAGTATAGCTACTAATAGCGGGGGAGAAGCCCTTCATGTAGTACAAACAAGCCCAACATTAGATGAATGGTTCAGCGTTCAGCTTTGCAATATGCTAGCCGATGGCAGCCCCCAAATTGTTATGAGGAAAGCTTTTAATAGCATTACAGGAACATCATCCTATTCGTTTAACCTAAACCAGAATGTACCTAGGGTAGTTGTTGAATTCCTGGGCATCACATCTGATGATGTTCGTTTAACTGTAAAGAAGGATGGTGTAGATTTAACTTCGAAGACCAAGTATAGGTATGGAGAGCGATTCAAATTTTTAACATTTGATTTTCCAATTAATGCAAGTCCAAATATTGCTTCTGGTGGGAATTGGGAAATTACTATCGTGGGAAACACTCAAAACGCGCATAATCTTATAGTACTGGCGGATGATCATCTGTTTAAGTATAAATGCGACTTAGACAAATCAATATATACAGTAGGAGACACAATCCACTTCTATACTAAGTTAGCCTACGTCGATAGCCTTCTTTCCGGTACAACCAATAGTGTTAAGGCCATTCTACTTAAGCCCGGCGACGATATTGGTCAATTGCTTTCAACTTACCCTACACCACCAATAGATAGTACTGTAGATATGAGTTCTGGAACGGTTTATAAGTTTCAGGAACTTATGGCTCACGACACCTCTTTTTATAATGCATTATTACCCTCTGAACAAAGCATTGAACTAACCAATGTTGGAAATGGTGTTTACAGAGGATCTTACTCAAACACAGCACTTGCGGGGATTTATAATGTCATTTTTTTAATAAATGGAGAGCTAAGTGGTGTTGGAAAATTTGAACGAACAACTATGGTCTCATCTGTTTTTAAATTCGGGCAGGTTGTAGAAGAGCAACCAGTTACTGTTGATTCAATACCTCCGGCAACCACTTCAAATACGGGGTCAACTAATTCTGGAAGCGCAACAACAGGAACAAGCCATCATCATAAAGGAGATCATATTCTGAAAATTAAGCCTAAAAATAAGTTTGGATACCCAATGGGGCCAGGTTTTGCTTCTACAATAAAGGTTGTAATAAACCCTGGTAAGAAGAAAGAAAATACAGTTACCCAAAAAAGGAGTAGTTCTGAACCATTTGTAAGAGAGATAGTAGATAACCTTGATGGCTGCTACTATATTGTAATTGCAAATTTACCTAGCGGCTCTAACCCCGATATTAGAATTTCGGTAAGGGGAGAGGTTTCATACCAAGGGAAAATTTGCCCGATCCCATACTGGATTTATATATTATTAGGTATTATTATTCTGCTTGTTTTGTTACTTAGGTTTTTTAAAACGAAAAATAGCAGTATTTACAATGTTATACTCTGGATTTTAGCAATGCTAGTTCTATTGATAATTGTGCTTCAATATTTTGGAGTGTTTAGATTGTTCTGCTAGTAAATTTTATTATAAAACAAACCCCGTCAGAACTATAAACGCTGACGGGGTTATTTATTTTCTATGCTTGCTTTATTTTCTATTTAATCTTTTCTTCGAGTTCTTTTAATTTTTTGTTTATCTCAACTATTTGATTCTCTAGCTCAACATTCTTTTCCTTTTGTTCTTGGATAATTATCTGTTGTTCTTGAATTGCTTGAAGTAAAACAACACTAATCTTAGAGTAATCAACGCTTAGGTAACCCTGAGAGTCTTCTTCGACTAATTCAGGGAATAATGGTTTTATTTCTTGGGCAACAAAACCTATCTGACGCTTAGAAGGGTGCGTAGTTTTATCAATAAAATCAAAGTAAATAGGATGAATCTTATTAATTAAGCCAAGTACGTTTTCGAGAAAAACAATATTATTTTTTAACCTTGAGTCAGAGTTTTGAGTTAGTGTTCCTGCTATGGTCATATTTCCATTCTTATACAGAATCAAGGCATTTGAAGTGGTTGATGCATTTGTTCCATTACCGGCAACAAATAAAGGCTCGGTTGATACCCAGTTCCCGGTTGTCCCAGAAACGGTATTAAATCTACCAATTACCAAAGAAGCATAAGCTTGTGCCGTTGTATTATAACCGGCCGCTATTGAGTTGCTTCCAGTCGTTTTTGCCCCGTTGCCCATAGCCAATGAGTTACTTGCGTTTGCTTGAGATCCATTCCCCATTGCTAAAGAGTTTCCACTACTCGCAATTGTTGAGGTTCCTATAGCAAATGAGTTAGTTCCACCAGATGTATTGCCTTCGCCAAATGCAGCTGAGTTTACACCTGTGGTTGTATTGCTTGTACCAACAGCGATTGATCCATCGCCTGTAGCATTGTTATATGATCCCATAGCGAAAGATGAGGCACCTGCGGCAGTATTTTGAGTTCCACCAACTATTGCATACAAACCGGATGTACTAATTGTATTTCCTAGGCCAAGGGCTAAGGAGGCAATTCCGTTAGCAGTATTATTTGCTCCAAATGCAAATGAGTACTGTGCTGTGGCTTTATTCCCAGACCCCATTGTAAACGATACCTCCCCGGAGGATTCATTATTTACCCCCATTGATGTTGAGTTTAGACCTGAAGCTTTTGAACTGAACCCAGTTGCTGTAGCAAACTTTCCCGATGCCTCACAGTTTATCCCAAGAACAAACGAGCCGAGACCCTTAGCTACAGATCCTAACCCAAATGCAAATGAATATTTCCCTTTGGCTGTTGTAACTGTAGATTGTATATTTCCAGCGGCATCAACGCCTCTTCCCCCAAAAGCAAAGCTGTTATAACCCAAAGCTTTTGATCCATAGCCAAAAGAAAATGAACTTGTATCGGCAACTGCTTGGTATCCGATTGCTGTAGAGTATGGTCCCCTAGCAACACTTTGGTAGCCCATGGCTTGAGACCAATTACCCCTTGCAATATTTCGATACCCAAGGGACATAGAGTATTGACCAACACTATCGGCACTTGGTATATTAAGGTTTCCTGCTAGTAAAGCTGATTTTGTTGGGTACCACATTACCCTCGATTCATTTTTTATAACCTCAGCGGTTGAAGAGGCCGAGATATTGAAGTAATCATTGTTTGTTCCTTTACTTTGGTTGGTTAATCCACCAACTGCAAAACCTCCACGAACTCCTTTTGTAGTTGAGTTATCGATATATATTCGAGCACTATCTTTCGAAATGCTAAGGAGATTGTATGCAACTCCTTTGCTTTGGTTTGTTAATCCACCAATGGCAAAGCCGCCCCTAACCCCCTTAGTGCTTGTTTCATCGATATAAATCCTTGCGCTATCGGGGGCAATAAACATAAGATCACGATTTGTTACTGTCTTACTCTGGTTTGTTAAACCTCCAACCGCAAATCCCCCGCGAACACCCTTTACGGTTGGGTTTTCTTTTACATAGATACGAGCACTATCCGGTGTGATGCGGAAGTACTCTTGTTGCCCCTTGGATTGATTTGTTAACCCCCCAACCGCGAAACCGCCTCGTACTCCTTTGGTTATTTGTGAATCCTCTACGTAGATACGTACACCTCCTTGGTAAACTCCAAATACCACTTTCCCGTCTTTATTCTTAACCTCGAGGATAGGGTCGTCTGTACCGGCTGTTGTAGGGCTTACTATTTGAAGACTTGTAGTTCCCCATGAGAGGTTTGTGATACCCTGAAGGCTATTAGTCCCCGACCATAAAGCAACCTGTCCCAAGGTTCCTGTACCACTAGCAATACCTGAATTCGAAATCGATTTCCATTGTAGACCATTTCCATTGTTTACAAGCAGGTCATTTGTTACGCCTGCGCTATTGTTATAGTCGTAGAGAGAACCACGTAAACGTGTATTCCCATTTACATCTAATTTCTGAGTTGGGTTTGTCCCAACACCTAGGTTTGTTCCATCGTTTATTAATACAGATGATGCAACCCAGGTAGTTCCATTGTAGTACAGTGTTTGTCCAGTGGTCCCGCTGATTGGTATCCCGTCTTGGGTCATCTGCTGCCAGCCGGTGGCGGTGTACACATAAGACTTCTTATCTGTAGAGTTGTAGTAGGCGTTATTTAAAGCGTATGAGGTAGGTACTCCAGGGAAAGATCCTAGCCACACGATGGAGATCCCGCTATCGCCTGGTTCCCCCTTCTCGCCCCGGGGAGACTGGAACTCAATCCAGTTGGTGGGGTCCAGCCTAGGCTCGGTGCTGGAGGAAAATGCCGCAGCGGCCTGCACGATCCACATCGAGTTACCCGTTTCGCTGGAGTTGGTGGCAAAAACGTAATCTCCGGGGTTATATGTAGTACCCGTAACCCAGTTCCCGCGGTTGTTCAGCCCTGTACCTGCATCCCCCTTGTCGCCCTTGTCCCCCTTCAGGTTGGGCGTTTTGTAGCTGCTCCCGTCGGTGAAGTTGAAGGTGAGCGTGCCATCCCCGTTATCAACCACGCTGGAGACCCCATTCCCGTCAGCTCCCGGTGCCCCCTGGTTACCTGCTTCAGCGAAAAGCGCGTAGGGGACCGATTGGAACTTGGCAGGATTCCCCATCTGTGTATATGAAGTACCCCCATTGGGGTCGATCTCCACCTTGAGGTAAACATCCCCAGAGCTCCATGGTATGGTAGATAAATCACCCAATACTAGAGTACCTGTACCAACAATGTGGTTAAGTACCCCCTGAGCATTTGTACCTATTGATTTACTCTCGGAAAAATAAATCGTACCAGAGTAGCTCTGGAGGGTTATTTTTACTGAAACAGTTTGGTTTGCAAGTGGTGTTCCGTTAGAATTGCGAACAACTGCTTGGTAGTTGAACCCCTGCGGGGTCTGAGTGTATCCTATAAGTGTACATAGTAGTACAGCAATAAGAATCGATACTTTTTTGATTATACGAGCTTTCATATAGGTACTTTTTTGTTTAATTAAAGAAAGTTAAAGAATAATGCTAATATATATTCATTTATGACTTTAATTTTGACAAATAGTAATAGATATGAACCAGATTAAGTGGTTGGTACAATAATAAGTCTTTGTTGTATCGGAATATTAAATAAAAAAGCTGTCAGATATTTTATTCTGACAGCTTTAAGTGGGCATGATTATTTACCTACTTTTTCAGCATTGCTTTTAGCGTTTCAAGTTCAACCTTTAGCTCATCTATTTGGTTTACTTTTGCCTCGAGTTGTGCATTACGCTCTTCTAATTTTTGAATCTTCTGGTTCTGATCCTGTAATGCTTTAACAAGTAAAGGTGTTATACGACCATAATCAACCTGCCATAGATCCTCTTCTTTCTCGGGTTTTGTAACAGCATCTGGGAAGACCTCGAAAAGTTCTTGAGCAATAAATCCTGTAACCAATTTTTTAGAGGGATCATTTATGAAGTTAAAGTCACGAACTTTTATATTCATCAAATTTTGTAGTCCGTATCGGGTATCAACAATGTTCTCTTTTTTTCTTCTATCAGATGTTGTGTTATAGGTTGTTGCAGTTGATGTTACAGAGATGCTACCAACTTTGTTATCATCAGGGTCTCCGCGCCAAAAGATAACAACATCACCATCAGTATGTCTTCGGTTGAATATTGCAACCGCACCTTCCCACTTCTGAACATGCAATGGTGCTGCGGTACTAGTAGTCCCAGAGAGAAAATATGTCGACGTTACGCTTCCTGCAGATGTTACATTTCCTGTAAAATTGGTAGTCCCAGTAACATCAAATGACCCATTAATTTTCACGCTATTAGCGCTAAAGTCACCATATATTAATGGGGTTGCGGTTGTTGAATTATCAATAAAGAGTTTATTAGATCCAGTAGTTTCTGCATAACCAGCGGCCCAACCAATATATACATTACCATTACCAGTTGTATTATTATAACCAGCATAATGACCAATAAAAGTATTTGCATACCCGGTTGTATTATAGTACCCTGACTGGAAACCCATAAATGAGTTAGAATATCCACTTATATTGTTAAGTCCTGAATTATATCCTAGAAATGTATTATACATTCCAATAGTGTTACTACTACCAGCACTATACCCAATAAAAGTATTGCTTTCTCCAGTAGAAAGAACCCCCGCTAAATAACCTATAAATACTTGTCCGTCACTGGTTGTGTTTGCTTCCCCTGCTCGATATCCTATGTAAGTATTATAGTTAGTAAGGTTATTATAACCACTCTTATAGCCCATAAATACATTAAATTTTCCTTTAAGATTAGAATATCCTGATTGGTAGCCAATAAATGTATTGAAGCTTGCAGTATCGGTATATCCACTTTGATACCCTAAAAAGACATTGTAGTCACCAATTATATTATTATAACCACTGCTTGGACCAATAAAAACATTATTCTTTCCTTCTGTATTCTTGTACCCAGAACCATTTCCCATGAATATATTACCAGCACCTGTGGTATTAGAAGTTCCAGCATTAGTTCCGATGAAATTATTTGAAAAACCAGTACTGTTAGTATAACCAGCTCGTTCACCAATAAATACATTGTAATTACCCGATATATTGCTATAACCGCAGAATGTCCCTAAAAATACATTGGACAAACCTATTGTATTCGCTTGACCCGTACTGGCACCTAGGCATACATTATTATATCCAGTGGTATTGGCTAGTCCACTATTAACACCCATAAAGATATTCTGATAACCGGTAGTGTTTGCTGAGCCAGCTTTGACTCCTATAAAAATATTGCTCTGACCACTTGTATTTGAGTACCCAGCTTGATTACCAATGAAAAGATTATAGTTCCCGGTAGTGTTTTTCCTGCCTGAGTTTGTTCCAATAAACACACCAGAGGTACCAGAAGTATTAGAATATCCGCAGCTATCACCGATAAAGACATTCTTACTCCCAGCATTTACATTTCCAGTATTATTTCCAATAAACACATTGGTTCCACCTGTATTATAGAGACCAGCTCGAGTACCAACGAAAACATTTTTCGTTGCAGCTTGATTATTTAATCCGCATTGGTTGCCAATAAAAACATTTTCTGTACCTGTTGTATTCTTGTAACCTGCAAAGTAACCAAGAAAGGTATTTTTTTCACCTGTAGTGTTAAGCTTTCCACTCGATTTACCAATCATAACATTATAATTGGCAATAGATGGTGTATAACCTGCAGAATCCCCAATATAAACATTAGAGGTACCAGTAGTATTTAAGTAACCAGATGTATTTCCAATAAAGACATTACTCGATCCAGCTGATGTGGTGTTCCCAGTTGCGAATCCAATAAAAACATTTTTGGATGCGGTTGTCACATTTGTCCCTGAAGATTCTCCAATGAAAACGTTTTGTTCACCGTTTTGTGCTAATTCACCGGCTTTACTTCCAATATATACGTTTCCACCTTTGCTCAGCTGTGCGCGACCTGCTTTGTAACCAATAAATGTGTTATCGCTGCCTGTATTAGATAAACCAGCCTCAAAACCCATAAAAGTATTCCAGTTACCGGATAAGTTTGATGAACCAGCCTGGTATCCAATAAAAATGTTTTGATTTCCGATTTGATTTAAGGTTCCAGCGTTATATCCAATAAATGAATTATATAGACCAGTTGTATTCGCTTTGCCAGCATTATGTCCTATAAAATAGTTTTCGGGAGTAAGGTCAAGAAATTTTGCACCTGTTCCTTTGGATTGATTTGTTAAGCCTCCTACAGCGAACCCACCTCGAACACCCTTAGTGATGCTTTCCTTAACGTAAATACGTGCGCTATCTGGAGCAACAAACATCATATTCTGTGATACCACAGTTTTAGCTTGATTAGTAAGACCACCAACTGCGAATCCCCCACGGACACCTTTTACAGTGGGAACTTGTTTTACATAGATTCTTGCGCTATCGGGGGTAATGCGGAAGTACTCCTGCTGACCTTTGCTCTGGTTGGTAAGGCCACCAACTGCGAACCCCCCACGAACCCCTTTGGTGATTTGAGAATCGTCCACGTAAATGCGAACCCCCCCTTGGTATACTCCGAATACCACTTGACCATCTTTATTTTTTACTTCAAAGATAGGATCATCGGTTCCAGCGGATGTTGGGCTAGCCACCTGTAGGCTGGAGGCCCATGTCACGTTGCTCAGACCTTGTATGGTGTTGGCGTTATTCCACATAGCCACCTGCCCAGCGGTACCGGTACCGCTGGCTATACCAGCAGTGGAAGTAGATTCCCACTGAACTCCAGTTCCAGTGCTAACTAGCAGATCGTTTGCATTTCCCGGATTGCTTGATGCATCGATGAGCGAGCCACTCAGCCTAGCGTTTCCATTTACGTCAAGTTTTTGGGTGGGAGAGGTAGTTCCAATACCCACGTTTGTGCCATCGTTTACTAAAGCAGATGAAGCAACCCAAGTAGTCCCATTGTGGTAAAGGGTTTGTCCATTTATTCCTGCTATAGGTGCGGAGTTTCCTGCAAAAAGCGCGTAAGGAACGGATTGCAGCTGGGCTGGAATCCCAATTTGAGTGTAAGAAGTTCCTCCCGCAGGATCAACCTCCACTTTGAGGTAAACATCCCCCGAAGCCCATGGAATAGTCGAAAAGTCACCAGATATAAGAGTACCCGAACCAACTATATGGTTTAGCACTCCTTGTGCATTGGTAGTTATCGATTTGCTCTCGGAATAATAAATTGTACCAGCGTTACTCTGGAGGGTTATTTTAAGAGAGACATTCTGATTTGTAATTGGCGTTCCGCTTGAGTTACGGATAACTGCTTGGTAGTTGAATCCTTGTGGTGCTTGCGCGAGCGCAATTGATGAGAATAGAATTCCTATCAAAATGGGAAGGAGAACTTTTGATCTCATAATATTTGTTTTAAGGGAGTTGTTAGAAAGTTAAGAAAACGATACTAATTATCAAAGTGTTAGTATCAATTTTTGATTGATATACACGGTTTCAAAAATGAAAAATAAAAAAACCTATCAGGTTTATTAATTCTGATAGGTTTTAGAAAGGAGAAAAGAACTATTTTTTAAGCATAGCTTTTATTGATTCAAGTTCTGCTTTAAGGTTTTCGTATTGAATTTTCATTTGGGAAAGTTCCTCATTTTTCTTTTTTAATTCTTCAATTTGTACATGCTGTTCTTGCACTGCATTTATCAATGGAATCACAAAGTCACCATATGACAATGACATGATTTTTGTTGAATCGGTTCCAATAACAAGCCCACTGAAATCAACATGAAGGTCGTTAAGGACTTGCTGAACATCCTGAGCAACAAGACCATCTCTACGACGCTTGTTTACATCATCTTTGTAGTTATAGGAAACGGTTTTTAGTTGTAGAATAAAAGAAAGTCCAAGGTCGTTTTTGTAAACAATGTTTTCTTTTAGTCTACGATCAGAGTAGTTTGTCCAGTTTCCGTATCCTCCAACGGTTGTATTTGAAGAATTACCAAGACAAATCCAGTTGTTATTTCCAACATAAGCACCGTAACCAATAGCAACACCATTCTGACAGGTTGAAGATACATTTGCGCCATAGCCAATTACGGTGTTATAAGCCCCAGTAGTGAGCGAATTTGCAGCATTATAGCCCATAACAGTATTATATGAGCCATTTGTAATGTTGTAGGCACTGTAATACCCAAAAGTAGAATTTTGTGAACCTGTAGTTATTTTGTAACAGCTGTTTGCACCAAAGATAGAATTGTAGTTGTATGTATTGCTATAAACTCCATAACCAGCATAGCTGCCAAAAACAGTATTGTATGATCCTGTAGCATCATTGCGTTGAGCATTATAACCATAAGCCGAATTATAGTCGCCGGTTGTTCCTTGGTCTCTGCAACTAGTACCGTAGAAAGAATTACCCTGCCCAGTTGTAAGCTGCCATCCTGACCAAACACCCACGAAAGTGTTGGAATTCGATGTTGCATACTTTCCAGCAGCGTAGCCAACAAAAACATTGGCTGAGCCCGTTTGATTCGTATACCCTGCTTCGTTACCTAAGGCTACACCGTAATTAGCCGTGGTACTGCTATAACCTGCTTTGGGGCCAATAAAAGTATTATAAATACCGCTTGTATTACTGTATCCAGCTTGATAGCCTATGAAAGAATTATAATACCCAACCCCTCCACCAGGACCACCTGTTGTTGAATAACCTGCTTGATACCCAATAAAGAGGTTGTGTCTAGATGTTACACTACTAAACCCACTTTGATATCCAATAAAAGCATTATAATTACCACTCACATTATTTACTCCACTTTGATAACCTAAAAACAGATTAAAACTAGCGGTATCATTTGCTGATCCTGCGTTCTTCCCTAAGAAGACATTGTATTTACCTGTAGTGTTATTTTTACCCGCTTGATAACCCATGAAAGAATTGCTTGATCCTGTTGTATTGCTTCTTCCGCTTTCGTATCCAAGAAACACATTGTAATTAGCATTATTAATGTATCCAGAATAGTATCCTAAAAATACATTGTTGTTACCAGTGGTATTTGTATACCCCGCATTATCGCCTATCATCACATTACTTGTACCAGAGGTATTGTTTCTACCAGCCAGATATCCCATGAAAGAGTTATTCGCTCCTGAGGAGTTATTTCGTCCGCTTTCGTATCCAAGAAATACGTTGTAGTTAGCATTGTTTGTATACCCCGAATAATAACCAAGGAATACATTGTTGTTACCTGTAGTATTTGTGTATCCGCATTGATTGCCTAAAAAAACATTATTTGCCCCGGAAGTGTTTGAAAACCCTGCGTTATATCCCATAAAAGCATTAAACTGACCAGTTGTGTTCGAATATCCGGATTGATAACCAATAAACGTATTAAAACTTGCCTGATTACTATGACCTGTTTGGAAGCCCAAGAAAACATTGTCACTTCCTGAAGTAGCTAACTCCCCGCTGCCATCACCAATCCCTACGTTGCTATTTCCCAATTGATTCGACATTCCACTTCTGTTTCCCAGGTAAACATTGGAATTCCCCTCAGTATTATAACCACCACTTAAGCTACCAAGAAATACATTACCCCAACCGGTTGTATTATCCTGACCACTATTATTTCCCAAGAAAATATTAAAGTTTCCAGTTGTGTTTGCATAGCCACTATAGTATCCAAGGAAAACGTTGTAGTAACCTTCTGTGTTGTGAGGGCCAGAAGATGCTCCTAAAAATACATTGTATTGTCCCCCAACATTACTATTTCCTACACCATCTCCAATAAAAACATTACTCCATCCATTTTTATTACTAGATCCACTACTATTACCAATAAACACATTAGCATATCCTGTCTGATTACTAGTACCAGATCCATTTCCTATAAAAACATTCGAAAAACCTTCGGTATTTTCTTGTCCGCTACCATTTCCAAGAAATACGTTTGAGCCTCCAGTTGTATTTTTAAGCCCTGCATTAAATCCTATAAAGGAGTTGCTACTACCACTAGTATTTCCCATCCCTGCTTGATACCCAAAGAATGAATTATACAAGCCCGTTGTATTGTTTTTACCGCTTTGATCACCAATAAAGTAGTTATCAGGAGTAAGGCTTAAAAATTTACTCGAACCTTTGGATTGGTTGGTTAATCCTCCAATTGCAAACCCACCCCGAGCACCTTTACTGCTTGAGTTTACCCAAATTCTTGCGCTATCGGGGGCAATAAACATCATGTTTTGCAAGACTACAGTCTTAGATTGATTTGTAAGCCCACCGACTGCGAACCCCCCGCGAACTCCTTTAGCGGTTGGAACTTGTTTAACGTAGATTCGAGCGCTATCGGGAGTGATACGGAAATACTCCTGCTGCCCCTTGGATTGGTTGGTAAGCCCACCGACTGCGAACCCCCCACGAACCCCTTTAGTTATCTGGGAGTCATCAACATAAATTCGAACTCCTCCTTGGTATACCCCAAACACCACTTGGCCATCCTTGTTCTTTACCTCAAGGATAGGATCGTCGGAATTTGCTGTTGTGGGGCTAACTATTTGAAGACTTGTAGTACCCCAAGTTAGGTTTGATATTCCCTGAAGGCTGTTAGTTCCTGACCAGAGTGCTACTTGTCCCGCGGTACCTGTACCACTCGCGATTCCTGATGATGCTATGGATCTCCATTGCACCCCTGAACCATTATTTACTAGCAGGTCATTGATTGTTCCATTGCTATTATTATAGTCGTATAATGATCCGCGAAACCTAGTATTTCCGTTTACATCAAATTTCTGTGAAGGGGAAATACCTATTCCTACATTAGAACCATCGTTAATTAATACAGATGATGCAACCCATGTAGTTCCATTGTGGTAAAGGGTTTGCCCGTTTGTTCCAGCTACAGGGTTTGTGCTACTTGCAAATAGTGCGTAGGGTACAGATTGCAATTTCACAGAGTCGCCGAGTTGGGCGTAGGAGGTTCCACCAGTTGGGTCAACCTCCACCTTGATGTAAACATCGCCAGTACTCCATGGTACTGAAGCAAACGATCCTGATATTAGGGTTCCACTTCCTACTACATGGTTGAGTACTCCTTGTGCGTTGGTTTGCACTATCTTGCTCTCGCTATAGTATGGAGTGGCAGATGCGTTTTGCAGGGTTAATCGGATGGATACATTTTGGTTGGCTATTGGATTTCCACTTCCATCACGAATTACAGCTTGGTAATTAAACCCTTGAGGAATTTGAGGGAAAGAAATTTTTGCACAAAGCGCTAACAACATTAGCAGCAGGGTGCCTAGGAAGGCTCTTGCTCTCATAGCGATATGTTTTTAGGTTGATTAAGAGAAAGTTAAGGAATAGAATGGTTTGTGTAAAGGGATTAAGTCCTTTTTTGATGAAAAGAAAACCCTGACAGATTTTATGCTATCAGGGTTACTCATGCTTGTGAATACTATTTGTTTAGTAGAGCTTTGATCGCTTCAAGCTCGTCTTTAAGAGCATCGATTTCTTTATTTTTTTCTTTTAATTCTTCAATTTGCTTTTGTTGTTCTTTAATGGCTTCAACCAGAACGGTGCTTACCTGACCATACGCAATACTTTTGTAACCTTTCTCATCCGTTACAACAAGTTCGGGGAATAGTTTTTCAACATCCTGAGCAATAAGTCCAAACTGAATGGCTTTGTTTTTATCTTGAATGAAATTAAAACTAACACTTTGGAGTTTCAGAACGTTAGGCAACACATTTGATAATGAGGAAATGTTTTCTTTCAAACGAACATCGGAGGTGTGTGTCCATCCAGAGGTAGTATATTTTCCGGTAGTTGATCCGTTGTAGACTACAAGTTTTTCATCTGGAGCAGTGGTCCCAATACCGACATTGGCGTTAAAGGTTAGTTTTTTATTATCAAATTCACCATAAATTAGCACATCGCTTGCGGCTCCTCTGTTATTAGAAATATACAACTTATTACTCCCCGTTTCATTATACCCTGCATAACTACCGATCAAAACATTTTTATATCCTTGTACGTTAGCACCTGCAAAAGAACCAATAATAACATTTTTGTTTGCTCCTTGCGAATTAATAGCTGCGCTATCACCAATAATAACGTTTTCGTTCCCTAACCGAAAACCACATGCTGCTTTTGATCCGATAATTACATTATTGTAACAAGAATAATTTTCGGGTGTGCTTTGCCAATTGAGACCACCAGCGTAATCACCAATTAGAATATTATTAGCACCATTCATGTTGTTTTGTCCTGTGCCAACGCCAAGAAATATATTTGTATAACCGTTGCTACTATTTCTTCCACTACTTGCACCTATTAAGATGCAGTATTCACTACTTGTGGCATTTAACCCTGCTTCTGCACCAATTATTATCTTTCCTCTTCCATAGCTAGAATTTAGCCCAGCTTGTGAGCCAATAAAAACATTTGAGTAAGAAGTATTTGATCTGCCAGCTTGAAATCCGATATTAACGCAAGCATTATGATTGTTTAAAAAGCCTGCCTCATAACCAATGGAAACATTCAAAACCCCATTGATATTATTGTAACCTGCCCGATATCCCATAAAAACGTTATTTGTGCCAACTACATTCGATTTTCCTGCCTGATAGCCGACAAAGGTATTATAGCTAGTATCGTTTGAAAAACCTGCTTCATATCCTAACATAACGTTATACCTTCCCTTAGTATTTGATCTTCCAGAATGATACCCCATAAAGGAGTTGTAATTACCTGTAGTGTTTGAATATCCGCTTTCGGTTCCAAGGAATACATTGTGCATACCCATAGTATTGCTGTATCCGCTTTTTGTTCCAATAAAGTTGTTTGATTCACCAGAAGTGTTGCTAAGACCTGTATTGAACCCTAAAAAGGTATTGTTGCTTCCGGTAGTATTATTCATTCCTGAAAAACTGCCTAGGAAAGTATTTTCAATACCAGAAGTGTTTTTGTTCCCTGCCATATATCCAAGGAATGTGTTATAATTACCCGTTGTATTACTAAATCCGCTTTGGTATCCAAGTAAAAGATTCCCGGATCCCTCAGTATTGCTGTACCCTGCCTGATATCCCATTAAAGAGTTACTTGATCCTATCGTGTTAGCAATACCCGCCTGATATCCTAGGAACGAGTTGAATTCCCCTGTTGTATTCATTTTTCCAGATTCATGCCCTATAAAGTAGTTCTCTGGAGTTAAGTCGAGAAACTTATTGTTTGATGACTTTGATTGGTTCGTTAATCCACCAATGGCAAACCCACCCCGAACCCCTTTCTGAGTTGCTGAGTCCTTAACGTAGAACCTAGTGCTATCCGGAGCAACAAACATTAGGGCCCTCGATGTCACCGTTTTGCTCTGATTGGTTAGCCCGCCAATGGCAAACCCACCCCGAACCCGCTTTGTCGTTGGGTTTTCTTTTATGTAGAGCCTTGCACTATCCGGAGTAATCCGGAAGTACTCCTGCTGCCCTTTGCTTTGGTTGGTCAGCCCGCCAATGGCAAACCCTCCACGCACCCCTTTTGTAATCTGCGAATCCTCCACGTATACTCTAACCCCCGTTTGGTATACGGCAAACACAATTTGCCCCGCTTTATTTCTCACTACGAAAATGGGATCATCGTCTCCAGCATTGGGAAGGCTTGTTACCTCTTTTGTGTTTTCAGCGTAAAGAGCAAAGGGCACCGATTGCAGCTTTACGGGATCACCCATTTGAGCGAAGGAGGTTCCACCGGTTGGGTCAATCTCCACCTTCATCATAACTTCACCAGTACTCCAAGGAATAGCGCTGAATGTACCCGAAATTACATCTCCTGTTCCAACAATTTGATTGAGCACTCCCTGTGCGTTGGTTTGCACTACCTTACTTTCACTATAGTATGGAATATTTGACGCGCTTTGCAAAGTTAGCCGGATGGAAATATTCTGATTGGGAATAGGATTTCCGCTACCATCACGAACTACTGCTTGGTAGTTAAATCCCTGAGGGGTTTGAGAAAGTGTAATGCTTGCACAAAGCGCTAATAACATTAGCAGCAGGGTGCCAGTGAAGGCTCTTGCTCTCATAGGGGTATTGTTTTAGGTTGATTAAGAGAAAGTTAAGGAATTGAAGGGTATATGTAAAGGGATGAAGTTTTTTTTTGATGAAAAGAAAAACCCTGACAGGTTTTGCTGTCAGGGTTACTTATCCCATTGATTTTTATTTGTTTATAAGAGCTTTAATCGCTTCAAGTTCGGCTTTTAGATCATTATAATTTGATTGTAAATTATTAAGTTTCTCTGCCTGTTCTTTTAATATAGAGTTTTCACTTCTAAGTTTATCAACCTCTGAGGTAAGATCAATAATCTTTTGCTCATGTTTTTGTACTTCGTTGAGAAGTAGTACCGAGAGGAGAGGGTATTTAACCGCATCCGGAATTAGTTTATCAGAGTTACTACCGGGAACTACCTGTTTTTCAACGGCAAATTCTGCTAGTTCAGGAATTACTTCTGCAACCTCCTCGGCAATTAGACCAAAGGCGGGAATGTTTTCGCTTATTGAAATGAAGGAAACTGGACGTAGCTTATAAATTAATGATGTGTTAATTGCCAAATCTGTAATATCTCTTTTGTATCGCATCGAGGAGGTTGAGCGCATTATTTGCCCCGAAGAGTTAACGTATAGATTTGCTGCGCTAGTTGTTGTAGAAGCATAAGCACCTTGACAGAAAAAGGTAGTAATGCTTGAATTACCCAAAACAACTCTGTTTGCTATTGATCCGAGTAAGTAACCAGCCGAGTAGCCTAAAAATAGATTATTATCCCCATTTGTTCCTCTGCCAGCATATTCTCCAATGCAGGTAGAATAAGAGGCCGTTGACGAAGAACCAGCTGCGCTTCCAACAAAAGTATTATAATCGCCAGAGTTATATTGACCAGAAATATTTCCTACGTAAACATTGGCAAAGCCATCGTCTGATTTGTACTGAGCAGCATTGTTTCCAATATAAACACAAGACAATGTATTAACAGCCGTTCCTCCTGCATCATTCCCAATTATCACATTATAATGACCTGTTGTGTTTGAATATCCTGCTTTGTACCCTAGAAATATATTATAGTTACCGGTTAAATCATTGTAACCGCTACTATTTCCTATAAAAACATTAGAACTATTTGATTGATGGCTATACCCAGCTTTGTATCCAATGAATGTATTATTTGCTCCAGAAGTATTTGCTCTTCCACATTGGTATCCCACAAAAATATTGTAATTGCTTGCGTTATAGTAGCCTGTTTCAAATCCAAGGAATGTATTCCACCCCCCAGTTGTATTGCTGTATCCGCTCTTATTCCCGATGAAAACATTATTTGATCCGCTTGTATTCTTCAATCCAGCTTCATAGCCCATAAATGCGTTGTACTGTCCAGTATTGGCTTTGCCACTACCTTTGCCAATAAAAACGTTATAGCTATTTGTATTTCCATAACCCGCCGAGTCCCCTAATAAAACATTACTTGATGATGTTGTTCCAACATACCCGGAAAGATTGCCAACAGCAACATTGTTAGAGCCTGTTTGATTCGAATAACCACTTTCATATCCAATGAAAACATTACTTGAGCCATCAGTGGTGGCCTGCCCTGTTTGGTATCCTAAAAAGGAATTATACAATCCGGCATTAACTAAACGCCCTGATTGGTGCCCAATAAAATAGTTGTCAGGGGTAAGGCTTAGAAACTGATTAGATGTAGATTTTGATTGATTTGTTAATCCACCTATTGCAAATCCACCCCTTACACCTTTTGTAACCGTTTCGTTTACCCAAATACGAGCGCTATCGGGAGCAACAAACATTAGATTTCTAGATGTTACCGTTTTGCTCTGATTAGTAAGTCCCCCAATAGCAAACCCTCCTCGAACCCCTTTTGCCGTTGGAATTTCTTTTACGTAAATGCGAGCGCTATCAGCTGTAATCCGAAAGTACTCCTGTTGCCCCTTGCTTTGATTTGTGAGACCTCCAATGGCAAACCCCCCGCGAACCCCTTTTGTGATTTGTGAATCCTCTACGTAAACCCGCACCCCCGTTTGGTAAACGGCAAATACAATTTGTCCTGCTTTATTCCTTACCACGAATATAGGATCATCATCGCCAGCGGTAGAAAGGCTAACAATCTCCTTAGCATTTTCGGCGTAAAGGGCGTATGGTACCGATTCTATTTTCGTAGGTTCTCCCATTTGAGTGTAAGTAGTTCCTCCTGTAGGATCAATCTCCACTTTAATATAAAAATCCCCGTAACGCCAAGGGATTGTATCAAATTGCCCGTAGGTAGCCACACCGCTGCCTATGTTATAATTAACCACGCCTTGTGGGTTTGATGTTAAGCTCTTTCGTTCGGTGTAGTAAGCTGTTCCGCTAGCCCGCTGAAGGGTTATCTGTAGCGATACGTTTTGGTTGGCTATTGGCGTACCGCTGCCATTACGAATAATTGCTTGGTAGGTGAAACCCTGTGGGGTTTGAGATAAAGATATATTTGCACAGAGTGCTAATACCATTAGCAGCAGGGTGCCAGCAAAGGCTCTTGCTCTCATAGGTTTAGGTATTTGTATTGATTAAGAGAAAGTTATAGATAAAATTAAAGCAAGTAAAGGAATAGCTTTCTTTTTTGATGAAAGAGATAATATAAAAAACGCACATTAAAAAACCCCGATAAGTAAGGCCTTAAACGGGGTTTCTTTTTGTGTATTTGTAAATACTAATTGATAATAAACCAACTCGTACCATTGGACTGAACAACAATTTTTTGCCATTGTGTTGAGATTGTTTGTGTAGTGGCACCGTCAATGGTTTCCGAACCATTTCCGTCAATTGTGACACTTCCTGCTGTAGAGGTTATTTTCTTAATTATATAAACCTTTCCAGCACTCATATTTGCAGCAGGCAAAGTAATAATAACATTTGCATTTACAAGAACTGTGTAATGTGATGCTCCAAGTGTAGTATTTGAAGAAACTGTAACAATAGGCAATGACATATTTCCATTAACTCTTAGCTTTCCGTTTACAACTAAAGAATCATTGCTAAAATCACCATAGATAAGAGGAGTGGAAGAACTTGAATTATCGATGTAAAGAAGGTTTGATCCCGTTTCACTGTAACCAGCACTATTTCCGATAAAAACATTCCCTGACCCTGCTGTATTATTATAACCAGTTAAATATCCGATTAGAATATTATTTGATCCAGTCGATTTTAAGCCTGCACCATAACCAATGTAAGTATTATTATTTCCTGTTAAATTATTATAACCAACCTGATATCCTATAAATGTATTATTGCTACAATCGGTACTTTTTTGACCAGTTAAATGGCCAACAAATGTATTTCCATAACCCACCGTTAAGTTTTCTCCAGAGTTGTTCCCAATAAAAAATTGGTTTGTTGCGGTTTGGTTACTCAATCCTGCTTGATATCCAATTATCAGATTATGCCACCCAGTAGTATTGCCTTTTCCGCTTTGGTAACCAATAAAAGTATTCCATTTACTGTACCTAGAATCAGCACCACTAATATTATTATATCCACTTTCGTAACCAATAAAGATATTGTAATCCCCGTTATTGTTATAACCCGAGTATGGACCAATTACTACATTAAAGTCTCCGTCCTTGGAGTTTGCACCTGCTTGGTATCCTAAATAGGTATTATATGAATTGGTTGAAAGGGTATAGCCAGCCTTGAATCCTAAAAAGGTATTATAACCTCCCGTCGTATTGTAGAAACCAGCTTGATTCCCTATAAAAACATTACTTGTTCCTCCAGTATTCTTTAATCCAGCTTGATAGCCAAGAAAAGCGTTATACTGACCAGTATTAAACTTTCCACTCCCTTTCCCAAGAAAAACATTATAGCTATTTGTGTTTCCATGGCCTGATGAGTCGCCAATAAAAACATTGCAAGTACCTGCTGTTCCTAAGGAACCGGCTAAATTTCCGACTGCAACATTATTTGCTCCGGTTTGATTTGATAACCCGGTTTGAAAACCAATAAAAACATTATTAGAACCGGTGGTATTTGCTTGTCCACTTTGGTATCCCATAAATGAGTTGTAAAGACCAGTAGTAATGTTTTTTCCAGCTTGTTGACCAATTAGATAATTGTTTTTAGTTAGATCAAGAAATTGATCTGTGCTCCCTTTTCCTTGATTGGTTAGTCCTCCAATAGCAAAACCGCCCCTTGCCCCCTTTGCAGCTTCATTCACCCATATACGTGCACTATCCGGCGTGATACGAAAGTACTCCAGCTGATACTTTGATTGGTTGGTTAACCCGCCAACAGCAAAACCACCTCTTGCACCCTTTATTTGAGTATCTTCTACGTAAACTCTAACACCCGTTTGGTAAACTGCAAAAACAATCTGCCCATCTTTGTTTTTAACAACAAAGATGGGATCATCAATTGCTGCATCGGGCGAGCTGTTTACCTCACTTACTTTATCTGCATAAAGCGCATAGGGGACTGATTCAATTTTTGTTGGATCACCCATTTGGGTGTAGGATGTTCCGCCGGCAGGATCAATTTCCACCTTGATGTAGATATCCCCAGAACTCCAAGGAATTGTTGTGAAGGACCCGTTTAGTAGCGTTCCACTTCCAACTATGTGGTTTAATACTCCTTGGGCATTGGTGCTTTCAGTTTTACTCTCGCTATAATAAACCGTTCCTGTCGAATTCAGAAGGGTTAACTTAATAGAAACAGTTTGGTTTGCAACTGGGTTTCCGCTTCCGTTACGCACAACTGCTTGATAGTTGAATCCCTGCGGCGTTTGTGCTTTGGTCACATTTACACAGTGCGCTAATGCTATTAGCAGTAGAGTGCCCGCGATGGCTCTTGCTCTCATAGGTTAGTATTTTAATGTTGATTAAGAGTAAGTTATTGAATTATAAGGTACGTGTAAAGATTTTCAGTTCTTTTTTGATGAAGACAAAAAAACCGATTAAGGAAGACAATTGTCTCAAATATATTTTCTAAAAGTTTTAGTTGTTAGAATACGATATTTCTACCCAATCCGAGCCGTTCCAAATCAACATCATTGTATCGTTCAACCCTAGAGTTCTATTTGCTCCAAGAATGGTATTTGCATCGTCATTAATGGTTATAGTATTAGTATCGGAAGTTCCCATTAGAATTAGTACTTGGCCTTCCACGCTACCGTCTTGTATGGCAGTTGTTGTATTTAGTGTTGTAGCGCTACTGGATGTTAGCAGCGCATAAGATTTAGTTGGTGTAATAGTATAGCTACTATAAACGGAGATGCTTTGTTTATCGAGTGAATAAAAATTTCCAATTGTAACCGTAGAATTCATCTTCAAGGTTTTTTTATCAAATTTCCCGTAAATGAGAGCTTGAGTGGAGTCTACATTTGCATTACTTATATATAACTTATTTGATCCCGGTTCATCTGCTCCGGCACCTGATCCAACAAATACATTACCGCTACCATTGATATTACTTGCACCTGCACCAACACCAAGAAAAACATTTGAGTTTCCAGTTTTTTTGTAGTAACCAGCAAATTGACCAAGATAAGTATTCCCGTTCCCGTCAATATTTGAAAGACCTGTTTGTTTCCCAACAAATGTATTAAATGAACCTGTGGTATTGTTTAAACCCGCATTTTGACCTATAAATACATTCTCCTCTCCAGTTGTGTTTAAGGAACCAGTACCATTTCCCATAAAAGTATTATTACTACCAGTTGTATTAGCATTTCCAGAGTAGTTTCCTATGAATGTATTACCGTGGCCATCAGTATTATTGTAGGCTGAGAAGAAACCTATAAATGTATTACCTCCTGATGTGGTATTTTTATAACCAGCCATCTCTCCTATAAACAAATTTTGTCCTCCAGTAGTATTTGAATAACCAGCCCAGTTTCCAATAAACAAGTTGCTAAATCCAGAGGTATTACTGTATCCTGATGAGTTTCCTAAGAAAAGATTTTGGTATCCTTCTATATTACTGTAACCGGCTTGGTTGCCAATGAAGGTATTCGGATTTCCACTTGCATCATTTGCTCCTGCTTCATTACCTATAAATACAGCTTTATAAAGAGTTGTAGCCTTTCTACCTGCGGAATTTCCAATTATTATGCTACCGGAACTAGTTACCATTCTTCCTGCTGAGTCTCCAATAAAAATATTTTGTGAACCCCAGATATTTTCGTTACCGGCATAATTTCCTATAAATACATTCGAACTTCCATCTTTTGTTTTCTCTCCAGCCTTATTACCTAGGATTGTATTATTTAATCCATTGAATAAATCACTACCAGCATAGTAACCAAAAACAGAGTTATACTTACCATTATTTATGCTATGACCGCTATTTTGTCCAATAAAATAGTTGTCAGGGGTTAATTGAAGGTACTGATTAGAAGTCCCTTTACTTTGATTTGTAAGGCCTCCAATGGCAAAACCACCTCTTGCACCCTTGGTTACATTTTCATTAACCCAAAAACGGGTACTATCGGGTGCTACAAACATCAAGTTGCGAGAAACTACTGTTTTGGATTGGTTAGTAAGCCCACCAATGGCAAACCCCCCGCGAACTCCCTTTCCTGTCGGGAACTCTTTAACATAAAGCCGTGCGCTATCAGCGGTAATTCTGAAATATTCCTGCTGATCTTTACTTTGGTTTGTAAGCCCACCAATGGCAAATCCACCACGTACCCCTTTTGCTATTTGTGAATCCTCTACATAAACACGAACACCAGTTTGGTAAACAGCAAATACGATTTGCCCAGCTTTATTTTTAACTACGAAAATAGGATCCTCATCAGAGGCACTTGCTTGACTAACAACTTCTTTAGTATTTTCAGCATAGAGGGCGTAAGGAACAGATTGGAGTTTACTTGGACTGCCCATTTGGGTATACGAAGTACCTCCGTTTGGATCAATCTCTACATTAACAAGAATGTCCCCAGTATTCCAAGGAACTGCTGAAAAAGAACCTGAAATTAAAGTACCGCTTCCAACAAGATAATTAAGTACTCCTTGAGGATTCGTTGATACAGTTTTGCTCTCCTTAAAGTACTCAATACCACTTGAGCTTTGAAGGGTTAGGCGAATTGATACATTTTGATTTGCAATAGGATTTCCGCTTCCATTGCGAACGATTGCTTGATAATTAAAACCTTGCGGCGATTGTGAATATAAATAATTAGTTGTAACGCTAAGTAATACAAATACCCAAGCGAAAACAAAGGAAGTCGATTTCATAGCAGTACGTTTTGGTTGAGTATGTAAGTTATTGAATTAGGGGATGGAAACAAAAAAACCTGATGGCTTTTTTCACCATCAGGTTTTATCATTAATCTATATTATTTTACTTTTTAAGCAATGCCTTTAACTCCTCAAGTTCGGCTTTAAGAGCATCAACCTCTTTAACTTTTTTCTCAAGTTGATCTATTTTTTTCTGCTGCTCTTTAATCGCTTCAACAAGTAAAGCATTAATAGGAGCGTATTGCATCGAATAATACTCGCCCTCTTTGCTAACTACCTCTGGAACTACTTGCTCGGCCTCCTGAGCAATAAAGCCCATTCTCATTCCTTTTTCAGCATTATTAGGGTCTTTCCATTCAAAGTTAACGCCACGGAGTTTCAGCACTTTATCTAGGGCATTAGGTATCGAAACAATATTCTTTTTTAAACGCTCATCACTGTCATTCCACCAAGCACCTGTTCCCCCTGCTGAACCGTTCACAAAAAATGCTCGAGAATTAGTGTTGCTTGAGGAATTTCCATTTATAACAACTCTGTTGTTATAAAAATCACCCCATATTAAAGGTGTGGATGACGATGAATTTTCAATGAATAGCAGGTCTGATCCTGTTGCATTATAACCAGAATTATTACCAATAAATATATTACCACTTCCACTTGTTTTATACGATCCAGAATAATTACCCAGAAAGACATTGTTTGTACCCGAAACAAGATCGGAACCAGAATACGAGCCAATAAAAATATTATTGCTTCCAGTTTCATTATGCCACCCAGCCACTGTACCCAAACAGATATTATATGCTCCTGTTGTTGAGTGCTCACCGGTTTGATTTCCTATGAAGATATTATCTGAACCAGAAGTATTATCAACACCAGTTGAGTTTCCAACAAATACGTTACGGTATGAGTTAGTATTTATTCCAGAGCTTGCTCCAATATATACATTAAGGTTCCCAGTAGTGTTATTTTGGCCAGTGTTACTACCAATAAATACGTTACCCGCACCCTCAGTATTATTATAGCCTGATTGTGGGCCAATGAAAACGTTATTGCTTGCTTCCCATCCATTTGTACCGCCTGTTGTGGAATATCCTGCTTGATAACCAATAAAGATATTCTTCATACCGTTTGAAGTATACTTACCCGTTTGATACCCAAAGAATGAGTTATAAAGACCTGTGGTTATCGACTTTCCGCTCTCATGACCAATAAAGTAGTTGTTGGGTGTTAGCTGAAGGTATCTACTTCCACCACTTTTACTTTGATTGGTAAGCCCTCCAACGGCAAATCCACCGCGTGCACCTTTACCTTGGGAATCATCAATGTAGATTCTAGCGCTATCGGTACCAAGGAACATAAGGTTACGAGTTGTTATTGCTTTCCCCTGGTTGGTGAGTCCCCCTACAGCAAATCCACCTCGAGCACCTTTTACTGTAGGAACTTCTTTAACATAAAGGCGAGCGCTATCGGGGGTTACGCGAAAATATTCCTGTTGTCCTTTAGCTTGGTTCGTTAATCCACCAACAGCAAATCCACCACGGGCCCCTTTTATCTGCGAATCTTCAACATAAACCCTTACACCTGTTTGGTAAACGGCAAATACAATTTGCCCGGCCTTGTTTTTTACAACAAAAATTGGATCGTCATCCCCAGCGGTAGATTGACTTACCACCTCTTTGGTATTTTCAGCAAAAAGAGCATATGGAACCGATTGAATTTTTGTAGGATCTCCCATTTGAACGTATGATGTTCCCCCGCTAGGGTCTATTTCCACTTTCATCAAGACTTCGCCAGTATTCCAAGGCACAGTGCTGAATGTACCCGAAATTACATCACCTGTTCCAACAATATGGTTTATTACTCCTTGTGTATTGGAAGCAACCGATTTACTTTCAACGTAGTATTCAGTGTTTGTAGGGCTTTGAAGTGTTATCTTTAGCGAAACGGTTTGATTCGCAATAGGAGTACCGCTACCATCTCGAACTACTGCTTGGTAATTAAAGCCTTGTGGGGCTTGTGAGTATGCATAATTTGTTGTAAATCCCAGCATCATAATTACCCCGGTCATTACATAAGTTTTCAATTTCATAATTAAGTGGTTTGATTGTTTTGGGTAAGTTATAGAATATGTTTCTCCAAACAAAAAAACCTGTCAATTTTTTGAATTGACAGGTTTAATGAATTATGTATTTCCTATTACTTTTTAAGAAGTGCTTTTATCTCTTCTAATTCTGCTTTTAGCGCGTCAACCTGTTTCTGTAAATCTTCATTTTTTGCGTTTAATTCCTGTACAGCCTTTACTAACGGTACCGTTAATAGAGAATAGTCAATGCTGTAGTTGTCAATTTCGTTTGATGGATGGTGCACCCCGTTAAATACAAAACCAGATGTTTCCGCTGCTTTTTCTACATCTTGCGCTATAAAACCCGACCGCTTTATTGCCATTGATTGAGAGTAATCTTTACTACCCATAATTTCACTTCTCTTTTCGTTTGGTAGGTTTTTCAGCGAAAACTCATCATACTTTTTGGCATCGAAGGTGTAAATAACAGGCTTCAACCGGGTAATAAAATCAAGTCCTTTTACCTCATCTTTCACAATATTTTTAAACCGCCCATCGGACATTGTGCTCCAACCAACCTTCCCTCCAATAAACTCGATATTTATATCTCCTAATATAATTTGATTGCTTGCTAATACCTGTGCATTTGCGCCTAAAGCAGTAGAGTTGACTATAGGGTCTGTAGTTTGAAATGAATTGTATCCTAATGCGGTATTGTTGATTCCGGCGGTTACATTTTGAAGAGCCAAAGATCCAACAGCGGTATTCCCATTTCCACTGGCTAGGTTAGCAAGACATGCTCCCCCAACTGCTGTATTATTGATAGCCGTTGTATTTGCCATAAGGGTACCGGCACCTACTGCAGTATTAATACTTCCAGAAATATTCTGGAATAACGATAATCTTCCGATTGCTGTATTGTAAAACC
>Ga0209099_1000300_pt1 | contig 59658 bp, 67 predicted proteins | sample AD_JPNHW2_MetaG_FD_184430 | JGI IMG/M metagenome (GOLD analysis project Ga0209099, IMG submission 184430) | Active sludge microbial communities of municipal wastewater-treating anaerobic digesters from Japan - AD_JPNHW2_MetaG (SPAdes) (version 2) | ecosystem: Engineered > Bioreactor > Anaerobic...
TGCTCACTCCTCAGCTCATCTTCTTGAAACCCATCTTCTGGGCCCATTCGCGGAAGCACTGCCTGCAGAACATGATATGGTATCTGCGTACGAGCCCCTGTTTGCGCCCGCACATCTTGCACTCGTTCGCACCGCGACCGTAGATCTTCTTCCTTTCTCCTGCCATTAGCGCACCTCTACCTGGTACTTCTCCTTGAGGAACGCGATCGCATCCTGTTTGCTGACGCGCTGCTTTGCGGGAAGCTTCTTCTGCTCCATACGCCGGCGGGTGATCCGGATGCCTCTGCGTTCAAGCACGACGTTGATGTCCATGCCGTAGATACCGATCTGCGGGTCGTAGGACATCCCAGGGAAGTCCGTGTGCTCCTCGATACCGAACGAGAAATTCCCGCTCCTGTCGAGCTGGCTCTCAAAGAGCGTGTTGTTGACGATCTTGAGGGAGGTCTCAAAGAAATCACGGGCGGTTTTACCGCGGAGTGTTACCTTGCAGCCAATCGGTTGACCCTTACGGATGGAAAAAGCCGGCTGAGTCATCTTGGCGATGGTCCGGATCGGCGTCTGCTTCGAGATCGTCTTCATGATATTCTCGCCTTTAACGAGTTTATCACCGGCTTCACCGACGCCCATGTGGACGACAACCTTATCGATATAGATATCGCGCATCGAGGTCACTCTTCATGCCCCCATTTTGCAATTGCGGATGTCTTCGTCCCTACCATGTAGATATAGGGCGCGATCGTGTCGAACTGAGTTCCGGTCTTCTCATCTTCAAGGATGATCTTGTTGGGAACGCTGCCGGGCATCTTGATGATCTCAACGATGCGGGCGATGTTGCCTGAGTGCTTCCCACCGATGATCATGGCCATGTTCCCAACTGCAAACGGGAAGTGGCTGAGAATCTTGAACCGGGTCTCGGACTCAATGGATACCTCGACGGAGTCGCCAGCCTTGTAGGTGTTGTCTGCAAGGATATTGGCGCCGTCACGAAGGTTCAGCTGGACCTTGCCACCGGTAATGATGGTCTTGTTCTTGATCTTGACCAGGCGGCTCTTTGCGGCCTCTGCATCAATCTCAACGGAGATGTGCCGGCCTGATTTGTCCCGCAGGATGCGGAAATACTTGTTCATCTTCGGCAGGGCAACGATATCGAAGATGCCGATCCCCATCTTGGGGTCGCGGCAGGGCCTGCCGTTGATGATCACATCTTTCTGGCCGAGGATCTGCTTGACCTCTTTTAAGTTCCGTGCAAACTTCATGTGGTCACGGAGCCAGACCGCAATCGGCATCGCGTTTGCATTGTGCGGGCCGGGAGCAGTCTTCGTAATGAACGTCGTGGTCTTCTTTGCAATGTGCCACGAGTCCGGGGCATTTAATCGCTTCAGGTGGTCTGACATTATTCGGCCTCCCCGAGTTTTGCCACACGGCGCTTGTCATCGAGTTTGAGCTTGGTGAGCTGAACATTCGAGGGATCGATCGCCCGCGGTACTTCTGTCCCATCAGCCTTTGTCGATGTGACCCCGTGAACAATGATCTTTGACTTGCCGGTGTCAACGCCATCGACAATCCCCTCACTGCCCACAAAGTCCCCACGGGTTACCTTGACGGTGTCACCCTTGACAACGCGCAGCGTCTTCTTATTGTATTTCTCCTTTAAGGATTCTGAAAGGGGTGCATTGAGGAACTTGGTCCTCATGTGAGAGGGTGCGTTGTAGCGTGCCTTTCTCTGTTTTCTGGGCTGTTCGCTTTCAATTCTTACCATCGTGCACACCTCAGACAATGATCGTTGCCATGGAACCGAGCTTCGGGTAGCGTTCGGCAACTTCACGGGCTACCGGTCCCTTGATCTCGGTACCTTTCGGCTCGTTCTTCTCATCCACGACAACAACCGCGTTATCGTCAAAGGAAACCCGCATGCCGCTGGGCCTGCGCATCTCCTTCTTCGCCCGGATGACCACTGCACGCACCAGCTTGCGGCGCATATCGGGAGTGCCTTTCTGGACACTCGCCGTGCAGAGATCGCCAAGACCTAACTTGGGCTGACGGCGCCTGACACCATGGTAGCCGAAGACAGAGATGATCTGCACTGTCCTGGCACCGGTATTATCGGCGCAGATAAGCCTCGTTCCTGTCGCAAGAGCCCTCGGCGTCTTGGACTGCATTGCCTTCATGGCTTCTGCACCTCCACTACGACGAATGTCGTGCTCTTCGAGAGCGGTCTGCACTCAGCAATCTTCACCATGTCGCCAACCTTTGCCTGGATGCAGGGGGGGTTGTGCGCATGGATCTTGGAGCTTCGTTTCTCGTACCGCTTGTACTTTCGGACGTAGTGCATGAAATTTCGTGCAACTACGACCGTTCCCATCATACGGTCGCTCACGACTTTACCGGTGATCACCTGGCCGCGCACCGGTAAAGTGCCGTGAAACGGACAGTTAACGTCCTTGCACGCTTCTTGGGGTGCCTGAACGTTCAATCCAATGTTTTGTGCCATTATGGTATCCTCTTCTTTTCGTGCAGGTTGATCCTTTTCTCAGGAGCCAGAACCATCACGGACCCGTCAATCTCAACAGTCTCCCTGCTGGGAAGGCATACCCGGAATATGCTGTGCATTTTGGGGATACGCCGGACCCCCGAAGGGGTCTCGATTACCAGCAGGTTCTTTGTCTCATCGATGACGCGACCGGAAATTCCGTTCTGCGCGGGGTTTGCAGCTCCTGATACCAGAATGTCCAGTCCTATCAGTTCATGACGGAGGACATTCTGGGAAGAGATCATGCAGTTCTCCTGCGGTTCTGCTCGGTCATTATACGGGCAATAGTTCGCCGGAGTTCGCGGATGTGTCCGGGATTCTCGGTTGCGCCGCCCGCACTGACTTTCCCGTAGTGCTGGACGAGCTCCATCCGGAGTTTACCCATATTTTCCTGCAGTTCCACATCAGAGAGCTGCTGGACATCCTTGGCCCTGAATATTGCCATTACTGTTCCTCCCCGAGGTTTTCATCAGGAAGGGCCGGCTCTTCAATGTCCGCGTCGCCAACGGGCGTAACGCTCGCCTTGGATACCGGGCGCTTCTTTTCCTGTTCGATAATCTCGAAGTGGTCGGGCAGTTTCGCGCCGCCGGGCACAAGCTTGACCTGAACACCGATGACACCGAGTTTCTTGATCGCGACGGCATAGCCTTTCTCGACGATCGTGTTGCTCGGTTCACCGCAGTGCTTGATGTACCCTTCAGTAAACTTCTGGGTACGGGCACGTGCCCCGGTCAGTTTTCCGGCAATGACGACTTCACAGCCGAGTGCACCGGAGTCCATGACCCTGCGCATGATACTGGATCCTGCCTTTCTGAAGTACCAGCCTCGCTCAAGAGCGTTTGCCAGTCTCTCCGCCATGATCTGGGCGTTGAAACTGGGGTTGTTGACCTGCTGGACCTCGATCTGTGGGGATTCCACACCGTAATTCTGGGCAAGGTCAAGGGTGAGCTGGTGGACCAGTTTTCCACCCTTACCGATGACAATACCGGGCTTTTCGGCGAAGATCGTGACCTGGGTTCCAAGGGGGGTCCGGGCGATATCCATACCGCCATAGCCGGCGCGTTTGAGTTCCTTTGACAGGTACTTCTCAACGCGGGCTTTCCTGACTCCCTCGGCGATGAACTTTCTCTCTACCGCCATTACGCCACCTCACGGACAATGATCTCGAGGCTTACTGACTCGCGGACCTTGGGAGTTGCCCGTCCCATTGCACGGGGGAAGAATGCCTTCTGGGCACGGCCGCGCTGAGCGGATGCGTGGATGATCTCGAGGTTCTCTGCATCGAGACCAATGTATTCAGCATTCTTCTTGACCGATTCAAGGAGACGGATGAATTCCCGGGATGCCTTGACCGGGTACCGGCCTGCATCCCAGTTGCCAGGAAGGCCGCGCTTGTGGGCGACATTCCGGCAGAAGTGCCGGAAAGGAACTGCCTTCTTGAGCTTGACGACTTCGTTGAGGTACGCGATTGCATCGTTCACGTGCTGGTGGTTGATGAACCCGGCAATCTCAATCGAATGCTTGGGCGACATGTTCAGCTCGTTGGCCTTTGCTCTTGCAATATTGTCGCCCTTGATTTTGTTGGAATAATCTATTCGTGCCATGTCCATCACTTCAGCGGAACGTACTTGCTTCCTCTCGTTGCACCGATACCGGCGCTACCGTGAGAAACCCTCTTGCGTGTCAGTGCAAATTCACCGAGATAACGGAAGACCGACTCCGGCTGGAACTCTACTTTTAAGAATTCTTTGCCATTGTAGATCTCGATGGTCTTGCCGATCATTTCCGGCATGACGATCATCTCACGGAGGTGAGTCCGAATCTTCTCGTCGCCACCACGGACCTTCTCGAGGAGCGTCTCTTCACCGCGGGAGAATCCCCGGGTGATCTTGCGGCGGGGACGGGCGGGCATCAGAGGAAGGAGTTCGGAGATCCCCATCGCCTTGAGCTCGTCAATCTTATACCCGCGGTAGGTAAACTCCTCACGCCGTCTTGGCATTCTCTTCTGTGTCTTTTTAGGTGCTGCCATTACCCATCACTTCCTGCTCTTACCTGTCCTGCGTGCTGCCACAGATCCTACCGTCCTGCCTGGAGAAGTACCCCGGGCAATGGTCTTCGGGCGACCGGTGTGCTGGTGACCGCCGCCACCGAACGGGTGGTCGATGACGTTCATCGCTACACCACGGACGCGGGGCCAGTTGGATGCCGTGTTCGCCATCTTGTGGTACTTGTTACCTGCTTTCACGAACGGCTTCTCAACGCGGCCGCCACCGGCTACAATACCGATAGTTGCACGGCAGCGGTGGTTGAACCATTTCGTCTTGCCGCTGGGCATCCTGACGCCGACACGGTCCTCGGACTTGTCGACGACGACTGCCTGGACACCTGATGAGCGGACAAACTTGCCGCCATCGTTCGGGCGTGCCTCAATGTTGCAGATATAGGTACCGGTCGGGATATTCTGGAGGGTCAGCGTGTTGCCGTTCTTGACTTCGCCGGCCGCTGACCAGATGATTACTTCTCCGATACCGAGACCTTCAGTAACGAGCATGTAGACCTTTGAGCCGTTCTCGAGCTTGACGAGCGCGATCGGTGCATTGCGTGCAGGGTCGTGCTCGATGTCGATGACCGTTCCGGTGATCTTCTGGGTGTCGTCACCGATGTGTTTCAGCTCAGCCTTGTAACGGTGGGATGGTGCACGGTACGTCGGGCCTCCCTTGCCGCGGGCTTGTGTTGTAATTCTATGTCCCATGTTTCCCCACCTTACATTATACCGAGCCGGCTGAGGATCTCCTCGGCGGCCTTGTTGTTCTCGAAGCTCACGATGGCCTTCTTCTGGCCGTGCATGTTCATGAGCGTGCGGACGCTCTTGACATTCTGGCCGAATGACTTCTCGATCTCACGCTTGACGTCATCCTTGGTCGCCTCACGGGTGACAAGGAACTGGAGTTTGCTCTGGTTCTCAAGGAGGACCATTGCCTTTTCCGTGACAAACGGGTACTTCAGGGTCATTTACCTTCCCTCCAGACGTACGAGTGCACTTTCAGTCCAGACGGTCAGGCGACCTGCCTGCATACCGGGTGCAAGGTGCTCGACATTCAGCTGGTCGACAGTAACGACATCGACACCGGAAAGGTTGCGGGCTGCGAGCAGCGGTTTCTCCGCGGTGACAATCAGCAGGCTCTTTCGCTGTTTGAACCTGCGGCCACGCATCTTGCCCCTGCCGGCCCGGACTTTCTTGCTGTCCTTTGACCGCTCGATATCATTGTAGACGCCCGCGGTAGTGAGCGCGGATATGACATCCTTGGTCAGGCCGAGTGCCTCGAACTTGTCCTCCAATACAACCGGTACGGCGCCTTCAAAGACGTGTCCGCGGCACTTGAGGAGTTCTGCACGGATACTTGCGGCAACCGCTGACCGGAATGCCTTCTGTTTCTCCTTCTGGTTGATCTCCTTGATCAGGATCTTTGCAACCTTCGGGGGGTGTGCCTCACGCCCACCCTTTGCCTGCGGGACTTTTGCCGCGCGGGAACCATTCTTGAGACGCGGAACATGCGATGAACCGCGACCGCTACCCCAGCCGACGGCAGAGGACCGGATACCGGCAAACGGATCGGTCCCGTGCGGCTGTCTCCGGGTGCTCTGGAGAGCCATGACTGCCTTCTTGATCAGATCGGGGCGGTAGGCCTCGGAGAAGATCTCCGGAAGTTCGATGTCCTTTGCGACACCGCCATCAAGTGATTTAACCTGTGCTTTCATCTCTGATCATCCCTGCTTGCTCTGGACGCTTACAAACTGGATTGTCGGCATCCTTACGACATGTTCACCCAGACGGATTGCGGGCCTGATACGGATAAGCCGCTTTACCGGGCCGGGAATGGACCCCTTGATGAGCACGTACGGGTTCTTAAGGACCCCGTAGTGAAGGAATCCGCCGGCGGGAGTGATCTCGCTCGCGTTCTCGCTGACTTTTAAGATACGCTTGTTGAACTCGGTGCGCTGCTGGAATCCCAGCTGTCCGATCTGCGGGACTTCCCAGCGGACGTGGTGGGGGTTCCATGGTCCCAGAGTACCGAGGTGACGTTTCTTACCGCCAACAGCGTGTTTTCGCTTGCGCAGTGCAATGCCCCAGCGCTTTACGGCGCCGTTTGTTCCCTTACCGGTGGTGATGGCAGTGATATCTGCATACGCACCGGACTGGATCACGTTATTGAGGGTGACCTCCTTTCCAAGGAGTCCCTGGGCAAACTCGAAGAGTTTCTTGATGTCTGCACCGCCAACCTTGATCTCCATGAGGTCGGGAACTTTCTTGGGGACACCGCTCATCGACGCCGGCTGTGTGTAGGTAACCGCGTAGATCTCGGCTACGATACCTGCGGCGACTGCATCGGTGAATTTCTTCAGGGCTGCATCCCGGTCATATTCCTTGGGCAGGGTAATCCTGCGCCCAAGAACGCTGTCGAGCTGCTCTGCCCAGAGTTCAGTAAGGGCGTGTTTGCCATAGGTATCCTTGCTGTAGGCTCGGATCGCTGCTACTTTCATGGCGGGAACTTCGATGACCGTCACGGGGACCATAATCTCTTTGCCCTCGGTCGGGCTGCTCTTGTGGTCGTCCACCATGATAACATGCGTCATACCCACTTTGTATCCGGCAAATCCCTGGAGGATCGGCGCTCCCTCGATTGAGGGCCACGACTGGTATTTCGGGATCGGGCTCTTTGCACGCTTTCTCGGGCTGAATGCAAGAGAACCACGGCGTGGTCTGTTAATTTTTGGCATGTGTTAATCCATCCTCATCTTTGCGTGTAGGTTATTCTCATTGCGACACGTTTGTGAGATTAAACCGAGATTGTGTGATAACTTCGCTAGTTTTCAGAAGCCAACACGCGACAGGGATATGTATCCCGTCAGTGCGATGCAAAATTCCCCTCAGGGAAGACTGCACTGATTGACGGTATATCCTGTTATGGAGCTGCACATGAGATGTGATCTCATGGCGATGCCAGTGTGCACCGGCGTTCCTGTCTCGCGAAAGAAGATCCTGATAATGGCGCATTCACGCAGTCTTCACGTGAAGAGGGCTCGTTGCACGAACGTTGGCCCATGCGCCTGATCAGACCCACTCTGTCAGCCTGTTGTGACGAATCACAACTCCTTCTCGGGATACCCCCCCATACGGGGGGATCCACCAATCGGGGTTTTCCCACGGCACAACCGGCACTCCAGTGTCCGGAGGCATGGTTGCGCCGTTTACAGAATCGGGCATGTTCCTGACGAAGGAACCTGCTGATCTGCATAGGATAACCTCATATCGGCTTCCATAACTATTGCATAAAAGAAGATATAAACATATGCCAGTGGTTGAGGGAATAAAGGACCGATTTTCAGGTATTAATTCGGGTTTTAGATCCTTTTTGATTTACCCGAAATACAGTTCACCCTGATCGGTGATGTAGACGATAATATCTTCGCATACAACTCGGGCCTTGCAGGCCTGTGCCCGTGACTCCCTCAAGCGGTTGATAAGGGAGATGGTATCGTATTTGACCTTGATGTTGATCTTCTCTGCTTCACCGAAGATGATGGCAGGGACATTGAAGAGATCGGTTCCGGACGGGATGGTGCAGAGATGCGTTGCATCAAGGGTGTAAAGGAATTCCAGGGTTTCTTTTGCGCGACGGATATTCTCCATGGCACTTTTTTCTATAGTGCAGACATTGGCCTTGGAGGTTGAGATGATATCGGCAATCTGCTGCTGGGTCAGCCCCTGTTTGCGGTATCGCAGTACCTCCATCTGGCGTTCGGTAAGGAGCCCGTCCTTCATAGTAACACCTTCACAACCCGGATTTAAACACTTTTCGTTAACTTTTCTGGGAGGGTGCCATTCACGAAGCCGGTTCGATGTCCTTCACAAAATATTCCTCAATGAATTCTGGTAGTGGTTACTACCTGCCAATAACCTGAGTGAACAGTCACACCATTCCCAGCATCGCAATCGATCTCCGGCAAAAAAATTTCAACCACCCCCTCACCCCCTGCTCATTTTTTTTCAGGCAGGGTCTGGTTGATCAGCTGACCATCTCACGTCGGAAAACAATTTTTTTGTCGCTTGTACATGCATTTTGTCAGATAATTATCCGATTATCGCCTCATCAACTGACACCTCATGATCGTGATTGAAAATTTTTTATCAGAGTCTGCTTGAAAATATTCTCGTAAAACTACCCCCACCCAAACATGCCATAGCGGCCACTATGTGAGATCATGACCGTGCATGCGGGTCAAACAAGGGTTTTCCCCGTTTTCAGACGAGAGAGGACATTTCAAAATGTTTATATGAATACCGGGTCATAATACCATGTCATAAAAAATATCGAGGTGAAAATAGATGGTTGTTAAAGTAGGCGTTGCAAAACTCGGCAACATTGCAAGTGGTGTAATGGCAGAGCTGCTTCTCGACGAGAGGGCAGACCGTGAAGACATGCAGACATTCATGGCGACCAGCGGAACGAAACTCGAGCCGGCAGATGTCGACCGTGTAGTTTCCAACCTGAAGGCATACCAGCCTGACTTCTGTATTGTTGTCTCCCCCAACGGGGTTCTCCCCGGCCCAACCGGTGCACGCGAGCAGCTCGCTGCAGCAGGTATCCCGACTATCATCATCACTGATGATGTAACCACGAAGAAGGAATGGGAAGGCGTCAAGGCCGACACCAAGTTCGGCTATATCATCATGAAGGCAGACTCCATGATCGGTGCACGCCGCGAGTTCCTCGACCCCGTCGAGATGTCCGACTACAACGGCAACCTCGTCAAAGTCCTTGCACTCACTGGTGCATTCCGCAAGATGCAGGTTGCACTCGACAAGGTCATCGACCAGGTCAAGGCAGGAAAGAAGGGCACGGAACTCGAGCTCCCCAAGATCATCATGACCACCGACAAGGCGGTTGATGGCGAGTTCACCAACCCCTTCGCACTGGCAAAGGCACGCGCAGCCCACGAGATCGCGATCGCAGTTGCAGGCCAGAATGTCAAGGGCTGCTTCATGACCAAGGAATGGGAGAAATACATCCCGATCGTTGCAAGCGCTCACGAGATGATGAGGATGGCAGCAGTTCTTTGTGACGAAGCCCGCGAGCTTGAGAAGGCAGGGGACTGTATCCTGCGCCAGGCCCACAAGAAAGACGGCTCACTCGTCCGCAAGACCAAACTCGTTGCAAAATTCGAGTAAATTACATTTTTTTACTTTTTTTGGTTTCTGTAGAGTTCTCCCATCTCTTCCGGGAGTGTCATAATGACCGGCTCACCGTGCAACCGTTCCATGAATGCTGAATCACTCATGGATGCGGGATTGGGATTAATCCGGGCGATCAGCGAACAGAACGCACGAAATTCATCATCTACGCCGGATTTGCCAAAGAACAGAGACAGGTTGAACGCATAGGTTCCAAGACTCCGATAAAATGCAAGGATTTCTACGATACCTTCAGCCAGAAGATCCGTATACGACTCCACTTCCTCGAGAGAAGTCACTGGCAGGATGCCCCGCACCTCGCGTTCGCCGCACGGAACTGCATGTGCTGACCAGGTGATCTCATCTCCGAACAGGTAGCGGCCAGACCGGCGCTCTTCTTCCACCAGAGATTCCCAGTAATTCCGACCACACCGTTCCCGGTGTTTAACGCCGGCTTCAAGGTACTTTTTCAAAACCTGCGAGGGCTGCACATCCGAAAGTCCCTGCATATGCGGGTGATACATACTCGCACCGGCCGAGGGGAGATAATTCATATTTATGCTGGCGTAGCCGTCATACTGCAAGAGGGCTTCCCTCTGACTGTTCAGCGTGTCAGTCATCTGGGTTTTGCTGAAAGTATCCACACGGTGTTCCCATGTAATCACCGTCACCACATGGCCCTGCCCAAAGGGGAACATGTTGGGGAAGGTGGTACTTTCTCCATGGAGAATCCGTCTGCCATCGGGGAAAACAGGTGTAACGGAGAGGATCCGCTCGGGACAGAACGGACATTCAGCGGCATCCTGCGAAGGGGGGAGCGGCTGGAGAAAATGACGTTTTGAGCGGTCGGGGCTGATACGGCAACGAAAACCGGTATACTGTTCCTCCCGGTATTGTATGATTCCCTTTGGCGTCGATAACTCCGTCACCGAGAACATACGCTTCACAATACCTGTTTTGAGAATAGGATCAGATAGTTATTTGCAAAGTCTGCAAAATTTCCATTACTCTTCAGAGAATTTTCAAAAAAAAAAGTGTTGCCAAGGATCGCCCCGTTAAGGACGCGGTCCGACCATTTTACTCTGCCTTATACGACGTATTTGCCGAGGAGGCGGATTGAGTTGGTCATGTCGGGACCGAGTGGGGATCCAAAGATGATCTGGGTCACACCGGCCTTGGTGAGGTCTGCGCATTTCTGCTTGACCATCTCAGGGGTTCCGGCAATGGTGAATGCATCAATCTCTTTGTCTCCGACAAGCTCTCCGACCGTCTTGAAGTCGAACCTGCCGAGTGCTTCCTTGATCTTGGCTACATTGGCGAGGTCGAGTCCGTGGCGGGTGAGGAGGTCAGGCGGTGAGCCGGCTGCGATGAATGCGGCAACGATCTTTGCTGCATTGCGGGCCTTCTTCTCGCTCTGGTCGATCGACATTGCAGTGTATGCACCGATGTCAAAGTTCTTCTTGCCAACCTTGTCGCAGGCGGCCTTGATGATCGGGATTGCAATGGCGAAGTCCTTGGGGTTGGAGGCGTTGATGAGTGCACCGTCACCGATTCTTCCGGCAAGCTCAAGAACCTTGGGACCCTGCGCACCGATGTACATCGGGATACCCTTCTTTCCGGGCAGGGTGACACCGGTCAGCTTGGCACCATCGTAGTCAAAGAACTTCATGCCGGACTTCTTTACTTCCTCACCGGCAGTGAGCTTGCGGATCTGCACAACGGCTTCTTCGAGGCGGCCAACCGGCTTCTCGGGGTTGATTGCCAGCTTCGGGAGCGTTGAGAGGTCACCGGGTCCGATACCGAGAACTGCACGACCATCGGAGATCTCATTCAGCGTGCAGGCAAAGGATGCCATTGCAGCCGGAGTGTCGGTGAAGGCGTTCATGATACCCGGGCCCATCTTGAGGGACGTGGTTGCCTGCGCAATGGCGGCAAGGGTGGGATAGCAGTGGCGGTTGTTGTAGTGGTTGGTGATCCATGCGAAATCAATGTCTTTGGATTCGGCAAGTTTACAGAAGTTAACAACTTGCTTTACATTGACATTTCCTGGTACAAATTCAATTCCATATGTCAAGGTTTGTTCACCTTATTGTGTATTACCGTACACGCGTTTAAATAAATTATGATTTTACGTTGACATATCCCGGAATTTTTTTTTAAATATGCCCTATATGGCGCTTATTTTTAAAATCCCCTGAAATTTTCCCCGGAATCGGAAGTGAACGCATCTGGCAATTACCATTCAGACACTGATTATGGATTCCTTTCAGGGACTCCCCGGACACTCTTAAAAAATCCCGTCTGGATTACCAGCAAAACTTATTTTCCCCGGGATAGATCAATGATCCTATAAGATATTGAACACCAACCGGCCAATACATCTTACGACATAACCTATGCATACAGAGTCGATCATTTTTACAGGTTTCCTACTATGCGGATAATCGCCATTGGACTGGGAGGGGCGGGGTGCAGGATTGCTGACACCATGTATTCCATTGACCACCGGGGCGGCAGGATTGCCTGTATCCAGAGCCTTGCTGTGGATGTAGATGAGAACACACTCCGTCAGCTCACTGCGATTCCCGACGCGTTAAGGATCTACTTTCCCCCGTTTGACTCGGGAAATCCCAATACACCCGCTGAGACCAGCCCGACTGCCACGATTGATATCGCCGAGATCGTCTCACGTGTCCAGAATTTTGAATCGGGGGAGAACGATGCCATCTTCATCTGCTGCGGTCTGGGCGGGCGCATGGCAGATATCGTTCCCCACGTAATCGCCGGGCTTCGGGCATCGGTCGTGGAACCCATATTCGGGCTGTTCACCCTGCCCTGCCTCGTGGAAGGGGTGAAATGTTCCAGCAAAGCCGCGGATGATATCGATATCCTCTCACCACTTCTGGACGGCATGATCCTCTTCGACAACGAGACATGGTATAAAAAGATCCGGGCCCGTCACCCCGCACCGATAAAAAAGGAGCAGGGAATTGCCGGGATTCTCGGGTTTGGCAAGAAGGAGCCGGAATTGACCCCCATAATGGCAACCTACCTGCGTCTCAATGAGGTCATTGTCCGGAGAATCAGCCTTATCCTGAAAGCAGGAGAGTTCCGGGCAGACGGGGGGATTGATAATGCCGAGGTGGTCCTGGATTCCGGAGAAGTGCTCAACACCATGAAAGATGGCGGGTTTATCACCATCGGATATGCGGTCGAGAAACTACCCAATAACCCTCTGGCATTTCTCTCGCTGCTGAAGCCGGCTGCATCATTCAACGAAGAGAACCAGAAGAGGGCATCACGGATCGTTGAACTGGCCAAACAGGCCATCTACCACGAGGTTTCAACTCCGTGTGACATGACCAGTGCCCATAAGGCTCTCGTCCTCATTGCGGGACCCTCCCATGAACTCTCGATGCAGGGCTTCATGACCGTGAGAAAATGGATTGACCGGAGCATCCGGGGAATTGAGATGCGTTCTGGCGATTATCCGGTGATGAACACGAATAACGTCGCAATCATCGTCATGCTCTCAGGCCTTGAGAACATTCCCCGGGTAAATGAACTCAGAGAGATCCGGGATCAGGCGCGCCTCGGCACGGGACAGAGATCGGTACATGGCGGTGAGGCCACGTACGATTCACCGGCGCAGCAGTCAACCGATTTGATCAAAGATGAGATGATTGTTCTCCCGACCGCGATGCAGAAACAGACCGGGCACCCCCGTAGCGAGGCCACAACGCCCATACGAGCAGATTACCGGATCCCTGAGACCAGAGAGAGAGCCGAATATCAGGAACGACAAAACCCTCAGTATCAATCGTTGCAAGATTCGGATCAGCGTGCACAACCCCACTATCGCCCAGCGGAAGACACACCAATGCGGCGGGCACAGATTACCGAAGAGAGACAAACTCAACCTCCTGTTCAGGCACCACGCTCCCCAACCCCACATCATCAGGTAGCAGCAGGCAACCCCTACGGGCAGGAGCAAAAACGCCCGGCACAACAACCACTTCCCCGTGAACCTTCCCAACCGTTTGATCCCTCTGTACCTCAAAGGACCCCTCCGATCGCAAAGTCCCCCGAATCCTCCCGCCAGAAGATCGAGCAGGAGTTGCAGCGGCAGCGAATGATGGCACTCACAGGATCGGGCATCAGAGCTGGGAGTCCGGGGGTCCCACCAATTCGTCAGACGAGTCCATCACCAGAACCGCGGGTCAGATCAAATGAACCTCCAAAAAATCCCCTTCCCCCAGCGGAGGTTATCCGGACGCAGGTTCCGGTACAGGAAGATATACCGCAAACCCCAGTACAACGACGGGTTATCATCCGGAAACGGGCTCCACTGCCAACAGCCTCAGAACCCACCCCTCATGAACCTCTGCCACGATCAGGGAACCGAGCAGGAGATATTGAATACCCGGGATCCTCCGCATATCCTTCAGACAGAGCCCCTGTTGAGAGGGAAGTGTCGGTGAAGGAATCCCCCTATCGGGCAAAAGATGGGGCATTCTCAGGAAAAGATGTTCTTACATCGGTAATCCCAAAAGTAAGGGATACATCCAGTCTCGATTCCGACCTGAACCCAAAAAAAAGGATTCTTCAGGAAGACCGGAACAGTATCCATAACAGCACGGGTAAAACAGGAAATGATGATCCTGAGGGATCCTCACCTCGAAAACCACTAAAAAGACGGGACGATCTTTCCTGGAAATGATTAGTTCGTTTCCATAATTTTGGAGAAGGGAATATTGCCGGCGCCAATCTCCGTATTGATCTTGACACCGTGTTCCACGGTGTTCCCGATATAATTCAGTCCGCTGAATGCAACGATAGAGAGCCGGTAGGGATTGTGGGGGAGATTAAAGACATTGTTTCCCATGATCACCGGGAAGACAAACCCACAGGCATTCATCTGCCGGATTGTATCTTCAACATTCTTTTGTGCCGCACAGGGAACTTCCCGTACATTGGCCAGGACAATGCCGGTTTTAGACCGGGCAAACGCAGAGATTGAGGTCAGACCAGAGGAGATGAACAATTCAAGAGGATCAATCGTTGTCCCGCGGTATGCAATGAGATCCCGGAACTGCCGGGGGGTCCCGTTCTCAATCTCCAGCCTTCCGCCAAACGCCATTTTTACCGGGATACCCCGCCGCTGGAAGACACCATCCATGGTAATGCTGCAGATCGTCATGAACCCGACATGCCCGGGGGGCAGACGGGGATCCTTATCGATCATATGATACGTGTTGAAAAAACCGCATTGCGCCCGGACTACTTCGTCAAAGGCTGCCTTCACACGCTCAGCAGAGTCTACCGGGACGATGGACAGGTTATACGCAACATCGCCGGTGCTGGTTACCGGATCGAACGTACTCCGGTACGCGAGGCGCTCCAGTTTGGAGATGATAAACCCAATCCGGTCATCCACAAGGGCATTATCCGTTTCTTCCAGTCCAATCGGGGTCAATATCCGTCCCTGGTTACCCACCTTTTCCGTAAAGCCCAGGGAGTCAAGGTAACTGAGATAATACTGGACTGCCCGGTCGCTCAGGACAAAACCCCGTTCAGACATCAGCTCCGACAGGCGTTTTGCCCCCACCGGGTCACGGTGTTCTTTTAAGATCCTCAGGATCTCAACATATTTTCTCTCGGTATGGATCATACGTCCCGTGCCTCCACAGCACCATGGCTGTCCTGGTACCGGCCGGAATACCCCGCGCCGTCACCACGTACCTCGTGCAGGATCAACTGGACGATTCGGTCATTCTTCTTAATCACAATATCGTCACCCATATTCGTCAGGCACAACGTCAGTTGCCCCCGGAACCCTGGATCAACATATCCAGCTCCAAGGAGAATTCCTTTTCTCCCGAATGATGACCGGCACATCAGGGTTCCGGCAAGATCCGTCGGCAGTTCCACCCACTCGATTGTCGGGAGCAGAGAACAGGTCCCGTGAGGAATCGGCATATCCGATGCAGCGCGGAGATCATAGGATGCCGGTTGCTGGCATTCCCGCAGGTACGGGGTAATAACAAGATGTCCCTGACCGGGTTCGCTCTCAACGCGGCGGGTAATCTCTGAAGCGGACAGGATCATTGTGTAGATTTTTTAGCAGAAAACCCTTAATATCTTTTGATGTAAAGAAGATGGGAAGGATCCATGGGGTAGAGGATATCCTCTTGGGCTTCGAACCCAAGGACGCGGGTTCGATTCCCGCTGGGTCCGTTTTTACCGTTCGCGCATCAGATACTTGTGTCAGATCGGTCCTTTTGCAACCATTGTGAGCGACACCGACTCACACATTATGAAAAACGAATTATATTTCATTTCTCCGCATGACATGATGCCGGGTCCGGCTTCCGATGATCCTGATGATGCCAAACAGGACAAGGATCCCGAGCGCTCCAAGACCAATCATGGTGATAAGTCCCCAGTCGATATTTCTGTCCAGGATGATCGTCGTGGTGGCGGTTGCATTTCCCGGGAACACCAGTTTCTTGACAGATACCGGTGCATAGCCCTCTTTTGTCACCGTGAGATTCAGATCGGTATTGAAGGGGATATTCGTAACCAGTTGGCCATTATCATTGGTTACACCAACAGAAGATCCATCAAGGGATACTGAAGCCCCGGAAACCATCTTGTTGTCTTTATCCTGAACCGTAACGGTGAGTGCTGCACTTTCATAGGGCAGGGTGAACGAATAATCAGAATTCTGGCCGGAGATGCTGAGTGCACGGTTCTTTGTCACGTACCCGGGTTTCCTGACTTCAATGAGATAATCCCCGGAGACGATGCTCTGGAGATTCATACGCCCGAATTCGTTGGTGGTTCCTGAAAGGGTCCCGTTCACATAAACATCGGCACTGGCAAGGGGTTTCTTGGTTTCATCGGAGACGTAGACAAATGCCCCCACTGGTGCCTTGGAGAGTGTCGCATAAAAGATTGCATCAGACGGACTGATGGTCCGGGTCTCCGTAGAGGTCAGGTAGCCATCCTTCCGGATCTCAATAGAATAGGATTTACTGCGGGTAACCGGGGTAATAAGAATACCGCGCTCATCAGTTTTTCCGGCAAGTATGGCATTAAGGCGGATTTCCGCACCGGGGATGGTCGTTCCGGAATCCTTGTCTTTGACTACAAATGAAAAACTGTTCCCGGAGAGTAGTTTGTACTGCACATCCTGATTTTCGGTGCCCATATCAACGCGTTCACTCCGGGACTGGTAGTTCGGGGCGGTGATGTCAACGGAATAGATGGTCGTGGCATTCACCGCAAATATCGCGGAACCGGTGGCATCGGTCAGTTTCATCTGGGGCAGGTTTTCTGCAGATATGTTAACCGTTGCACCCGATATCGGGGATAAGGTATCCGAATCAAAGAGGTTGACCGTGAATCGTAAGGTCTTGCGGCTGAGGTTCACCATCAGGGTTGTGGTATTCTTATTGACAACCTGACTCCAGTCATCATACCCGGCCATCGAGACCATAACCGACTGATCGTTCAGACCGGAGTGAGTGAGGTATGCCTGCCCGAGAGCATTGGTTCGGGCATAGTTAGCACCATTGACAAAGACCGTTGCATGCGTGAGGGGAGAGTGATCAATGCTGTCCTGCACGGTAATCAGCAGGTTGGTCGTTGCCTGTGCCGGCGTCAGGAGAAGAAGGAGGACCAGAAGGACGGCAAAAAGGAAACGAATTCTATGACGATACATGATAATTTATCGCAACTGCTCATATATCAGCACATCGGTCTATATCTCGGTAACCGAGGGAATCCGGTCAAGGAGCATCCCTTCCACGAGCACGGGCATAAGTCTTCGGCCTTCCTCAATGGCGTTCTGCAACCGCCAGCTCCGGTCCGCAAAGATCGTGAAGAGTGGATCGCCCACCTTGACCAGTTTGCCCTTCTTGGCGTGGAGGAGCAGGCCGGCCCCCAGGTCCTGCGGTGCACCGGCGGTACGGGCAAGGGTGATCAGGGATCGATTGTTCATATCAATTACGTAGCCGGAGGCAGGAGCACGAACCACAAACTGGTGCTCGCCCGTAACGATATCCGAGGATTTGATATGAGGATCTCCCCCTTGGATCTCGATGATCTGCCGCATTTTTTCAAGTGCCTTTCCGCTCGTGAGAATCTCCTGTGCCATGGCTACACCCCCGCCACGGGGGGCTTTACCAGCCATTTCAAGAGCAATGCCGGCGATTGAGAGGCTCTTCTGGATAAATGAGTTGGGCTCGGGCGATCCTTCGAGAACCCTCAGCGCTTCCATCACTTCTAGTTTCGGGCCGATGCTGTGACCCACCGGTGTATCCCCGTAGGTCAGGGCACATTCGACTTTCATACCAAGCCGCTCTCCAAGCTCGATGAACTCCCTCGCGAGCTTTCTGCCTTCCTGGATATTCGAAACTTTCGTGTTCTGGCCAACCGGGATATCGATAACAACGAGGTTCGCCCCGACCGCGAATTTCTTTGCCATGACACTGGCGAGCATCTGGCCACGGGCATCGATCTTGAACGGGTACTCCTGGACAATGATCCGGTCGTCAGCCGGGGCAATATTCGTGGCGCCGCCCCAGACTATGCATCCCCCGACCTTATCAGTCATCTTCTGGACTTCACTGGAGGTAAACTCAACAAATGACAGTACCTCCATCAGATCCGCCGTACCCCCGGCGCCGGTGATTGCCCGCGAACTGGTCTTTGGGATCTTGAGGCCGCTTGCAGCAATGATCGGAACCACAAGGAACGTGATCTTATTGCCAGGCACCCCGCCAATGGAATGCTTATCAACAATGGGGTGAGACGCAAACTGGATCTGTTCCCCGGTCTCGACCATCGCACGGGTAAGATACTCGATCTCATCCATGTCGAGCGGATTGATATACGAAGCGGTGATGTAGGCAGTCAGCTCCGCGGCGGAGATCTCATCCCGCACAATATCCTTGACGATCGTCAGGGTCTCTTCCTTGGAGAGTTTGATCCCATCCATCTTCTTCTTGATAAAATCCAGCGATGCGGGCCGGCCGGCTTCACGGATCTCGATCTCCGCACCTTCTTCAACATGAAGGCGTTCATTGGTGATGCGGTACACGCCAAGGGTTCCCTGTTGTGCGATCGTTGATGTCGTCTCAACAAACGCCGTGACCGACATCCCATCCTTCGGATTGATCAGTTGGACACGATCGCCATTCATCACACCGATATTTCGTGCATCCAGCCGGTTGAGGAGGACTCCCCGGGTAGCGATATCAAGAATTTTTGCCGCCAGCTTCACATTACACCTCCGCCGATACCGGTTCGTTTAACATCGGCGTACCTGATCTACGTTGATTGCCACGGGTTTAAAAAGATGGTACATCAGGTAATGCAATGCCGGTGGAACGGCATCATAAGGGAACAATCTGCGAAAAATGTCGATTCAATGCAATTATTACAGAAAGCCCACGAAGGGCACGAAAAAAAAATTAGATTTAGTTCAGTGCCTGCGCACAACAACGAATGCAACTGCACCGAGGCCAATCAGTGCAATGAGTGCACCGAAACCGGGTGATGCCTTGGTTGTTGTCGGGACTGGGGTTGCAACAGTGGTTGCAACTACGGTCTGGACTGCGGTCGGGGCTGCAGTTACAACTGCGGTCGGGGCCACTGTCTTTGCAGAGGTCTCGAGCACGTTGAACAGTGCAGTGCCGGTCGCGGTCTGGAGGACAGCATCTTCAGTAACAATGTACTCGTCCGGCTTGAATGTTGAGGAGTCAACATCGAACGAGATCTTGTTCATGCCGCTGTCACCCTTGGTGACCTTGACAGTACCGGTTGCGCCGCTGAACTCGCCGCTCTGGCTCTTCTGAGTCGGCTTGAATGATGATGAGTAGACCTGGACGAGGATTTCGTCATCTACAGCGAGGTTGGTCTGGGCAGTGATGGTGAACTTGTCACCAACGTGCTTGTCGCCAATTGCATCGATGCGGATGGTGGGTTCCTCGACGAGGAACTGGAGCTTGGTGTAGGTATCGTCGACGTTTGCGTTGTTGATACCTTCTGCGAGTGCTTCAGCTGCATCGGAGCCCTGTAAGCTGTTGGCTCCGAGGAGCTTGAAGATTGTTGTAGCTGTGTTGCCGCCAGAGGTCGACAGGAGCAGCTTGTTGACTACATACTGGGAATAGTCAACATTGTTGACAATACCAGTACCAAGATCGACATCGAACACTTTGTTCTGCATCGGGTGCTGGACAACAACGAAGTACTGGCCCGAGGTCAGATCCTTAGTGACTTCCTGCTTGATCTCGTAGCTGAACGAGGAGTCTGAGTTCACCGATTCGGTGTACTGTCTGGCGAAGTTCTTACCCATAATCCAGATTGCAACGCTTGACGGGTCGCCTTCTGCAGTACCGGTAATGAATACCTTGTCACCACGGGCAACCGTGGACTGGGATGCTGTTGCAGAGACGAACGGTTTCTTGATGATAACTGAAACCGTGCCGTAGGCGGCATTTGCCAAGTTTTTGGCCTGCTTGTCGCTGGGCTGGCTTGCTGCATAGATCGTGTAGGTACCTGCATCAAGTGCATAGGTAGCAGTTCCCCACTTCCAGGACCAGGTGTTGTCACCGTTGACATCAACTACCTTGAAGGTAGATTCCTTGCCGTTTTCAACATTGGCACTCCTTGGGTCTGGATCTGAAATCTGTGCACCATACTCGTACAGGTTGGGTCCAATGAGGAACAGGTAGGTCTTGTAGGTCTCAGTGTTGGTACCGGAGAACTTGATCTCTTCGCCGAGATAGTAGGACTGATCGCCTGCTGCGACGATAGTGACTGCGCCCTTCTCGACGTTGATATCAACTTCGTCGCTCTTGACGGTGCCTAAACCGAAACCTGCACCATATCCATCGGCGCCGGCAGGCATGTTCTGCTCAACACGGATGGTGTATTTCTGTGCCTTGGTCCAGTTGGTTGTGGTAAACCCAATAGTCCTAGTACCAGAGGAAGAGGTATTTGCCTGTGCATAGTACGAGGTCTTTAAGACTGCAGTCGCAGCCGTTATGTTGGAAGCGACATTAGACCAGATGGTGTCCTGGGTAGCTGCATTCTCGTACCGGTAGTTACCCATTCTGTGAATGTTATTGGTAAAGATATCAACGTTGGTTCCCGGTTCGAAGAAGACGCCATCCTGACCTGCCGTGATATACGGGGGCTGATCATCGTAGCCACCACTCATCGTGTTGGTGTTCTTGACCCATATGTAGTAGGGCGTGCTGGCCTTTCCAGTGATCGTGACAGAGAATGTCTTGGAACGGACAACGGAGTCCTTGTTAGCCTCAATCTTAACTGTGTCAGAGACGAGTGTAACCGTACCGACTCCTGAGATGGTCTTTCCGGTGTAATCTGCACCTGCATTCTTGTAGTTATCCTTCATGCCGTTGAGCTTTGACTCAGCCCAGACAGAGTAGGTACCTACAGGGTATGCATACTGGCCGTTGACAAGTGCATCAGTAACCCAGTAACCGGGTTGACCGTTGGCAGTGTCTTTAGTGCCTAAGACCCACGGCTGGGTGTTTACAAACTGCTTAAGGATAGGAACTGGACGGTAGACATTCGTCCCAGTGGAGCCCTCTCCAACATACAGATCCTTGAGGACTGCACCAGACTCTTCCTTAACTTTCAGGTCGATGAAACCATCAGTGGCCGCCTGGGGGATAAGCGATGCTACACTACCAACAGTGCCTGTAGCTGCCCAGTAGTTGCCTACCGCCGTTGTTGGGAGACCACTTGCTAGGGTAAAGTTCTGAGAAGTCCACGGTGTTTCACCAAAGACTGCCGGAGAGTTGTTCCAGTACCCGATAGAATATGTACCAATCTTAACACCATAAGTTGTCATGACATTACTTACGGAAGTGTAGTTACGGATGGTCCATCTCTCGTTGGCCTTTGGACGTGCAGCTGCCTCAGCTTCGGTAATCTGTTCACCAGAAGCGAGGTAGATCTCGGATCCGTTGACAGCCGTGGTGTAGTTACCATCCCAAGTAGATTCACCATTTGGTTTCAGATACGACGGACTTGGTGCTCCATAGGTGTAGAGCGTGTTGTTCCTGTTGGAATTGGTCGCTGTATACATGTTGGTCGTAACCTTGATACCAAGGTGTGAACCCTGCACAACGTTCATACCGGTTACATCCTTCCCCTGCCCAAAATCCCAAGCGGCTACGGAGAGCTGCGGGTCCTGTACATTAAATACTACGTCCTGCTTTGTGTTATCAGGGTTGAGAAGCCACCAGTTTCCGGTACGGCCTACAAAGGTATCCTGATCAATGGTGAATGCCTTGTACCTGGCTTCGATATTAAGCGGATAGTCAGGAGTTGTTGCTGTACTTCCTGATGCCCACCAGCCGATAGTCATGTTGGTGGGGGTGCGGTCAAGATTGATGTTACCACCAAGAGTGGCTCCATTCATTGCGTGAGTCAGGTTAAGTCCCTCCTCACCGATAAATACGGTTGCACCTGCATCGATAGACGTTCCGTTCACTGCCGCTGATACGGGCATTACTGCCATCAGCACGAACAGAGCGACTGCGATGAGTGCAATTGATAATCGCTTAGTCATGTGTTCAATTCCTCCAAAGTTTACATCATACATTGCAAGCCGCGAACCATGTTCGACAAATGCCGAATAACGATTCTACGAGCCCCATACTCCGTTTAGACGGAATATGGAACAGTATTTGTAAAAGTGCTAATATATCCTTTGTGGTTGATTTTATTGCTCCATCGGGGTACGCATTGCCACCGGTTTTTCATTCTAAACCCAAAATATGGTTTTTTTATCGCGATCTATACCACTTTTGGGGATCCGGGCTGATTCATTCGTAGAACCGAATGGGTATATATCACGCGCATTGGGTTATACACTACAATGTAACGTTACCATACTATAATGTACATATGTAACCATGCATTTTTCCATAGCCCGTTGTCTCTGAATTACCATTTTCCTGATACAACATGCTCTGATCAATTAACATCAGTACATATCCAATCGTGCTGTGATATCATAAACACGCCATTCTAAAGGATCTCCTTACAGGTTCCCCCACCCTGCGAAAATCCTGTACCAATTCAACAATTATAACAACCTTGCTGGGATAACCAATGGGTATGAGAGTTATCCGGGCACCGAGCATCGGAAAGGCCCACGAGCAGGTCATCCAGATGATCCTTGAGAAGGGTCGGGTGCTGACAACGGAAGATGCCGAAGCAACCGTCGAATTTGAAGAGATCTCCATACAGGTTGATACCCCGTTGGCAGAACCACTGGTAAGTGCTCACTCCCGGTTTCAGCAGAGGTTCGTGGAGCAGTACGCCAAAGACCTGCTGCACGGGTCGAAAGCCGCGTTCGAATACGATTACCACGGCCGGCTCTTCGACTGGGGCGAGCGGCTGGAGTCCGGAGGGCAGCCAGTCCATGTGGACCAGATCGAGTATATTGTCGAAAAACTCCGGTCGTCCCCCGTCTCGCGGCGGGCGATTGCCATCACCTGGAACCCCGTCATCGATGAAAAACTCGATGACTGCCCCTGCCTCCAGCTCGTCCAGTGCCTGCTGCGGGACGGGAAACTCAGCATGCGGGTGATCTTCCGCTCCAATGACATGCTCACTGCTGCAGGGGCAAACATGTATGCCCTCGTCCAGCTCCAGAAGTCGATTGCTGACAGGCTCGGCGTTCCCTGCGGCACCTATACGCACATCTCGCTCATCCCCCACATTTACTATATCCGCGATGTGCACGACATCGAGCCGTTCTGCGGCAAAGGCACGCTCATCCAGCCGGTTGCCGAAGTCTGCCGGGCATGCCAGAAGTGCGACCGGGCAAAGACCGTATAGCCAAAACCGGACGATCGGTCCGTCACCTTAATTAAGCAACAGCGGCAAAAAATATGGGTCAAACAGCCCGGTAGTGTAGCGGTCAATCATGGGGGACTCTGGATCCCCCGACAGCAGTTCGAATCTGCTCCGGGCTACTTCATTTACGGATGACTTTTGTGCAAACGACCTTGCATTAAATCGCACTTTCGAATGTCAGACCTCACGGGTTCGCCGGGGTTACCCCATTCGCGCAACCTGAATTAAAAGGATATTCCCTGCCCTATGCTGCGATAAGGGCTGACAGGATACACCCGATGAAGATGGTACCAAAGGTACCAATACCGCCGATACTGATCTGCGGCACTTCAAGATCTCCCGTGCGGGGAAGGTGCATGAGGTTAGCCCCAAGCAGGGTTCCCAGCGTGACGCTGACACATGCGATCACACCCGCTGATGATCCAAGCCCGCCGGCAAAAAGAATACCGCAGAGCAACGCGGCAAGGCCAGGGACAAAGAGTGGCGTCCGGATCCCGACACCGACAAGCGGCCGGGCCGTCACATAGGCAATGGCCGCAACAATCAGGGTAGCAGCAAGCACCCGGGGAACCAGGGTCTCCCCGCTCATGACAAGAGCCGCACGATACAGCAGGTAACAGGCCATAGCGAATAGGACCGCCCCGCCAAGATTGATCGCAATCGTGGTCTCCCAGAGCCCCCGATCCTCCCGCCCGGGGAATGCATCCAGATACCCCCCCTCCGCAGGGTGGGGCATCCGGATCGTCTCCCGCCGGATCTTCCAGACCGGGATATTCACGAGGCTGCAGAGCAGGATCAGGATGACGAGAGCCGTTGCCGAAAGCCATGAGAGCCCCACGAGATTTGTGAAGGCGTTGCCGACAAGGCCGAGGAACAGCAACGGTATGAGGAGGAGGAGAAGCCCGATAATGACGATCAGGGCGAGGATGGTTAAGGGTCCGGCTGAATAATAACGGAGATCTACGGGCATGATATTCTCCCCCATTTAGTTCCCGGGGGATTTACTACAGACGATGGCCGCATGGTCCTTGTGATACGGGGAGAGCCAGACGCTTTCCACCACGGTAAGGCCGGCTGCTGCCAGCTCAGCCATCGTATCGCGGAACACCTCTTCCGGCGATTTCCGGATATCCACGCTCCGGGTCTTGAGCATAAGGATCGCCATTCCCCCGGGCCGGAGGAAAACACAATTCCGGATCAGTATTGCAGCCTGATCGGGCTGCGCCACATCCTGGTAGAGCAGGTCAACCGCCTCTACGAGCGGAGCATACAGTTCCGGCCGCGAGGCATCTGCCATGATCGGCACGAGGTTTTGCCTTCTCCGCGCCACTTCCAGCAGGTCCTGCATCGGCCGCGGGGCAAACTCGACCGCATACACGACATCAGTGTAATCGGCCACGTGCGAGACCGTTGTACCGTTCGCCGCGCCAAGGTACAATACCCGCATCTCCGGTGTCAGTTCAACACCCGTACCCGAATAGTAGAGCGCCGCAAGTTTGCTCCGGAACGGGTCCCAGATCCGGGCACCGGCAAGCATCCGCTCGCTGTATACCCCGCCTTCGCCCCGGGACACCAGCACATCACCGATATAGATCATGGTGAATCACCCGTCCCAATCCGGTCGATCCGGGCCTGCGCATCGTCAAGGAACTCCGGCACTGCCACACCCCGGAAATAATCGAGCCGGGCTGCAATCGCCAGTTTTCCCGCAAGCGCCCGGGCCACCTTTCCCCGCCGTTCTTTAGGAGCATTATGCACCCGCCGGTGCTGGAAGATGACCCCGTGTTTGGGTGATGGGGACTTCGTGCGCAGGTGGGCAAAGAGGGCCGTACGGGCCCCGAGCACCTGTATGGCGCTTCCCGGGAGACGCGAGAGCGGGAGAAGCCCCCCTGCAGCGGACATCAGGCGGGCCGCAACAAGCCCGCCGATCAGCGCACTCGTATTGGGCAGCACCCGGCCGGCCCGTGCCGATACTTCCTTTGCCAGATCCGTCCGGGCTGCGGCAAGCTGTTCCACCTGTGTCGCCACCATCCCCAGGGCACCCCGGCCTTTCAAGGCAATATTCTTCACCTGAATATGAGCCGGCGTCCGCCGGTATTTACGGGAGAACGTCGGGTGCCTGACTTGGTGCCATTCCGTCACCCGCTCGGAGAGCAGGTTGATCGCCTCGTCCATCTCATCGAGGGTCCGCACCATCTGGAGGAGCTCGGTATCTTTTCCCGCATACTGCTCGCGGATCTGTTGTTCGGCAGCGGCAAAACAGAGCTCGCGGAGTGCTGCAAGATACCCGGCCCGGTCGTTGCATATTCCGCAGGCAACCGCATCTTCCCAGTTCAGCAGGACATAATTGTCCATCGTGGTCCGGAGCGACTGCAGGCGCTGCACCCGTGCCCCGGTATCGCCTTCAGCCGGGTGGCATCCCCCATCGCCAATATCCCCGAACCAGTAGGATCGCATACCGGATTGTAAGGACGCCGGCGGCAATAAAGATCGCATATTCCGGGATGTACCAGACTTCTGCCTGCCATCAGGTCCATACGATCCCAAACGACCACAGGATGACGGGAACCATGATCGCACCCATGCCATAAACCCTCGGCAGGTTTATGAAATGGGGCACCAACCCGAGCGCCGTTGCAAGGACGAGTATAAAGAGACCGAACGGCCCCGTGAGGATGCCGGTGAGAACGATGACGAACAGGATCACGCCCCGGTTGAGTGCATGGCTGTCAACCGCACCAAGATAGTGGGCAAAGCGGGAGAACCCGACCGTGATCGCATACGCGGCACAGGCAGCAAGAACACCCGCAACCATCAGTTCACTCATGGAGGGTAACACGAGACCTTCGATCGCCGCCATTACACCGTTGCGCATCCGCCCGAGCGCAAAGAGTGCCGCAAGCCCGATGAACGCATTCGCTGTATTGGCGGCATTCGTGGCAAGAATATAGGCCCGTTTGTCCTTCTCGTACCCGATCACCGATGCGAGCACCCCATTGGCAGAGGCCGTTGAGAGCCCGGGCAGCCAGCCCACCGCAATCCCGGCCCCGGTCCCGAGCAGGGAGGATTTCACCACGCTCCGATCATCGATCCGGATCCCCCGGAACTGCTGGGCAGGGATTTTACCCCGGGATGCGGTGAGGAGGACCGAGATTCCAAAGAGGCCGGAGAGGAGCGGCATGAGGATCGCCCCTTCACCGCCAAACGTGTGCCACCCGAGGAACGCATACCGGAGAGCAAACAGTCCGAGCAAACCGGAGACAAGGAAGACCGCAAACCCCCAGCCGGGTGCATCACCTGTAACAACCATGTATCCGACCACTGCGATGAGCAGGACACCAATCCACCAGTCAAAGTAGGGTTGGAGGGCTGGCAGAAGGATAAAACAGAGGAGAGAGAGTGGCACTGCAATGATCATCGCACAGGCACTCCCGAGTGCGGCTATCCGTACCGCCTCTTCGCCATTGCCTTCAAGGCAGAGGGCATGGGCGGGCAGCACGGCAAGGGAGGTGTCGGCGTCCGGGACGCCAAGAAATGTCGAAGGGATGGCATCGACGAATGTATGCGTAATCAGGGCAGCAAAGAGCATGCAGGCAAGGGCTGCCGGGCCAAAGATCGCAAGAAGCATGGCCTGGAGACTGATGAGCACACCGGCAAGGGTGTTGGCATGCACACCCGGGATAATCCCGCTGGCCGTGCCGAGAATGATGCCAACAAGGGTACCCAGCAGGACATCCATCATTATCTGAATATACGATATAGCGAATATAAAGTAACCGAAATGCATACCATCATCATCCCGCGAATACTATCACGAGATAATAGTGCCATGAAGATTGCCGTCACCCGCCTGAAAGGAAAAGAGAAGAGCGATGCCGCCCGGTGCAGCAGCTTCGGCCATACGTGTTACAGCGTCCACCCGCTCCGCTCCGAACTCCGCGAACAGGAGATCGCGGCCTTCATCGCGGCCGTAGCAGATAAGGCGTTTGACTGCCTCTTCTTCACAAGCGCCCTGCCGGCGAAGATCATCGCCCCCAAGCTTACCACCTACCCCCGGGTGATCGCCATCGGCCCGAAGACCTCAGAAGAACTCCGAAACCATAACGTGGAATGCGAAGTGTTGCCAAGTTTCTATTCGCACGACTTCGTCCCGTACCTCGGGGACTGGATCCATGGAAAGAAGATCGGCATTCCCCGGGCAGATGTCCCGAACAAGAAACTGATGGACGCAATAACGGATGCCGGTGGCATTGTCCACGAGTACCGGTGCTACGGGCTCGAACCAACCGGAGAATCCCTCGATCTTGAGCAGGCAGACGCGATCCTCTTCACGAGCGCAATGTCATTTACAAAAGCCCGCTGGACACCCCGCGAGAACCTGCTGGTGATGGCAATCGGCGACATCACCGCAGCGGCCCTGCGGAACGGGGACACTGAACCCCGGGTCGTTGGCGACGGATCGCTTGAAGGAACCCTTCGTGCCCTGAATGCATACCTCGCTACGCAGGAGGTGGCATAGATGGAGCCTCACGATGTCATAATACCGGAAGCCGGCAGCGAGCCGGTCCATCTCTGGGACCGGGCCGGGATCATCGTAATCGACAAACCACCGGGTCCCTCCAGCCACCAGGTTGCCGCGTGGGTGGGAAAGATGCTCGGCTGCCAGATCGGCCATTCGGGCACGCTCGACCCGCAGGTCTCGGGTGTGCTCCTCATCATGCTCGGGAACGCCGTGCGGCTCGCCCCGCTCCTGCTCCAGCACGACAAGGAATACATCTGCCTGATGCGGCTCCATGCCGACGTGGACCGCGAGCGGATCAACAAGATCGCAGAGGAGTTTACCGGGCGGCTGTACCAGCGCCCGCCCCGTAAGAGCGCTGTGAAAAGGAACCTCCGCATCCGGGAGATCCACGCGCTCGAGATCCTTGATGTAGACGGCCGGCTCGTCCTCTTCCGGGTGCACTGCGATGCCGGTACCTACATCCGCTCCCTCTGCCACCACATGGGGATGGCGCTCGGTGTCGGGGCGCACATGCAGGAACTGCGCCGCACGCGCTCGGGCTCCTTTACCGAGAGCACGATGTATACCCTCTTCGATGTGCAGGATGCAGCGGTTGCAGCCCGGGCCGGCGACCGTTCCGCACTGGAAGCGATGGTCGTATCGGTCGATGCCGCAGTCCCGGAACTGCCGATCGTGGTCATCCGAGAGGCGGCAATCGACGCCGTCTGCCACGGGGCGGTGCTCGCCGGGGTCGGCATCATCAGCTGCATGGAATTTGCCAAAGGCCAGACTGTTGCGGTCCTCTCTGAGAAGAAAGAGTTCGTCTGCCTTGGGGAGGCGCTGGTGCCCTCCGCATCCGTTACCCCGGGCGCTCCCGGGCTTGTCATAAAACCGGCCACCGTATTCATGCAGCCGGGTACCTATGCCCGTAACTGGAAGAAATCCGACACGGTCTGGCCCGAGAAGAAGAAGGGTGTGAAAAAACCGGGACAGCCAAAAAGCATGCGCCCCGGGGGAGACCGGGGACGGGGCCCGTACCGGAAACCCTCCGGACGGCCCGGGCAAAGACCCGCTGACCGGTCCCGTAATAAGGGATACCATTAAAAAATGCCCCGGCAAACAGATAGGATACACTTTTTGCTGAGGTAGTCTAGCGGTAGGGCGCAGGCCTGGAAAGCCTGTGGTGCGAAAGTGCCTCGGGGGTTCAATTCCCCCCCTCAGCGTTTCTGTAGTTTTTCAGATTGGTATTCAATCAAAGGGGGGGTCAGCAGTCAACCCCCCACCCCTTCCGGAAAATATTCGTGCCGACCCCCCCTGCATGGGGCGGGGGGGGTCAATGGCCGACCCCTCCCCCCCTTTGGCCGGATCCGACCCCCCGTCATCATTTTTGAGTAACAGCGAAAATGATCCGTTTCGTCTGAAGCGCCATGCAGGAGACCGCTCAAAAATGCGTGCAATATTGCGTACATCCCATTTTTGAGAGGGGGGTCAGCGGTCGACCCCCCCCTCATTTATTTTTAAAAACGTGTTGACCCCCCCACCCGTTGAGATTCAGGTGGGGGGGTCCCCCTCCCCCGTTTAACGTTCAAGGAATGGATGCGAAATGCGGATGGAACCCCCGCAGGGTAAAAAATACACTCTGGACAACCCAAGTACCGGATTCGATCCCGGTTACACCTTTGAATTTCCCGTAATGGGTTTTTTAGAGAGATTCCGATACATTTTTTCTGAGGCCATTTTTTGGGGGGGAGAGCCCATTCTTTTTGAGGGCTTTCTCAATTGACCAGCGCCCGCGACCAAGCGATTGTCCCAAGTGAGCAATAATCTCTTTTTTTGTTATACCTTTTGCAACGAGATCATGGTAGTCGGTATGGAGGCGCTGGAGATCCGCATCCGTCCACGTTTTCCCGGAATTTCCCCGCGTGCTGACAACAGGTTCTCGCAATGAGGCCATCAGGCACCCGGGTTTCATGGCCTCAATCTCCCTGATTTTTGTATCAAACATTAATTTGGAGATCTCAAACCCGGTTGCCCGCCTTCGAAGACCCAGTGCAACCTTTGCCGTAGAGAAGCCCCCAAGGAAGAGATCGCATACGAGATCGCCTTCATTGCTGCTGTACTGGATCATCTTGATGAGCAGTTGTGTGGGAAGCTCGTTCTTGTTCTTCACTTGGCCGGGCTTGTATTCCCGGTTGATAATCCAGACATCTTCCCGATCATAATTATTGAGCGAACGGTCATCCCCGGTCTTTTCGTTGAGGCCGAACCGGGATTCCAGGTTGAACGTCCGTTTCCCGCCATGCTTCTCATAAAAGAGAATATGGTAATGGGATGAGACGTATTTCTGGCGGGTGAAAACCCCGAAATTGTACTTCCAGATGATGTGATTGATCTCTTTGAGGTCCGTGGCCCTCAGCGCGTTGAGGATATCGATAAGATTTGTGTATCCCGAGACGATGTAGATCGAACCGCCGGGTTTCAGGATTCGTTCGGCTTCCCGTATCCAGGTTGTACTGAAATCGGCATACTCAGCCCGCGGGATCTCTACATACCCCTCAACAACAAAATCCTCATTCCGGTTATAATGCTGGTGGAGTTTGTCGCCGTTAATTCCATACGGGGGATCCGTGATGATGAGATCGACTGAATTATCCGGTATGTATTCCGCCGCTCCGCTGATGCAGTCGCCGCGATAAAATGTACTGTCATGCAGGGTAACGGGTTTCATAACGGGGAGGGCGTTATGCCGGATTCACAAGTATTGGTATCATCGCCGGGGGAATTTAATAGCGTGGGGTACGCCGTGAAAGGAAAGAAGAGGGAGCCGGTTTTACCCGTCGCTTTTCTGAGCGCGGCTCACGCCTTCCCGCCGGCGTCCTGTCCCATCGTGAAGGCTTTCGTGTTAATCTCGATCGTCTTCTTCGGGACAAGCCGCCGGACTGCTTCGAGGAGCGTTGCCGGCTTCAGGGGCATCCACTTCGCCGCAGCGCCGAGCATCACCACATTCTGGGAGAGGGGACTGCCGGCCTCCGTTGCGATCCGGTCGGCATCAAGCAGGCAGAGCTCATGCGCCTTGAGCGCTGCGATGATCTCCTCTTCCGTGGGGGGCGTCAGTTTTTGGGTGTAGACCGAGGTCGGGAGCACGAGGCGCCGGTTGACCACAATCTTCCCGTCTTTTTTGAGGTAATGGGAGTACCGGAGCGCTTCCAGAAGATCGAACGAGATCAGGAGATCAGCCTGCCCGGGTGCGATCTGGGGACCGAACTTCCCGTCGATGCGGATGTGGCTCTCCACCGAGCCGCCCCGCTGGGCCATCCCGTGGGTCTCTGCACCCCGGACCTGCCGGCCCTCGATCAGGCAGGAGTCCCCGAGGATGTTCGAGGCAAGGATCGTGCCCTGCCCGCCAATCCCGACGATCAGGATATCGAAACTGCCGCTCATCGCTTCCCCTCCCGCACGATCGCCCCGACAGGACAGAGATGGACGCAGACTGAACAACCGCTGCACAGCTCGTTGATCCGCGCCTTCTCATCCGCGAACTCGATGGCCGGGCAGCCAAACCGGACGCAGGTGCCGCATCCCGTACAGGCCTCGGGGTCCACCGTATACCGCCCGCGCTTCACCCCGGCACGGCGGGCCGAGATCACGCACATCTGTTTTGCAATGATCACCTTGACGCCGGACCGTTTCTTGGCCTCCTGCAATACGTTCACCATGCCGGTGAGATCGAAGGCATCCATCGTCTCGACAAAGGTCACGCCGCACGCCCGGCAGAGCGCATCGAGCGAGACCGCCGGGGTCTCGACCCCGCAGGCCGTGAGGCCCGTGTTCGGGTTGGGCTGGTGGCCGGTCATGGCGGTGATCCGGTTGTCGAGGATCACGACCGTCATGTTCGCGCCATTGTACACCGCGTTCATCAGACCCTGCACGCCAGTGTGCAGGAAGGTGGAATCCCCGATGGTGCAGACCACATCCTGCTTCTCGCAGGCATGTGCGATCCCGCTGCCCACCGTGATCGACGCGCCCATGCAGATGGTCGTGTCAACGACCCCGAGCTGGAGGCCGAGGGTGTAGCACCCGATGTCACTCGGGTAGACCGCGTCCTTGAACACTTTTTTAATCGCGTAGAACGCTCCCCGGTGCAAACAGCCCGCGCAGAGGATCGGGGGCCGGACCGGCAGGTTCTCTACCATTGCTGCGGGTGCGAACAGGCTCTTTGGCAGGAACCCGGCCTTCTCCATGATGCCGGCAACCGCTGCCGTGGAAAGCTCGCCTTCATAGGGAGCATTTCCGTTCTTCTTCCCGCATACCGGGATGCACCCTGCCACCTGCCGGACCGTCTCTTCAACTTCCGGTGCAAGTTCCTCGATCACGAGAACCTTCTCGTGCTTACCGACAAACTCCTTCAGCCAGCCCTCATCAATCGGGTAGGCGCCGATCTTCATGAAGGAGACCGTATCGGGCAGGATCTCCTGCACGTAGGATGCGGCGATACCGCTTGCGATGATCGCGGTCTTCCCCCGGACTTCGCACCGGTTGAACCCGAGTTCAACGAGGCGCTTCCGGAGCGCCGGCTGCTTCTCGTTGAGTTTCTTGTGGAGCACGCGGGTATGCGCCGGGATCACGACATACTGGCGCGGATCTTTATGGAACGCGCCTTTGCGGGGGCTCGCCACCGCAGGACCGAGGGCCACGTCGCCTTTCGAATGACAGATACGGGTCGTGGGCCGGAAGAGCACCGGCAGGCCGAACTCCTCGGAGAGTTTGAAGGCCGCGGGGATCATATCGTGCGCTTCCTGCACGCTCGCGGGGTCGAAGCACGGGATGCGGGCGAAGTGCGCATAGCACCGGGTGTCCTGCTCGTTCTGGGAACTGTGGGCGAACGGATCGTCCGCGCTCATAATGACTAGCCCCCCGGTGACGCCGGTATAGGCACTCGTCATCAGCGGATCGGCTGCCACGTTCAGTCCCACATGTTTCATGGTGCAGAGGGCACGAACCCCGCACCACGCAGCAGCGAGGGCGTTCTCCAGCGCCACCTTCTCGTTCACCGACCATTCCAGGTAGAACGGCCGGTCCGGCTGCGCCCGCAGGGTGTCCACCACTTCGGACGAGGGCGTGCCGGGGTAGCCGCAGACAAAATCCACGCCGGATTCAAGACAGGCATGTGCAATAGCTTCGTTTCCGAGGAGATACTTGCGTTCCATGATCCCAGTTCCGTATAAGTATCGTGGTTTTTTGACACATATCCCTATCTGATGAATACCGGATTGCCGGCCCCGAATTCACAACCTATAAAAACTCCGGTGGAGTAGTAATTAGGGTAAATTCAAGCCAACAACTGGGCCCGTAGCATAGCTAGGTGGTGCGCCCGGCTGATAACCGGGAGGTCATGTGTTCGAATCACATCGGGCCCATTCATTGTTCTGTTTTTGTGATCGTTTTCAGGTTCCCTTGCTGGTAGTGCCAGGTATCACGTTCCGGTCAGGCTGCTAAAAAAAGAACAGGAAATTTTTGAGAATTACGATGATTCTTTCCTGATGAAGATGAACCCGATCACCTTCTCAAGGGCAGCAAGGAGTTCCTCCTCGGCTTTTAAGTAATCCCGCAGGGCCTGGTAGAGCATGAACATGATATCGTACCCGTACTGATCGATGGCCTGGCGAGGGGAGACCGGGTTCAGGTAGGAGTCGGTGAGGAAACCATCGTCACTGTACATGACCTCGAAGAACGCCCCGTTCTCCGAGAGGACACAGAACTGGTCGACCACGGCCGCGGAAGGCTTGTCGGGGCGGTAGGGGGATGGATCGCACTTCCCGAGAATGATCATCTTCTCTTTGTAATACTGCGGGTGGTAGAGCTCCCCTTTGGTATCCTGCTTCCCGGTTTTAAGGAGCGAGAGCCCGACGTCCTTCACCACGGGTTTTGCCAGATTCGCCATCCGGGCGAGGAGTTCCGCGTCGGCGTCCCGCACTTTGTTTGAGAGGGTCTTCTCCTTGGCTTTCAGTTCTTCCAGCTGCTCGATCTTTTCCTGTATCTTTTTGAGGCCTTTCTCGATATCGTCCATCACAGTCACCGCGTAAGAGGGGATAAAACTATGAAGTGTTGCTACTGCACCTATAAAACCGCTCCTTTCTGCGCGTTGCAGCCCCGGGTTCACGTGAATCCGGGCATAAGTTTGGATAGGGGCCAAACTTTATTCTCTCCTGCACCAGACCTTAGTACATGGACATGGAAGAGGGGCTCGAACTGACGCCACGGAAGGTGGAATACCTCAAGTATCTGTCCGAGCGGGGTGGCACGGCGAGAACCAATGAGATCGCCTCGTCGTTTAACGTTGACCCCTCAACAATCTCCAAGACCATCGGCGAACTGGCTGATGCCGGGTACCTGCTCCACACCCCCTACCACGGTGTCTCCCTGACCGGAACGGGGAGGCAGTACGCGCAATTCCTCGTCAAGCGCCACCGGATCTTAAGCCTCATCTTCGTCAGGAACGGCCTGTCGGATGCAGAGGCCTGCCGCGAGGTGGCCCGGTTCGAGAGTTTCATCTCCCGCCATGCCATCGACACGATGTGCCGGGCCATGGGCCACCCGCAGCAGGGCATCTGCGGGTCCATCACGCATGATGACGGCTGCATGGTTGATCATCAACACCCGTAAATAATCTATTCCCGTCACGGGAAACCAGAAGAGAACCTGCCATGAGTTCATCCATGATTTCAGACCACATCCCGGACATCGACCTCATCACCTCGTGTGCCGAGCGGCAGGACTCCGTATTCTCCCGGGCCAGCCCGTGGACAAAAGGCATCCTGCTTGTCCTGATCGTCCTCTTGATCACCATCAGTTCCGACATCCGTGTGCTTGCCGTGCTGTATGCCCTCATCCTTGCGGCCTGCTATGTGGCCGGCCTCCCCGTAAAAAAGATCGTGGCATGGTACACCATGCCGGTGATCTTTGTCATCTCCCTTGTGGGCATCATGGCATGGACACAGCCCGGGATACCGGTCATCGCCATCCCCCTGCCCGGGTTCATCCTTACGCTCACGGATCAGGGCATCTTCATGGTCGGCATCCTGCTCCTGAAGGCCCTGATCGTCGTCACGTACTCGCTCTTCTTCCTGATGACCACGAAGTACGCCCAGTTCTCGGCCCTGATCTCCCGGGTCTTCCCCTCCCCGCTCGACCAGATCTTCCTGCTCGCGTACCGCTTCCTCTTCCTTACGATGGCGATGGCAGCAGCCATGCTCAAGGCGGTCCGTTCCCGGGGCGGGGGCGTCATCCGCTCCATCCGCATGCAGGGACACCTCTTCGGCGAGGTATTCGGCCACGTCTTCATCCGTTCCTTCGAGCAGGCCGAGCGGGTCGAGAAGGCGATGACCTCCCGGGGCTACAACGGCACCTATACGGCATCCACCACTCTCAGGAAACCCCATCCTGCTGAATATGCGGTCATGGGCATTGCCGCGCTGGCAGTAATGGCAGCATTCATCCTAACCCCGCATGCCGGGGGGTGGTAATATGCAGAAGACACACCCGGCTTCACCCCATGCCCACTGCGCCCCGGTGGATCCCGACCGGGAACTGATCCACGTGGACTGCGCAAGCCATACCTATCCCGACGGGAGCGTGGGGATCCATAACATGTGCTTCCGGGTCCTGAAAAACGAGATCGTCGCAATCTGCGGGCCCAACGGGTCGGGAAAGTCCACCCTGATCGAGCACCTCAACGGCCTGTTGATCCCAAGCGAAGGCGAGATCTGGATCCGCGGGAAGTCTATCGCGCGGGTCGAACGCGGGGATCTCTGGAAAGAGGTGGGAGTGGTCTTCCAGCGCTCTGAAGACCAGCTCTTCGCCCCCACCGTGCTCGATGATGTGATGTTCGGGCCATTGAACCTCGGCCTCTCAAAGGAGGACGCGCACGAGGCAGCCCTGGAGGCGCTAACGTCGGTCGGGGCCGAAGACCTGATCAACAAGCTGCCCAACTACTTAAGCGGGGGACAGAAACGGCTGGTCTCGATTGCCGGGATCCTTGCCATGAAGCCGCCGGTGATCGCGATGGACGAACCCACCTCCGATCTCGACCCGGTCCACTGTGCCATGACAGAAGCTCTCATCACCGCGTTAAAGGAGCGCTTTCACATCAGCGTTGTCATCGCCACCCACGATCTCGATCTCGCTGCCCGGATCGCAGACCGGGTCTGCCTTGTCAAGAACGGGGCGGTCTATGCCGAAGGCACCCCCCGCGAGGTCTTCTACAACACAACGCTCATAGAAGAGGCGGGGCTGATCCTGCCAAGCACCGTGATGACCTGGCTGGATTATTGCCGCGAGACAGGAACGGAACCGGTGGAGCAGCCGATTACGAGACAGGAACTCGTATCGCTGCTGCGCCGGGGGATCCCGGGTCAGGGCCGGTAAAGTTTGGACCGGGGCCAACTTTTTCAGCACGTTTTAATCCTTTCCGGAACGAAGGATATTCACAACGATACCTGCGGCAGGTTCCGCAGGAATGAGGTCAGAGCAGTCAATGGCACATATTCATCTCGAAGACGGATCCTTCTCCCTCTCATGGGTACTCATCTGGTGGATCGTTGCGCTCCTTCTCATCGGCGTAGCGCTCTGGTCACTCAGGTCCAAAGGAACGAAGAACCAGAAACAGATCACCATCGCCGCATTTGTTGCAGCGGCCGCGTTCGCGGTCTTCCAGATCAACATCCCACTCTTCGGGGGCGTGCACCTGAACCTGACCCCCCTGATCGGGATCCTCGTGGGCCCGGTCCTCGGGACACTGGTCATTCTGGTCATCAACATCCTCTCGGCCGCAATCGGGCACGGGGGCTGGGGCCTTGTGGGCGCAAACGTGCTCATCAACGTAAGCGAGGTGATCGTTGCTTACCTGATCTTCCGCGGGACACGCTCCATTATCCCGGACCTCTTCTCCCGGGCCGGGATCGCCACGTTTGCCGGGCTCTTCTGCGGGAACCTCGTGATGGTGGGAATCATCCTCGTCTCCGGCATCCAGGGAGTAACGCAGACAACCGGGCAGGTACTGACCGGGCTCACCCTGATCATTGGGGTGAACATGGGAGTCGCGGTTATCGAAGCACTCCTCACGGGACTCATTGTCAGGTATATCGGCAAAGTCCGCCCTGACCTGCTGGGAGAGCGAAAACCATGACCGCATGGCAGGAGCACCGGGGAATCCTCCTCTTCTGTGTTATTGCCATCATCGTGCTTGCCGGAGCCCTCGTTGCCTTCAAAATCACCGGGCCTTTGGGAATTGAGGAACGGTTTAACGCGGCAACCGGCATTAATGGTGGAGAGGGCGAAGATGCAGGGGCAGAGATCGCCGGGTTCTTCATTGAGGGAAACGCCCTGCTCTATATCCTGGTTATGGCCGGGCTGATTGTTGTGTGCATCTTCGCATACCGGCAGTTCCGGATATAACCGGAACCCTGCCCGTGGGTCAGGCCACACGCTCACCGATAAAGAAATATTTCCGGTCTCTTTTCAGGACTGCCCGGCCTTCTGTTCCGCAAGGCAGCGGTTCGTTGAGAACGATTCCCTGGTACGAGGGGGACCGGGCCATCACGGAACCGTTCCTGATGGACTCGGTGACGATGAACGGAACTTCGTTCCCCAGCCAGTCCGCGTTCACCGAGGCATAGATAGCCTCGGCACAGGAGAGCAGGAGGCGCGACCAGTCCTTCTTGACCGAATCGGGAAGATCCTTTTCCTGCGCTAATGGTGTGAACGGGCGCCGGGAATACCGGGTGACATTCACCTTGTTCGGGCGGATGCGGCGCACGAGATCGAGCGATGCCGCAAAATCCTCATCCGTCTCGCCGCAGAATCCCACGATCAGGTCCGTTGCAATCGTGATATCCGGGTACCGGGCCCGGAACGCTTCAACTATCCTGCAGAAATCCTCAACCGTATACTGCCGCCCCATCCGTGCAAGAACCCGGTTTGATCCCGACTGGAGCGGGAGATGAATGAACCTGAATACCCTGTCAGATGAAAATGCCCTTACGATGCGGTCGAGATCGCCCATGACCGTTGCCGGGTTCATCATACCCACGCGGACCCGGTACCGCCCGGGAATCCGGTCGATATCTTCCAGCAAACTTGCAAGCGATTGCCCGGTATCCCTGCCATACGAGCTGGCATCCTGCGCCGTGAGCTGGATCTCGGCAGTACCACCATCGGCAAACACATGTACCTGTCGCAGGATCTCTTCCTTTAAAAAACTCTTCAGCGGCCCGCGGGCAAAGCGGGTGAGACAGTAGGTACAGGTGCCGTTACACCCTTGTGCAATCTGCACGATCCCCACATTCTCCGTAGTCACCGTCCCGACATCACGGTACCAGTCCTGGATACACTCAGGAGAGATGATGACGGGATTGCAGACCGCAAGGATCGCCTCTTTCTGGACCGTGGGCATACAACCGGTGACAAACAGGGGTCTGTCACTGAGACAAGAGAGCCGCCGGAGCATCCGCCGCTCCGTGGAGCCGACCACCGTGCAGGTATTGACAATGACTGCATCCGCATCCTCCGGTGCATCCACAAAAGTACACCCGTGATGCCGGAGAACCTCCGTGAGTTTTGCGGTATCCCCGAAGTTGTACCGGCACCCGTAGGTTTCGATGAACACCTGCCGGTTGCGGAGTGCCGCGGGTACATCGCTCTTTTGGATACTTCCGGCGGGGCGGGCCTTTGAGTCACAGGATTGCCGGTTCATGTAATCTTCTGTTTTATTATACCCTTGTACCGTTATATCCTATTCCCGAACACAATGCTTAACCGATAACACCCATAACCTGTTTACCATGATGAGAATCGGGCTGCTGGGGTGTGGCAACATCGGGCACATCATCGCCCGCCATGCCGGCAGGTTTACGATCTCGGCGGTCTTTGACCAGGTGTATGAACGGGCCTCGGAGATTGCAGCGGTCTCGGGTGCCATCCCCTACCGCGATTTTACCTCGTTCATCGAGTCAGACTGCGATATTATTCTCGAAGCGGCATCGGTCAGCGCGGCAAAGAAATTCGCCCCGGATGTCCTCAGCCACCACCGGGATATGATCATCATGAGCGTGGGCGCCCTCACCGATACGCAGTTCCGGGACGAGCTCCGGGCAATCGCACGCAAGAAACACGTGAAGATCTATATCCCGAGCGGCGCGATCTTCGGTCTTGACAACCTCAAGGTGGGCCGGATCTCCACCATCAGCAAGCTGCTCCTCCGTACCACCAAGAGCCCGGCAGCGCTCGGGATCGAGGCCACGGAACGAAAACAGATCTTTGCCGGTAAGGCCAATGAATGCATCAAGGCCTACCCGAAGAACGTGAACGTCTCGGTTGCGATGAGCCTTGCCGCCGGCATGGACACGGACGTTGAACTGGTGGTTGACCCGGCCGTGACCCAGAATGTGCACGAACTGTTCATTGAGGGGGATTTTGGCGAGACCTATATCCGGGTCACCAATATGCCCAGCCCCGACAATCCCGCCACCAGTTACCTTGCCGCCCTCTCGGTCCTCTCGCTGCTTGAACGGATTGAAGACCCGATCGTTGTCGGGACATAAAAGAGGAACTTCTGGAGAGATCGTATTGACCGAACTTGGCGAACTGTTGCAGTTCATCAGGGAGGATGCACCGTCAGGGGATGTGACGTCGGATGCGGTGATCCCTGATATGCGGTGTTCCGCAGTCATCCGTACCGAACAGGAGGGGATCCTTGCCGGCATTGCCGAAGCCATCCTGCTCTTCACCCATTTCGGGGTGACCGTTGCATCCCACAGGAATGACGGGGATTTTGTGAAACAGGGGGATGTCATCCTCTCGGTCTCCGGGCCGGCAACGAAGATCCTGCTGGTCGAACGGACGGCTCTCAACATCCTCGGGAGGATGAGCGGGATTGCCACCCGGACGAGCCGCATGGCAGCGATTGTAAGGGCAAAGAACCCAGTTTGCCGGGTGGCGGGTACCCGCAAGACCTGCCCCGGGTTCCGCCGCTTCGACAAGAGAGCGGTACAGATCGGGGGGGGCGATCCCCACCGCACGACACTGAGCGACGGCATTCTGATCAAGGACAACCATCTGGCACTGGTGCCGCTCGAAGAAGCCCTGCGGGCAGCACGGGCCTATTCGGCCTACCGGAAGATCGAGGTCGAGGTTGAATCAGCAACGGATGCGCTGAAAGCCGCAACCGGTGGTGCGGATATCATCATGCTCGACAATATGACTCCCTCACAGGTACGAGGGACGCTTGAGGTTCTCATAAAGAACGACCTGCGCGACCGGGTCACCATCGAGATCTCGGGTGGGATCGATGAGACTACGCTTGGGGAGTATGCAGCCTGCGGGGTTGATGTAGTAAGTATGGGTGCCCTCACCCACACGGTCAGGAACTTTTCCCTGAGTCTGGAAATCATACCTCAGTAGCCCGAAAGGGATTCGCCGGTTTTGATGCCGACAACACCGTATATTCTCAAGGGATCGTCGTGATCCGGATGTCTTCCGGAGCGCTGATGACGATCTCCTTCTTTCCCCGGTAAGTCTGGACAATGCCGTAGGCAACCACCGAATCGCCGTTGTGAACAATGAGATTCCCTGCGGCGCTTGCCGGTATAAAGATGGTGGTATTTCTGACAAGGAGCGTGAGATGGCCCCCGTTCTCAAGGACGGTTGCCCGTTCAACCGTTCCTTCGATCACAACCAGCTCCCCCTCCGCGGACTGATTGGTGAAGGGGTGCGCAAAGGCGGGCTTTCCCATCAGGGTGAGCACCCCATGGGCAGAGACCACGACAACGGCAACGCTGACCAGCAGGATCAGGGCAATGCGTTCCTGTCGCAGGAGCATACTGCATTGTATAATAATAATCCTATAAATGATCGACAGGTTGATATGTTAACAGTGTTAACATCATCATCATGTATCCCACAACACTACCGCCCTCATCGATGACGGTGAAGCAGATACTGGATGCAGGAGGGGCAATGACCCACAAGGATCTTGTCCAGAAAAGCCATCTTGCACCACGGACCGTGCGCTATGCATTGAAGAAACTCAAAGAGCGCGGGCTCATCATCGAGAAGTTCAACTTCCGCGATGCCCGTCAGATCATCTACCAGAACAGGGCCACTCCCATCACAAACGCTGAACCGGCACTCGTATGACGAAACACTGCTGCACCCTGATGCACTGCGATACCATGGTCAGGAATCTCCTGCCCCCGATGCGGGCAGAGATGGTCTCACGACTGGTACTGAAAGGGGGAATGAGCCAGAGCGATGCTGCCAGGCATCTCGGGGTCACCCGCGCTGCAGTATCCCAGTACCTGAGCAGGAAGCGGGGCGCAGGAGAGGTAGAGATCTCTAACGAGATGAACCTCATGATCGACCGGTGGGCCTTGGCAATAGTAACCGGTGAGAGCGATCTCAACCTCTGTGATGTCTGCCAGTGCGCATTAAAGAAACACTAAGACCCGACTCTTTTCTAAAGGCGCTGTTCCGGTTCTGCACGGTGTGACAGCCTGCCGGCTTCATCTTTGTCTGCGGTAATACCAGAGCGCACCAAGGATGAGAACAACAACCAAGGCGACTGCAATCTTCAGGTAATCCGTAGGCATACCCGGGGATTTGACGGCGGGGTTCCAGTCGTCTTCAAACACTCTTGAAAAATACGCAGCAACTCCCGGGTGATCGATTACCACCCCCGCCTCACGGTTGAAGTTCGGGGAGTTGCTGTTCCAGTTGATGCTGCTGACCAGCACCCGGCTCCCGTCCACGATCATTCCTTTGTTATGGATCTTCTCGATCTGGTTCTCTTGCAGTTCTGCGCACCGGGCTTCCAGCGGGAGGTGTTCGGTTCCGGCGATGCGGTTGATGAGCGCCACCATCTCGTCATTGTCGGACTTGCCGTCCACGTTATACCAGTAGGAGTCCAGGAGGACCCGTACATGAACTCCCCGCCGCGAGGCATTGATCGCCGACGAGAGATACGGATTCAGCACCAGCCGGGTCTCGTTGGTGATGGATGCCTCCTCGATATCGATGCTCTGCTGCGCGGAATCGATCAACCCGGTGATCTGGTGGCTCGTATCCGGCGCCAAAACCGGGTGAACGGTCGCACCGGTGAACTCACGGGGCGTAAATTCAGACGTATGTCTCCGGGCGGGCAGGATCTCACCAGCGCCCGGTGCTCCCGTATAGGGAACAACGGACGGACTCTGCATATCGGTGTCAAAAACCGTAGAATAATACCGGGCCACGCCGGGGTCGACCATGACCACCCCCCACCCGCGGTTACCGGTCGCCCCTGCCGGGGCAAAACCGCTGTACTTGAAATTTTCACTCACCACGAGAACAGAGCTGCCATCCGCAACAACGTATTTGGCATGATCGTACCGGTAGGGCGCATGCGCATCCTGCATTGAGCTCATCGCATACACCGGTATACCACTCTGGTTTACCTTCCAGAGGGCAGCCTTCTCTTCAGCCCCGATCCCCCCGACCGGCCCACCCTCAATGAGCATGCGCACAGCCACCCCCCGCTTTTGTGCTCTGGCAAGGGATTCTGCCAGAGCCGGGCTGGAGAACTCGTATACGTTCAGGCGGATATCACGCGAAGCATGGGAGATGAAGGAATCAAATACCTCTTCCGAACAGTCGGGGGCAACAAAAGCCGTCACCGTCACATTCCGGAACTCCGCTATGGAGAAACGCGATTGCCCGAGCATCAGGGGCCGGGGATCCCAGACACCGCCTTCAAGGAAATGCACCTGCCCCTCGCGCGGCCGGACATCCCCGGGCCAGGAGACCTTCTGCAGGAGCTGGCCGTCGGAATAGAGCATCAGCGAGTCCCCGGCGTTCGCCATCCGGAGCATTTTGCTGCCGATGACATCGGGGACGGCCGGGGATGAGTCCTGCCATTCAAAGTCCGGCACGGTCCCGTGGCTCTGGGAGAAGGCCAGGCCGTTCCGGGCAACCGTGAGGCTCCCGGAGATCAGGGTACCGGGGGGAAACCGGAACCCGCTCTTCCCGTCAGAGACCGTAATTCCATCCAGGGTTCCCTGACCAGAGAGTACCAGATACTCATCGGTATCGTCATGCAGATAAGGATCCGGGCAGAACTCAGTAATACGGATTGGACCTGCCCCTGCACACCCGACCATGCAGATCAAAACAAGGATGAGGACGGGATACCGCTGCATGTATACCGGATTGAGGATTAAACTGCATATATTATAATTCCCGTGATGTGATTATGATGCCTTCCTGCCGACAGACAGCATCAAGTACCGCCCCGCTGGTTGTCAAACTCGGGGGAAGCCTGCATGCCCACGTGCCTGCGCTGGTCTCCATCCTCCGTTCCTCACCGCGCCTGCTCCTGATCGTACCGGGGGGAGGGGTGTATGCCGATGCCGTGCGGGAGGCCGGGCTGGATGAGGAGACCTCCCACTGGAGGGCCATTGACGCCATGGACACCTATGGCAGGTTCATCGCCTCGTTCGGTCTGCCGGTGACCGGTACTCTCGCAGTACCTGTTCACACGAGCATCCTGCTCCCTTCCCTGTGCATGCGCCAGAATGATCCCCTGCCCCATTCCTGGGATGTGACCTCCGACACCATTGCGGCCTGGGTGGCAGCTGCCCTGCACGGCGAACTCGTTCTCCTCAAATCGGTGGACGGGATATCCACAAACGGGATTCTTCAGAGAGAGATCACCGCCCCGCTGGAAACGGATGTGACGGATCCATCCTTTATCCCGTTCGTGCTTCAACACAGGGTGGATACCTGGATCATCAATGGATCGCACCCGGACACCGTTGCCCGGTTTCTCAAAGGAGAGAACGTTATTGGCACCCGCATCAGTACTATATTTTAAAGGTTCCAAAAGAGATACTATAGGAATCCTTGGAGGAGCCAAACATGACTGATAAGAAATGTACATCCTGCAACGCTCCGCTTGCAGATGAGGGGTCGACAGAGTTCGGTTGCCCCGCGTGCGGTGTTGAGATCAGCCGGTGCTACCGGTGCCGTGAGCAGAGTATCCCCTATACCTGCCCGAAATGCGGATTCGGGGGACCGTGAGACATGGGCAGTGTCGCAGTCATCATGCGGGTCATGCCCGAGTCTCCTGAAGTTGACCTTGAGCAGCTGAAGAAGGCTTTAAAAGAGAGACTGCCGGGCATTCAGGACGTCAAGGAAGAGCCCATCGGCTTTGGCCTCAAGTCCATCAAGTTTATCGCCGTGGTGAATGATGCCGGTGGCGAGACGGATGTGCTCGAAAAGACGATCGGTGCAATACCCGGTGTCGAACGGGCAGAGATCCTAGAAGTGACCCTGACTTAAAAAAACGGTCAGGCAGTTTCCTTTTTTTTGAGTTTCCAATCTATCCGTACGTTACTGGTGTTCTGCTTCCAGCGTTTTGAGTACGGCATCGGTGCTGGCACGGATCTTTTCCACGGACTCGCGGAATGCGATCACTTCCGGCTCATCAAGCCTGATGGTAATAGGGAAGACGCCGTCGCGGTTGATACGTGCAGGTACCCCGATACAGACATTCCCGATGCAATGCACTTCCTTGTGGATGTAGGCAGACACGGACAGGATACGGTTTTCATCAGATAACACCGTCCGTACAAGCGTTGCAATCGCTTCACCGGGGCCGTATATCGTAGAGCCTTTGTTCTGGATGATCCGGTGGCCGCTGCACTTCACCGAATCGATGAACTCCTTGACCGGTAAATGCGAAAATTCCGGCAGGTTCGAGATCCTGATTCCACCAATCGTGGTGGCAGACCAGAGCGGTACGAGACTGTCGCCGTGTTCCCCGATGATACGCGTGTGTACCTCACTGACATGGACATGGAAGTACGTGGCGATCAGGGATTTAAGCCGCATCGAATCCAGGTGAGTACCCAGACCGAAGACCTGGCTGGGTTTGAGTTTCGAGTACCGCAGGGCTACACTGGTCATCACATCGACCGGGTTCGTGACAACAAAGATCTTGGTGTCTGGTGCAATCCTGCCAATCGTCTCGGCAATAGGGGCAACAATGCGTGCATTTTCAAGCGCAAGATCGAGCCTGTCCTGACCCGCTTTACGCGGCACGCCTGCAATGATGACCACAATATCCGAGCCGGCAGCGTCGTTCAGGTCCGTGGTCCAGTTGACACGTATATCCGTACCCCGTGCAGCAAAAGAGTCCCCGAGATCCTGGATAATGCCCTGCAGGAGAGCTTCACGCCCTTCCCTGCCATGGAGAAGGATCTCGCTCACGTGAGGAATCGCTGAAATTGCATGGGCAGCAAACTGGCCGACATTGCCCGTTGCACCGATAATGGTCACTTTAGCCATGATAATCGTAAGAATGGGGACGTGTTCTCGGTCGACTGTACGTTTCTTTGTTCACCAAAGCACTCGTCCTCCGCCCCGTTACCCCATGGGCGCCGGATGTCTGCGGTAAGTCTGCTCCCTTCCGGGCCTGAACCGGTTCCCGCAACAACAGATCGCCATTCCCTCCGGAATTTTGAGTTCTGTCCATCGACCTCATGGGACGAGGTTTCAACGTCGGAGCGCACAGGATCCCACAGGCCGTTGCAGCCTCAGTCAAACTTCGCCCCCCGCGTACCGACGGTTTCGGGTAACAAGTGACGCCGAGCCACCCGGGCTAGTCCCCATATACGTTTGTATGCCGGTCAATAAAGACTTGTTACCCTTTTGCAGGCTACCGAAAGACCGTCCTGAACGCGACGGTTACGGGATGAACAATGCCCCCCCCACACGTTCATACCAGTCTCTTGTTATCCGCTCAATCGCAACCCGATCCGATTTCTGAAAGAGATCGAGGGCGGTCAGCGGGGAGGAATCCTGTACCAGTACCGAAGGCAGTTCATGGAAATCCCCCTGGTATACCTCGATCCTCTGATCCCCCTCGGTCTCTGCGATCTTTTCCGGGGTCCTGCGTACAGGAACCTTTGCCATATCCTGGAGCGGTTTGTACAGCCGCACCCTTCCGATGTTGAGGAGATCGCGGTTTACCTCGAGGTTGAATGCAGACCAGAATGCCGAGGCATACCAGGCATCGTTCATGATTACATGCGGAACCCCGAGAGATGCGGCAGCGATACCGAGCGTCCCCACACCACAACAGGCATCGACAAAACAGGATACCGGGGGGGTTCCTACATGCTGTTCAACGGACCGTATCTTGGGATAACCGGCCCGGGGAAACTCGATATGGGTCCGCGACTGCTGTTTGTAGAATACCAGTGCGCTGCTGCCAACAGGGATGACATCGGCCCGGACATCGCATCCCGCGAGCAGCTCGTGGACAATAGGTTCTTCATCCAGATTCACGGAAGAGATCCCCGGGACACCGTTACCGGTTTTGACCACCCCGCGTACTTCAAAGACTTCACGAACAAGACGTTCTGCGGTGCCGGGGGTCACCCGCTGGGAGAGGAGCAGCAAGGATCTTTTGGGAAGAAATGGGGGCCGGTCCACCGCAAACCCCGGATGGATCAGGGGAGTGCCCGCGGCGATCAGGGGATCGGTCTCTCCCAAATCGCCTTCCTCCACCATGATCGCCCAGATGTGGGCGAACACCGCGTCAATAAACCGTTTCCCGCAGGAGCAGGGGGGGGCAGGCTCCCGCGTCAAGGGGGGCGGCAGGCGTTTATCAAGAACCTGCATGCGGCAGTCTTCACAGGGCAGAAAAACTGCCGGCAGGCTGGAGAGGATCTCCTGTGCAGACGAGACACAATCCTTACCGCACACAGGACACTGCATGGTTGCGGTTTATGCATGTCCCGGCATACAAATGTTGTTAAAACACTCTGGAACTGCCGTGGAGTTTTAAAAAACAGCGAAGTGGGCCCGAAGGGATTCGAACCCATGACCGCCCGGTTATGAGCCGGGCGCTCTAACCGGACTGAGCTACGGGCCCCTAAACGCCCCCCACAGGGCTCGAACCTGTGACATTCGGATTAACAGTCCGACACTCTACCAACTGAGTTAGGGAGGCACGCGTCAATGCGTCCTAATAGATTCTTTCTGACTACTTTTAAAGGTAACTATGAGAGGGCGCCCACGAATAGCCGGGGGCCTGAACAGGCTGAGGGATCAGGCATCGCGTTTCATCGTCTCAAGCATCTGGATGAGTTCATCCAGATCGCTGTCCAGGTGACCGAACAACCCGACCGTCCGTGCAGTTACTACCGCCCCTTCAGGGGATGCCTGGATATATCCCAGCTGTTCCAGCACGTGGAGGGAGTAGCGGATGCGGTGGGACGGCTGGCCCAGCAGTTCAGAGAGTTTCATGATTCCGATCGGCTGGTGATCGGCAACCGCCCGCGCAACTTCAAGATGACGGCGTATCAGGTCAATCTCGTCCTTCATCTTATCGATCATCAGTCTCTCTCTCCATCAGCCGGCCTTACCCGGTCGTGTATTCAGGCATCCTTTTTATCGGGTTGCTCATGAAGCCATCCTTTTGTCTCGGCATACCGTTTCCGGAAATCCAGCGTAAGGATCCCGGCGATGACCAGCATCAGGACGATCAGGGGATACCGGACGTTCTCCCATCGTGGCGGGAAGATGAAGAATATCAGGACAGAGACCGCTACAAGGAGAATGATGATATTCAGTTCCACCGCCAAGCGGTAGAATTTCCACCGGAAATCATTTTTGGCTTTCTCATCCATCGCTCCTATGTTGCTTCCGGAATAAAAGTACTTGACGTTTCACCGCACATAGTACTGATCAGATGGATGCACTTTCCCTTGCAATCAAGAAGACCGGGGCAGACGCGTACGTGATGTATGCCTCGTCGCGCGATGCGGATATGCGGTACCTGACCAACTTCACCACCAGCGATCCGTTTGTTTATTTCAAAAAAGCCGGCGGGAAAGGAACCATCATCATCTCCCAGATGGAGGTCGGGCGCGCATCCCGCGAATCCCCGGCCGCGGTGATGACCCGGGCCGAAGCCGAACTGCCGGAGATCATGAAACGCGAGCATGACATCACCCGTGCAACGGCCCTGATGATTGCAGCCCAGGCCGGCGAGAAGCTCCTCGTCCCCCCCCAGTTCCCGCTGGGGCTTGCCCGCGCTCTCGAAGAACACTGCACCGTCATTGTGGATACGGGGTCGGTCCAGCAGATGCGGGCCAGAAAAACACCGGCCGAGATCACGGCGATGCGACGGGTCCAGAAAGCCACCGAAGCCGCGCTGGGCCGGGGAATCGAGCTGATCCGTAACTCTGTGGTAAAGAAGGGAATCCTCTACAGCGGGGGAGTACCGCTGACCTCGGAGCAGGTGAAATATGTGATGCATACCCACCTCTTCTCCTGCGGGTGCACGGCCGTGGATACCATTGTGTCGTGCGGGGAGGACACCGCAATTCCCCATATGACCGGGACCGGCCCGCTCCTTGCGAATGAGCCCATCATCATCGATCTCTTTCCGGTCGAAGAGGCCAGCGGGTATTATGCCGATATGACAAGAACCGTGGTCAAAGGTAAGCCGTCAAAAGAGATCCGCGCAATGTATGATACCCTCTGTGAAGCAAAACACCTGGCAATGAACCTCCAGAAACCCGGGGTTCCCGGTTCCGAAGTCTACCAGGCTGTCGTCGACTTTTTTGCAGAGCACGGGTACGAGAGCGACACGCGCGGGTTCGTGCATAACCTCGGCCATGGTGTCGGCCTGCAGGTCCATGAGCTCCCCACCGTAGGCCCGTCAGGAAAGGCACTGGTTGCGGGCAACGTGATCACCGTTGAACCGGGCCTGTACTACCAGGGCACCGGGGGAGTCAGGATCGAGGATATGGGTGTCGTCACTGCAAAGGGATTTGATAACTTTACAAAGTTTTCAGAGGAGCTGGTCCTGTGAAGGACGATATCCTGGAGAGATACCGCACCGCCGGTACCCTTGCCGCGCGGATCCTCAAGGACGGCGCACACCAGATTCGCGTGGGGTCCTCGTACCTCGAACTCGTCGAGTCGATAGAAGCGCGGGTGAACGAGGAGGGTGCAGAACTCGCATTCCCGCTCAACCTCTCCTTGAACGAGGATGCCGCACACGACACCGCATCCTGGAGCGATGAGCGCATCCTGAGAAAAGGCGATGTGGTCAAGCTCGACCTTGGCGTCCAGATCGACGGGTACATCGCAGACACCGCAACCACGGTGGATCTCGGCACCAACTCCCTTCTTCTTGATGCCTCGCGCGAAGCACTGGAAGCGGCAATCCGGACCGTCAGACCCGGCGCAACCGCAGGCGATCTCGGGGCCGCAGTACAGAAGGAGATCGAGGGGAGGGGCTACCGCCCCATCGCAAACCTTACCGGTCACGGGCTGGGCCAGTACGTGCTCCACCAGTCCCCGACCATTCCCAACATCGCGGTCAACGGAGGGGTTGTCCTTGAGGAGGGGATGGTCTTTGCGATCGAACCGTTCGCAACCACGGGCAGCGGTCACGTGCGGGAGAAGTCCAAGATCGAGATCTACTCCCAGCTCTCCACAAAACCCGTCCGCATCCCGGCGGGCCGCACGATCTTGGAAAAGATACAGGACCGTCACGGACTGCCCTTCTCCCGCCGCTGGCTGGGGGAGAGAAGACTGGACCTGGCCCTGCCGGCCCTGATCCGGTCAGGCAACCTTCACGGGTACCCGGTCCTTGCCGATGTGCCCGGATCGCTGGTCTCCCAGCACGAGCATACCGTCATCGTTACCGGTGACGGGTGTATCGTGACAACGAGATGAGATAGGCTTATGCAGCCTGAGGCAGAATAATTAAGGTTACAGCCATGTCCGGAGATACTGAAACACTGCGCATCATGGAGGTCGTTCTGACCGCCGAAATATTCAACCAGCACCCGGAACTCGATATCAATGACCTCACCCCCTCCTGCCGCGAGATCTTCGGGGCATCCGGGGCGACCGACATCAAACGCCCGGTCTACATCAGTGACGGCCTGATCAAACGGGCCCTTTCGATTGCCGACGCCCATACCAAGCTTGCGTCCAACCCGTTCATCGCGTACGAGGAGTTCGGACAGCGACTGCGGATAACAGCGCTCGAACCCGCCGGGCAGTGGTTCTTGAAACAGGGCGGAGAGTCACTGATCGAGCAGAACCCGTCCCTTGCCTTTTATTTTGAGAAGATCGGGTCCAACGGGTTCTCCTATGCCAGAGTCAGAAAAGAGAATCCTCCCTATGAGGATACCCGGGGATACCTGGACTCCAGGATCTCAAAACTGGTCAGCGAGGATGAGAAACTCCGGGGAGCACTGGACCTCGTCATCGTCAATGCCCCCGAAGAGGTCGAGCAGCATATCGGCGACCTGGTCTGCACCGACGACCAGCTGGCGGTGCTTGAGAAGATCAACCATGCCCTGCAGAACCGCGAGTTCTTAAGCCAGCACCGGATTTACGAGGTCGGCAAGTTACTCTTCGTGGGTCCGCCCGGAACGGGAAAGACGTCGATGGCTCTTGCCATGTCCCGCGCCATGCACATGCCGGTGCTGGAAGTGCGCCTCTCGATGATCACCTCCCAGTACCTCGGGGAGACCTCCAAGAACATCGACCGCATCTTTGACCTGGCCAAGCAACTCGCGCCGGCAATCCTCTTTGTTGATGAGTTCGATTTTGTTGCAAAGAGCCGGACGTCCGATGACCACGGCGCAATGAAACGGGCCGTCAACTCGCTCTTAAAAAATATCGACCGGATCAACTTGATCAAGAACGGCGTTCTCCTCATCGGTGCAACCAACCACCCCCAGCTGCTCGACGAGGCTGCTTGGAGACGGTTCGACGAGGTCGTGGAGTTCTCGCTCCCCGGTGAAGAGATGCGGAAGAATATTCTCATGAAGATCTCGGCATCCCTCAACAGCTCGATCGATTATGCAGCGCTTGCAAAGAAGACCGACGGGTTCTCCGGTTCGGATCTCCGCATGATGGTAAAAGAGGCGATCCTCTCGGCCCTCATGGACAAACGGCAGACGATCCGACAGGACGATATCGAGAAAGGTATCCACATGGTGAAGAACCGGGAAGCGATCCGTCACCAGAACTGGATATAATATGAAGATCACCCTCCTCGGCACCGGGGACACGATCGGAACCCCCCGCATCGGGTGCGACTGCCCGCAGTGCACCCATGCAAAAACCACCGGCCGTTCCCGGCTCCGGACCTCGCTTCTCATCGAGAACGAGGGAAAGCACATCCTTATCGACTCGTCTCCCGATCTGCGCCAGCAGCTCCTCGGGTGCGGGTCTCCCCACATCGATGCCGTGATCTGGACCCACGGGCATTTTGATCACTTCATGGGGTTTGGCGAGTTCTACCGGGTCCAGAAGATCCCCCCGGTCTATGCCGCCCCCCCGGTCCTCACCTATTGTGCAGAGTTCTTCCGGTTTCTCTCCTTTGAGAAGAATCCCATCGAGCCGTATGAGCCCTTCACGCTCTTTGGCATCACCATCACGCCCTTCATCGTCACGCACCCCCCGGCATTTACCTGCGGTGTGCTCCTGGAGACAGAAGAGTCCCGGGTCGGGTATACCTCGGACACCAACATTGACCTCCCGGGGGAGAGCCTGGATCTCCTCACCAATCTCGATCTGCTCTTGCTTGACGCGCTCATACCGTCGCGGCTCTCCTCCATTCATAAACACATGAACTACCCGGATGCCTGCACCCTTGCAGAGCGCCTTGCACCCAAAACATTCCGGTGCGTCCACATGAGCCACATGATCCCCTGGGATCTCCCCCATACCGGCAATGATGGCGACGTGTTTGAATTTCCATAAAAATTCGCGCCCGGTTTACGTTCTGTTCCGCCGGGTGAAAGAGCACCAAAAAAGACCCATACCTTAATAGTTTTCACGAACCCAACCATAGGTGCATGATTGTAAAAGTACTCGAGCTCGAGAAGGACAAGGTGCGGCTCATCATCCAGGGCGAGGGGCACACGTTCATGAACGCCCTTGTTGAAGAGATCTTAGGCGACCCTGATGTCGATGTCGCACGATACAACATCGAGTTCCAGTTCTCGGAGCCGGAACTTCTCGTCACCACCAAAAACAAGAAGAACGCCCTGCCCATCATCAAGAAGGCCTGCAAACGGATCACCGGCCACTGCGATGAACTCATCAAGGGGCTCAAGAAGACCAAGGCCTGATCAATCAGGTCATCATCATCGTCCCGATACTTTTTTCATTCACGGTACTTGCTGATTCTTCGCAAGGATTCTCTGGAATCGTATAAGCCAGCAACGGCCCTGGACGTGTGAAGTGTTCAGGTTTTTTAAAAAAGGATATGACACCAACGGGAAGGATTATTCCGCCCGTTCGGTGAAGACGATCGACCCGGAGATACGGGAGATCTTGATCTTGACTTTCTGGCCGGGCTTGGACTGGGCCACGTACATGATATACCGGCCCATCTTGACAACCCCGTCGCCCCGCTTTGAGATCGACTGGATCTCCACATCCAGGATCTGGCCCTCTTCGAGGTTCTCCGATACCGGTTCGGTCCGGGCCTTCCGCTTCCTGACCGGGCGGTGACCCCCGCAGGCATCGCACCGCAGGATCATGACCCGGTCGTCCTTTATCAGCCGTGTATCGGGCTTACCGCACTCAGAGCAGATCACGTAGTCGTCGACATAGCCCTTGATGATCGCCTTGATCAAAGCGAGCTCGAACTTCCCGTTGAAGATCGCACGGTTCCCGTCGATCTTCCCGCTGGTACCCAGTTCACCCAGCATGAACTTCATCAGGTGGTCGGGTTCACGGCGGACCTTGCCCACGATCTCGGTAAAGTTTTCAAGGACGGTCGTCTTGCCTTCAACATAGGCCTTTGCCTCAGGAACTACAAAACGCTCCGAAGACTCGGTCTTTTCCGTGATCGTGGAATACGCCTGTTTGAGGAGTTGTTCATACGGGTCCGTCATACGTGTATACATAACGGTGCCGGCGGTCAAAAGGCTTTCCCCGGCATACCGTCGCGCCGGGCAGGACCGGGAAGCATACCCTGCAAACGGATCGGAGAGCCCCCGGCAGTAACGCGCAGGGTAAAAAGGGGTTATTGGGTCTGCACCACACGGTTCTTTAAAGGAACTATGAGGAATCGGTATCCTTGACAACGATTGAGATCAGGTCCATTGTCTTCTTCTCGTTCTCGATATCGTGTACGTGCATGGCAGCATTCCCCACGCATTTCATACCGCGTGCCTCGATCCATCTCTGGAAGACGGCGGCAGTCTCCCCGGGTTTGCCGCCGTGGGTGCAGAACGCGGTCGCCCTCTTTCCCTCGCACCCGATCAGGGCATCGATCGCAGCGTGGATCGCGGGGGTTGGCTTGAACGCCCAGACCGGGGATCCAAAGATCAGCTGGTCATACCCGGATACATCGATCGATGCCGGTTCGATTGTGGTCGTCTCCTCGCCGCGTGCCTTCTTGCACCAGACAAGGAACCGTGTCAGCCGGTTGTAGCCGGCCTTGTCCGAGACCTCGATGAGTTTCCCGTTGCAGGCAGAGGCAATATGCTGCGCCACATGACGGGTGTTCCCGGTCTCGCTGTGGTAGATGATGCAGACAGTCATTGCGGTAGTATTGGAGAGGCACGTTAAAAAAACTTTGAACACCGTTGTTCTGGTGACACCAGAAAAAAAGAGCGTTGAATAGGATAATTCCCGGGGGAATTATTTCCGGAACTGCGGCATCATGCCGCGGACTTCCTTACCCACCTCTTCGATGAGGTGGTCCTCGTCAGCGTTGGTGAGCGCGGTGAACATCGGGCGGTTCACCATGTTCTCAAGCATCCATTCCCGGGCAAACTTCCCGCTCTGGATCTCCTCAAGGATCTCCGCCATCGCCTCATAGGACTCGGGCCCGATGACGCGGGGGCCGCGGGTGAGGTCGCCATACTGCGCGGTGTTGCTGATGTACTTGCGCATGTTCGTCAGCCCACCCTCGTAGATGAGGTCAACGATCAGCTTGAGCTCGTGGCAGACCTCTAAGTACGCCATCTCCGGTTCGTAACCCGCTTCAACAAGCGTCTCGAAGCCGGCCTTGACAAGCGACGTGCAGCCGCCACAGAGGACCGCCTGCTCACCGAAGAGGTCGGTCTCGGTCTCCTCGCGGAACGAGGTCTCCAGTACCACCGCACGGGTTGCACCTATACCCTTGGCATAGGCGAGCGCGATCGAATGCGCTTTGCCGCTCGCATCCTGATGGATGGCGATGAGCGCGGGCACGCCCTTGCCCTCCTCGTACTGCCTTCGGACCATGAACCCGGGCCCCTTGGGCGCCACCATGATCACATCCACATTTGCCGGGGGCGTGATCTGCCCGAAGTGGATGTTGAACCCGTGCGAGAACATCAGACACTTGCTTGCGGTGAGGTTGGGCTGGATCTCCGTCTTGTACACCCCGCCCTGGAGCTCGTCGGGAACAAGGATCTGGATGATATCCGCGGCCTTCACCGCATCCGCGACCTTCATCACCTTCATGCCGTCCTTGACGGCTGCATCCCAGCTCTTCCCGGGGCGCAGGCCGATGACAACATCCAGCCCGCTGTCCCGTAAGTTCAGCGACTGGCCCCTGCCCTGCGACCCAAAGCCGATCACGGCGATCTTCTTGCCTTTCAGCACACCGAGATCCGCGTCTGCCTCATAATATTTTTTTAACATAGATGATCCCTTTCATATCAGCCACAAAGCACATAAATATTATATTACAAAACCAAAGAGACACACGACAAACCCATTGGACGCGATGACTTATTACCCGCACACCATCAGACCCGATATCGGATAAATCATCATTCAGCAAGGAACTGCCCGACATCCAGGCCACATCGCCGGACGTCCGGATCAACCTCACTCGGGTTGGCGTGAAGAACGTCAAGAAACTCGTTGAAGTCCACCGCGTTGGAAAGCGCCCGATGGTCTTCATCTCCAACTTCGATGTCTATGTCGACCTGCCCGGCAGCCTCAAGGGCGCCAACCTCTCGCGCAACTTCGAAGTGATCGATGAGGTCCTCCAGCAGGCCATTGACGGGGACGTGAACGAGATCGAGAAGCTCTGCAGCGTTGTTGCACGAAAACTTCTCGACCGGCATGAATACGCCGACCGCACGGAAGTCTTCATGCGCAGCGAGTTCATGGTGAAGCGCGAGACCCCGATCAGCCACACCACCTGCCACGAAGTGGTCAAGGTGCACGCCCGGGCCGTGGCGCGGCGAACGTTCCGGGCCCCGATCGTGCGGAAGAGTATCGGCGCCGAGGTCACCGGCATGACCGCCTGCCCCTGCGCCCAGAACATCATGAAAGAGCGCGCCATGCGGGTGCTGGAAGGGCTCGATGTCAACAAGGAGAAGATCGAGGAGTTCTTCGAGGCCGTGCCCATGGCCACCCACAACCAGCGGGGCAAGGGGTTCCTCTGCATCGAGACCGATGACGACCAGTGCGTTGATCTCGAGAAGGTGATCGGGATCCTCAAGGACTCGATGAGTGCCGGCATCTACGAGCTCCTGAAGCGGGGCGACGAAGGTGCCGTGGTGCTTGCCGCGCACAAAAATCCCCGGTTTGTGGAAGACTGCGTGCGGGAGATGGCAAAGAAAGTGCTGGCAGAATTCGAGTATCTCTCCGGCGATTCCGTGATCACGATCAAGCAGACCAACGAGGAGAGCATCCACCAGCACGATGCGTATGCCGAACGACAGGCCACCATTGCCGAATTGGTCGATGAACTGAACGGGGATCGGCAGAATACCAACTGATCTCTTTTAAATTTATTATTGAATATTTTTAAATTGAAAATACCCCTTTTATTTTTGAATTTGTGGCACATTTTCGCGGAATATCCCAAATTGGCTGATTCTGGAACGGGCGAAAGAAAATCGCCCCGAATCACGGGATTTTTCCGCCGTAGAATCAAGTCATAAAGGTTATAACGGGGTTGGTACAAGATACAGATGAACGTACTTTGTGCGCTCACCAATCTCTAGAGATGAGAGATGTATAGAGTAAATTCTTGTATTGAGATTTGAACTATGCAACAAAATATGAGGCGATAATATTGTCGAAAGTTGTAGAGATTTCCCCAACCACCAGACATGAGGGACACTCAAAGTTGACGCTCAAGGTCAATGACCAGGGCATCATCGAGACCGGTAACTGGTGTTCCATTACCCCGGTCAGGGGTGTCGAGAAGCTTGCCGTCGGTAAGACGCCCGAGCAGGTCCCCAAGATCGCATCGCGTGTCTGCGGTATCTGTCCGATTGCCCACTGCCTGGCTGCAACCGAAGCGATGGAAGCATCCATCAAGTGCGAGATTCCGAACGATGCACTGATGCTCCGTCACATCCTTCAGCTGGCCAACAGGCTGCACAGCATTGCACTGCACGATATCCTGATCCTGCCCGACTTCTATATCCCGGGCACCGAGACCAAGATCAACCCGTTCACGGCAGAAGAGCCCGTCCGGTCCGTTGCAAAGCGGATCCAGAGACTCCGTGAGATCGGCCAGACCATCGGCCAGATCGCCGGCGGCGACTGCATCCACCCGCGGAACACCCGCATTGGTGGTATGTACCGCAACGTCTCCGAGCAGGCCAAGACCAAGATGTACGACCTGGCAAAGGAAGGACTTGTCCTTGCCCACGCCCAGTCCGAATTCATGATCGCGGTCATCCGGAACTACCACAAGAGAGAGTTCGTTGATGTCGGCGGCATGAAGGTCCCAATGCCCAAGGATCTCGGTTTCCACGACCAGGGCTACCTTGCCACCCACGCGTTCTACGGCTCCTCGAGCATGGACGAGTGCCCCAGCTGGGACATCCGCAGGTTCAAGGAAGCACGGCCATGGGACTGGTACATGGGCGAGATGGAGATCTCGCTTGAAGAGCCCCGCTACCCGATTGGCGGGACCACCAAGATGGGAACCAAGGTCAACCCGCAGATGGAAGCCTGCACCGGCATCCCGATGTACGACGGCCAGCCCGTTGAAGTCGGTCCCCGCGCCCGGCTCGTCACCTACAAGAACTTTGACGAGAAGGGAACCCAGGGTCAGAACATTGCCCGTGAGATGGAGTACCAGGACTGCTTCTACGAGATGATCGACTGCCTTGACGAGCTCAACACGGCCGGCAAGGTTGTAGCAGACTACATCCCTGACGGCGACGGAACCCTCGGCTGGGCATCCAACGAAGCCCCCCGTGGAACCGATGTCCACCTTGCACGCGTGAAGGATTGGAAGGTCCAGTACTTCAGCATGCTCGTCCCGACCACCTGGAACTTCGCAACCTGCAGCAAGGCACTCACCGGTGCACCCTGGCAGCTCGCTGAAGTGATCATGCGCGGGTACGACCCCTGTGTATCATGTGCAACCCACATGATCGTACTGGATGAGAGCAACAAGGTAGTGGCTCAGAAGCTCATCCAGTGAGTGTACCCTGATCATGCATTCGGAGATCGTAATCGTGGGGTGCGGAAATCCCCTGTTTGGCGATGACGGTTTTGGCCCGGCGGTAATCGAGGAGATGGAGAAGCTAGTACTTCCCGACAATGTTACAATACAGGACGGTGGCGCAGGAGCCCCGCACTTTATTTTTAACTTCCTGGATCCCGCAGTGACAAAGAGACTGATCGTCGTCGATATTGCAGATTTTAATGCAAAGCCCGGATCAATCTCTAGGATCTCCGGTAATGACCTGAAGCCCGGTGCATACATTGATCCTCATTCATGGGATGGGGTCGACCAGCTCTGTCGTATCAAAGAGAAGATCGAGACAACACTGGTCATGTGCCAGCCAACCAAGGTCATCGACAAGGGAGATGCGGAAGTTGATATGGAACTTTCAGAGGCTGTGAAGAACGCGATTCCGAAAGCAATCCAGGTGATACTCGAAACCATTGGAGTGGATTATGGGACTACTATCAATCTTCAAGAAAGACGCCAGCCCGCAGAAACCTGTGGCAAAGCCCGCTGACGTTGCACAAAAGGAAACAACTAAGAAGGAGGTTAAGCCTGTGGCAGACAAGATTACATTAGGCTACACCCACCTGAGTGGGTGTACCGGTTGCACGGTTGCATTAGCTGACAACTATGCCGGATTATTAACGCTCCTCGACAAATACGTCGACCTTAAGTATATGCCAACACTTGCAGACGCAAGGCACATCCAGAAGGTAGACGTCTCGTTCGTCGAGGGTTCAGTCTGTATTAACGACAAACTCGCAGTGCAGGAGATCAAGGAAACCCGTGAGAAGTCAACCATCGTGGTCGCCCTCGGTGGCTGCGCATGTTACGGCAACATCACCCGGTTCGCCCGCGGTGGCCAGCAGAACCAGCCTGGACACGAGGCATACCTGCCGATCGGCAACCTGATCAAGGTGGACGTGTTCATCCCCGGATGCGCACCAACCCCGCAGATGATCCGGAATGTCGCGGTCATGGCATACCTGCTCCTCAAGGGAACCAAGGAACAGAAGGACCTCGCAACGGCATTCCTCACCCCTCTGATGAAACTCACGGAGAGGAACGAGGCCTGCTTCTGCGAACTGATGACCCAGGTCATCAACCAGGGCCTGTGCATTGGGTGCGGAACCTGTTCGGCAGCCTGCCCGGTCAATGCAATCACGATGGAGTACGGCAAGCCCCAGGGCGAGCGCGACCTCTGCATCAAGTGCGGGGCGTGCTACAGCCAGTGCCCACGGAGCTGGTACAGCTTCGATGTGGTATCGAACTATGAGGCGATCAACGAGGCCATTATGGCGGCCCTCCAGTGAAGGTGATTGAAATGGGAGCAGAACTCGGAAACTACAAATCAGTCGTCTCAGCACGGAGCACCGACAAGGAGCTTCTCAAGCACGCGCAGGATGGCGGCATCGTCTCGTCCATCTTTGCATTTGCGCTTGACGAAGGTATCATCGATGGCGCTATTGTTGCAGCAACCAAAGAGTTTGCAGCAAAGTACCCGGCAAAGTGCATGCAGGACAACTCCAACTTCGACATGATCGAGCCCTGGAGACCAATTCCTGCGATCGTCAACACCAAGGCTGAGCTGCTTGCAGCAGCAGGAACCAAGTACAACATCAGCCCGAACATGTCCCTCTTGAAAGAGGCGACCCGCAGCTTCGGCCTGGACAAGATCGGTATCGTTGGCACCCCGTGCCAGATGCAGTCTGTCCGTAAGGCACAGCTCTACCCGATCGGGATGCGGGATGTCGGCGCGAGCATTGCACTTGCCGTCGGTATCTTCTGCATGGAGAACTTCCCCTACCAGTCCATCCTCCAGCTCGTGGAAGACCACGCAGCCATGAAGATGGAATCCGTCAAGAAGATGGAGATCGGCAAGGGCAAGTTCTGGGTATACGGCAAGCGCGGACAGGTCGTCCAGCTGCCGCTCAAGGTGACCCACAAGTACGAGCAGCCCGGCTGCCACGTCTGCCTTGACT
>Ga0209099_1000301_pt1 | contig 59488 bp, 54 predicted proteins | sample AD_JPNHW2_MetaG_FD_184430 | JGI IMG/M metagenome (GOLD analysis project Ga0209099, IMG submission 184430) | Active sludge microbial communities of municipal wastewater-treating anaerobic digesters from Japan - AD_JPNHW2_MetaG (SPAdes) (version 2) | ecosystem: Engineered > Bioreactor > Anaerobic...
CATCTTTATATTTTTCCGGGAAATCGGGAGGTAGCTGAATGTCAATTTTGATATTGGTTGGTAATCCAGTCGTTCTATCGAAATCGGCTGTTTGTACAATTTTAATACCATCTGATGAAACGCCACGTTGATCACAGAATGATTTTACGTAGATTCCAGCACAAGTGCCAATTGAAGCCAAAAATAGCTCGAAAGGAGAGGGGGCCGAGTTTGTTCCTCCGCCGTTAATAGGTTGATCGGTTTTAATCTGGTGACCATTTAGGTGAGCGGTTATCACCTTGCCGCCATCAAAAGTAACTTCCATGTTTTTGTTTTTTTGTTTTGTGTCATCCTAGCGTTAGCGAAGGAGCTCATGCTTGATCTTTGGAAAGAAAGAGATGCTTCTCCGTCAACTGACTTATCAGCATGACATAAATTTATTAATTAGATTATTTTTAATGTGATTTTTGGGTTATATGCTTGCTGTGAGAAGAAAGATGGGATATTCAAATGGTTCCCCATTTGGAATCTCTCGCTTTACAGAGTAGCATTGAGTATGCGATATATTTTTGAAACCGTTCTGTTTTAGGATTAAAGAGAGTTCATCAATATCAAATCCTTTGTGCCCCGTGAAGCCCTCACCATGAAATGACCCATCCTCTTTGTAAAGGTCGGCAATGGCCAAATAGCCATTTTGATTTAGGTGTTTAGCGAATTGCTTAATGATACCGTTTACGTCGGCGATATGGTGGAGCACCATTTGAGTGAATATCAGATCAAATTTTGATTGACCTAAATTGTTATGCTCAAGGTCGAAGTTTAGCGTTTTGAGGTTAGCCGTATTTGTATTAGCAATTTTACCATCAATAATCTTTAGCATTTCGATTGAGTTGTCTATCAAGGTAATCTGCTTAAGGTGATCTTTAAGCATAAAGCTTAAGATGCCAGTACCTGGGCCAAACTCTAAGGCATTCATATTTTTATTTAGGGGTAAAACCCTAAGCATTTCCTTGGCAATTGCTGCTGATCTATCCCAATGCATTTGGTTGTTATCCCAACCTGCTGCCTTAATATCGAATTCGTTCATCGTGCAAATTTAATGAACGTTTAACAAGTGCAATTACAAAAGGTTTAAGAATGTAGTGTGATAAATATCACAAAGCGCTTGTTTTATACTAAGCGTGTTTTATTACTATGCACGCACAAGAATACGCGCGCTAATAAAGGGCTTTGATTTACGCAAGTATATTGGCTTGCTCTGACGAAATGTGTTCAAATAGGAATGATCCTCTGTATTCTTCTGCCTGTTCGTGAAGAACTTCTATTTCGCTCATTATTGAATCAGCAACATACTGCTTTTGGGCTTCTTTGCTTTCAGCATCGTTTGAGTCGTTACCTTGCGATTCGAGAATCTTTTTTAAGTACTCTTTTGAGTCGTGTACCTCGCCAAAGTTAAATACAACAATATCATCGCAAATGGTTTCTTTCGTCATGTCTTCGTGCTCCTCGGGGGGCATATTGTTTCCGTTTGCCGATACACAGCAGAAGTAGTCGAATGAGTTGAGATAGCTGTGAATTGCTGGTATTCCCTTTTTAGTTTCTGGTGCCCAAGGGCGGTAACGTGTTCCGGTAGCATATAAAAAGATGATGTAACCTTTGTTTCTTAACTCGCCAATCTTTCTTGTTGATTTAATGTTGATTCGGTTGGCTAGTTCAACCTCATCCCTCATCTCCTCGTCATTCTTAATTTCGTTTAGCGAGCGGATTGCATAAACGACAACTCTTGTAAACATTTCGGTGAAAAGTTTCACCATTGGAAGTGAGTTGAGCTTGGTGCCAGCAATGAACACGAAGCGTTCAAAAATATCTTTTAGTGAATCATCCTCGTGATCGTAAAAACGGGTAAAAAGGCTTGGAACATCAAGGTTTGAGACATGTTCGGAAAGAACAAGGCAAGATTTGCCCTCTTCTGCAAGCTTGCTAAGTTCAATGATATTTTCTACACCAAAAATTTTACTCCCTGGTAAATGGCACTTCTTCATTATATCAAACAGAAGATCTCTGTTCTCAGTATGAGCTTCTTGGTAAACATTGTCGGGAGTAATCTCGGTATCCTCATTCATCCTTGAACGGCTAATCATTTTCCGATAGTACTCAAAAAACTCATCTGTTCTAACATTTCTCTGCCCTTGATCCATCATTCTGCTCTTTATTAAACTTAAATGATATTAGTAAAAATCTTCTTGTTGAAGCTATAATTGCTATTTCTACTCAATTTCACTTGTTAAATAAAAACTTCAAAGATAGAATAAAAACAATTGAGATGTTATCTGAGCGTTGTGATTGAATCGCGTTAAAAAATGTTAGAGTATTGTAAATCTGAAATATAGATATCTTTTTTAGAATAAATTTTAAAGAAATTATTGATAGCGATTTTAGAGTGATATTCTTTATGGCACGTGTTTAGAGGCACGCGATAACGGAGTTTTAGTGTAATACATCTTTTACTCATTGGGATGAAGCCCTCTTTCTTCATCATATCCTCTGCCTTAAAAGTCGGAGTTAGTGATAGACATTTATCGATATTAGTAAACTTGAACTTTCGTAACTGCTCTACAATTTAATAACTCCGTTCTTTAGAGCGGAGAAATAGCCAAATCATAAAATGGACTTTAGCCCAAGAATTGCAAATGTTACATCTGCAGGAGTCTCAAGACTCGTACTAAAATAGCAGGTTACTCGTAGTATTCAAACGCATCTATGATGTCGAGATAAACGCCATCAAACCCTGCATTGAGAATCTTTTTTAAGTATGAACTATCGTTTCCATAAATAATATCTTGCCAAGCGGTTTCCCAGTATCTTACTTTGTAGTTTCCCGGCCAATCGGGGTTTACTCCATCCATCCACGATGGTTTACTGCTATTCCAGCTTGTTTGCCAGTAGTAGCGGTAGTTCTCGGCTTCGCCGATTGACATATAGGAGATAACCAATCGTTTTCCACCATTAGCTTTGTTTTTTAGCTGAGTAATCTCAGAGGGAGTAAACGAGGTGCCATCGTTGAAGAACAGATCCATAATCAGCAAGTCATAATTTGTAGCATTAACTGCACTTATAAAATCGGCTCTGGTTGCATAGTTTTCGGGGTTAATCATGTAAAGAAAATTCTTTGCATCACTAAGCGAAGTAATAACTGAACTATTAACAGCGTAAATTGTACTAGGATAGGTGGGTATGTTGTTTAATTCCCGGTGATCTGCTGCAAATGAGATATACCCAACATTATGGTTTTGCGTGTAGGAATCATCCATTTTGGAGCGGGTAGAGCAGTAATCGGTTACAAGAATTGTATTGCCGGCATTCTTTGAAATGTTGAGGAAAGTCTTTAGGTATGTATTTGTTGATGATGGAGTAGCCTGATCATCATTATTGTATCCGTAGAATAAATCTTCCTGTCCGTTGCCATCAATGGCATCTAAATATGCTGTGTTTGGTGAACCCGATTCTGTTCCGTTGTCGGTAACCAGTTCGATTCCATTTTGGGGAATGATAATAAAACTCGAATTAATGCCCTTGGCATAACCGCTAATCCCTATTACAAAATTGCGCATCTCCTGTTTGAAGTTGATGTTGTCGGGGATATCGTTTCCTCCATCATCTTTATGACACGATACTAAAACGGCTATGATGGCAATAACGGATAGTGATTTTTTTATCGACATTTATTCCTTTTTTGTAAAGATAATGCAATAAGCAACGGATTCAACACCAAATATCTTGTCATTTTGAGCATTGTTCCAGAATGTTTTTATTTGAGGGATTAAATGGATTCCTGCCTGCGCAGGAATGTAAAGTAATGAATGTCATTCCGGGCGAAGACCCGGAATCCATTCATTAGAATTTCTAGAATTGAATATATTCCTGACACTGTTGGAATTAAATATAATTACAAACTTAAAACCTTTAACTTACTTGTAACCTTTATTGTGCCATCAGGCCAAGGATTTGGTGCTTGAGGTCTTTCTGTAGGTTTTTCCTTTAGTTCAAATGATACTGAGGTCGATTCCTCCTTGCTAAACCCAAACGACCAGAGTTCAACAGAGCCTTTTAGTTTCTCTGTAGTTTCTGGTATCGTTACCAGTATCGAGTTTTTACCGGCTTTTACAGGTATTAGCTTCCACATCCATGATCCCTTCTGTTTCTGGGTCTCAACAGTTACAGCTTTCCCATCTATTGTGATATCCATTTTGGGGAAATCGGAGGTTGAGCCTTCGGCCATTCTGAAAAGCAATCCAAGATTTGGGGTTTCAATATCCGATGGTACATCAACATCTATTTTTATTGTTGATGTTTTTTTCAGCTGTTCCTTAACTGCACTTACAACATTGATTGCTTGTGATTTTATGATTTTAATTGTTGAAACATCTATTAATTTGCTATCATGTGTGATAACCTCGGGGTTTAGAATTCGAACTTTTCCTATCGAGCCAAGAATATTCACTGTTTCGTTATTCGCGTTAAATGTTTTATCTCCTAAAATTGCTCCAGCAATCAGCAAATCGTTTGCTTCTGAAAGAGGGTAAATCTCATAGATTGCCGTTTCGAAACCATCGAGTTTGATCGGAATCTTTGCTCCGGCAGAGTACAAATCGGGAAAGATGTAATGGTAAGGGTAAACCTGCTCAATTACGAGCGATGCCGCATCAACGTCCATGCCGTATTCTGGAAGCAATTCGAGCATCGTGCTAGCTATTTCAACCCCGGGGTTGCGCATTGCAAAAACACCTTTATTCCCTTTTAGGTGAGCATAGCCGTATGGTTCGCCCATAGTTGGATTTCCTCCAATCATCTCGGTTGTTGCAAGTATTGGAAAACGATCTCGCCCCCATTTTAGGGCCGAAGCAATTGCCTTCCATTCGCTATCCTTTAAAATATCGGGTGAGATATATAGTTCATACATCGAGATTCCTCGGGCAACATAGAGCATTGCATCGTCGGTTAGCTTATCGAGAGGTTCGTTATCCTCGCCAACATGATCGAGTTTCCCTTTGATAATGCCATGAGTCATTAGGTTTGAAACGGGGAACCAGAGGTCTTTTACCTTTAGATCATCATACAAAACGAAGTCGCGGTAGGTAATTGCGTTATCACGACTAGATAGAGAAGGTACATTTGCAAAAGCATAGTCGGCGCCATCCATCCAAATCTGGTTTGCATATCGCAACCAGTAAGGGCTAAGCCACGAACCAGTTGTAATATTTAGGAATACGTCGGGTTTGGCCTCACGAACTGCATCGCAAATACCACCAAATCTATCCAGAATTGATGGAACGGAGTAGAATCCAGTTTTGTGACCATGGTCTGGAGCGTTACAACTGAAAATCATTCCATCCCACTTAAAGTAATTTACACCTTGTTTAACAACCATGTCAACCGCGCGTTTTTTGAAAAGCTCGCTGTATTTATCTCCTCCAATGCAAAGGTATGCTCCACAATATTCGTACTCCTTGCCAAGTCCTTCGTAACCATGTTGCATCATCCAATTGATACGTTGCATACGGAATGAGTATCCACCAATTGGCCCAAACCAAGCACCAAGTGCTGTGCCGTTTGCGGCAAGTTTTTCAGCCAATGGTTTTAGCCCATTAGGGAATTGCTTGTCGCGAAGAACCCAATCGCTTTTATATACATCCCAACCGTCATCGAGCACAAATGCATCTACTTTAATACCATTCTTTACGGTCATATTCTCATGAACCTTTCCAATAAGCCTGCTGACGTTTTCCTCGTTCATCCAATGTTGCTCAGGTACTTTGGGGTATTCAACTGAACGTAAGTCGTACCAGCTGTTGTAAAGCGTATAAGGTTTTGCGGGCGCAACACGTATATCTGATACATAATCCCAGTACCATTTTTTGATATAGGTGTCTGATGCTAAAGCCATAACAAATCCATCGGAAGTAATGCCGATAGAATCGACATTATCACCATAGGTTCTTGAGCAATCAAGCATCAAACCATGATTGGTTTTTGAAATTTTATTTTCAGCAGATGGGTACTCCATTGCAAAAAAAGCGGAGCTATTTTTCCCTTTGATTACACAAGGTTGGCCGTATCCGCCATCCTTTAGCACCGTGGCGGTAATGTCTTTGGATTCGGATTCGTTACCAATTGACTCGTATTCGCTTCCTCCTTCAACCCTAATTGCTACCTCTTGTTTTCCTTGCATATTTTCGGCTAAAGATACCTTACCGTAAGCAGTACGAATTGCGTGAAGAAAATGTGAACCGAATATTGGATCGTATACTGTTATGGCCTTTCGAACATAAAATTTATCATTATCAAGGGTGTAAACTATTTTTGCAGAAATAGTTGTGCTCTTTGATTTAAGGCTAATTACGATTCTGGAACCATTTTCAAACTTCTCAGCCTTTGAGTCTTTTACTTCAAAATCCTTCTGAGTTAGGAGTAATCGGTTTTGTGAGTTGTTTTGCATTCTAGGAGCAATCCAACCAGTATAGATTAGGTCAATAGCAAAGCCTGCATCGGTAATCAACTTGTCGGGCATTGTTCCAAAACGGTTTGGGCTATTCCATTTTAGTGTATCAGCAAGTAGGCTTGTTGATTTTACTGTTACCGAAAGAGTGACCTTTCTATTCGATATGCTTATATAACCCTGTGCTAAGCAGGGTAAGTTCCATAGTATGACTATGATTATAGGAAAAAATATTTTTCTCATTTTATGGATGTTTGGATTATCGGATGCAATTTAGGCTTTTAGTGTGTATGTTTGAAATGATTTAAATCAGAGTGTAGATTGAATTTGGTTTATTGATTCTGATGTTACAATTGTTTTCGTTTCATTTTTTTTTCCTATTATTACTTAAAATTCTATTATTAACTTAAAAAATATAATTATGAAGAAGATTTCTGTTATCATCCTTTTGGTTTTTGCATTAATTTCATTGCAAACAAAGGCTCAATTTGGTGGAAGTAAGGTAATTCTAAAATCAGGAAGTTTAAAAAGCATAGTGGCTGAAAAGACTTTAAATGTAAAATACGATTACTCAAACATTAAAGTTGGAGCGTTTAACTCTGAGAGTGAATATGTTAATAAAAAGGTTGAAGAATATAATAAGAAAAAAGCGGGTGACGGTGAAAGATGGAAAAAGGGATGGGAAGGTTCAAGAACAGATAGATATCAACCTAAGTTTGAAGAGTTAATAAATAAAAACCTTTCAAAACTCGGAATTAAAGTTAGCGAGAATGCAAATGATGCAAAGTATACTTTGATTGTAAAAACCACTTTTATTGAGCCTGGTTTTAATGTTGGAGTTGCAAAAAAACCTGCTTTCTGTAATTATGAGTTCGTAATTGTTGAAACTGCAAACGAAAGCACCGTTGTTGCTGAACTTTATTTGAATAACGTAATTGGTTCTCAAGCTATGGGATTTGATTTTGACAATGGCTCTAGAATAGCTGAATCGTACGCAAAAGCAGGTAAAATGCTTGGAGCATTTATGGTAAAAAATAAAGATAAATAGTTGATTGATATACAAATAAAAAAGGAACATTTTCATGTTCCTTTTTTATTTTGATCGTATTTATTTTATTATGAGTATTTTAATGAATTAGCTCGGTTGCTTGCTCATATTTTCTAACTCCTTTCGGAGTGACTTAAGAATTGGTTTAATCTGTGTATTAAGTTCATCGGCTAAATCCTTTGCTTCACGAATACTTTCCTTAATATCCTCAAGTTTTTCGATTTTTAAAAGTAGTCCAGCAATGTTGTATATTTTAAATTGTCTGAATGCTGGTTTCATTTTATGGGCAATTGCAGAAGCCGATTTTATATCTTTTGATTTGATGTGATTATTCAGTTCAATAATATTCCGATCAGTATTATCTAAAAATGTTGAAAGGATTAATCTTGCTGATGCCAAATCCCCACCGGAAAATCGATATATGTCTGAAAGATCGTATTCTTCATTCTTGCTTTCATTGATATATTTCTCCTGCGTTTCTGGCTTTACGATTTGAATAAAAGGCTCAATGGCTTTAATTAGTTCGGCTTCGGTGAACGGCTTTATCAAATAGTTCGAGAACCCCTTTTCCGTAAAATGATTGGGATTGTTTATCATACTATTCGCCGTTACGGCAATAACTGGTACTGTATAACCTTTCTTCTTTACGAGAGCTAAAACATCATAACCGCTTAAATCAGGCATGTGAATATCGGTTAGAATGATCTGATACTCCTTCTTTGCGATCAAATCATTAATTTCAGTTGGATTACCGGTACTATCTGATGTGATGCCAATATTTTTGAATAGTTCTTCTGAAATAAGTCGATTCACTTCATCGTCGTCGATTATTAATGCTCGAACTCCAGTAGGAACAGATAGTTGAGTGATAGTCTCAGTTTTACTTTCGGCTTGCTGCCCGCTTAACCTATAAGGTATTGTAACTGAAATGGAAGTGCCAACACCCACTTCGCTTTCAATACCAACTTCACCACCCTGAAGTTCGGTAAGCTTTTTGACAATGGTTAGTCCAAGGCCACTTCCTCCGTACCTACGGGTTGTGCTTGGATCGGCTTGAGTAAATTCATCAAAAATTAGTGATTGCTGCTCTTTGGGTATTCCAATACCTGTATCTGTTACCTTTATTTGAACTCGAACAAAGTTCCCGTTTATTTCGAAATAAGATATGTTGACAGCAATAGAACCCTTTTCGGTAAACTTAATGGCATTGCTCAGTAAGTTAAGGATTATCTGCTTTAGCCTAAATGGATCACCCCAAATGGTTTTGTTTAATGGATTTTCGTCTATAAACTCAAGGGATATGCTTTTTTCGGTTGCTTTATCACGCAGTGAGCTAATTGATTCCTGAATAACCTCATGGAGGTTAAATGGTAAGTTTTCAATTTTTATTTGGCCGGCATCAATTTTTGAAAAATCAAGTATATCATTAATAACACTAAGAAGATGCTCTGATGATGAGGAGAGAAGTTTTATATAATCCTCTTGACGAGGATTTAGCTCTGTTTTTTTGATTTGCCGGGTTAAACCAATAATTGAACTAAGAGGTGTTCTTATTTCATGGCTCATATTAGCCAAGAATTGCTCCTTAACTTTGAGTAGTTTCTCAGCGTACTTCTTTGCTTCGTATAGTTCATTACGGTAGTAAGTTCCCTTTGTGATATCTCTAAAAATAATTGCTAAAAATAGCAGCAGCATTACTAGCGCTGCACCCCCAAGTGCTAAAACAATAATGGTTGATTTGTTAACTACTTCCTCAGCATTGTTAGTTCGTTTATACGATTGTGAGATTTCTTCCCTTTCTAGCATTGAAATGATGACTCTTATCTGGTCCATCAATTCTTTATCGCTTTTAAGAAGCTCAAGTTCCTTTAAGCTAGCTCGTTCCCGAACAGCATCCTGTTCGCTTCGAATCTGCTTTAAGATGTCAACAACGCTTCCAACTAATGTGTCAGGCATGTAACCCGAACGAACAAGCGTGTCGATATGCGTTTCGACATGAACTTTTGTTACGGTGGTATCAACCTTTTCGGAGCCTGATATCCATCCTTTTATTCGACCAAAAAAACCTGTTTTTTGCTGGGGATTCTTTTTAACAACGGTGTCCCTTTTGGATGTAGTAGTTGTTGTGGTTTTGGCAAGAATTGGTTCTTTGCTATTTGACATTGCTTGAACTTTAGCAATCTCATTCATTGCCTTCTCGTAAAATAGAGAAGAGTGATCTTGTAGCTTGAAGTCAATAAACTCATCTAGGACTTTCTCCTTTCGTTCAAGAAGTTGCTTTATTGTTTCTATTTTAACTTTTTGGCTTGGACTATCATTTGTAAGGTTTAGTAGGGTATCAACTTTGTCGTTTATTTTTAAAAGAAATGAAAAGTATATGTTTAGATAGTTTTCGTTACGTGTAAGGTTGTAAGCTCTGATATTACTTTCCGCTTCGTAAATATCGGCTAAAGCCGAATTTAGCATAAGCAGTTTTCTGTTTGGGTGTGATAGGGATTGCTTAGTTCTTGAAAGTTCAATAAAGCTGTTATATGTAATAGATATTGATGTGATTGCAAAGGCAATAACAATGGCAAATCCTGCCAATACCTTGGGCTTTATCCAAATTCTAACTGGTCCGTCAACCCTTGACATGCTGTAAATATTGAATTTAGCTAATTTATATAGTTTTTAGCAACAATCTACGGTTTGATGGCTTTTGATAAAAATAAAAAAGGGGAAAGGTAAACCCCGTCCCCTTAAGTTACAAATGAATCAGGCTATTACTCTACGATGATAACAAGATATTTAGAAGCACTCCAGAATTTATTTGCATCAATTATATCAATGCGCTCAACAGCGCCAGCTTCGTTGGTTACTAATTTGTATGAGTCTGAAGGATGGGTAGTTACAATAGTTGCCTTTTTGGCTGCTAATTGAATGGTGGTTAACTTGGAGATATCAACCTTAGTAAAGTAATCTTTGTTGAAATCAGCTTTAAGTTTACTCGTTTTCCCTAAGCCAAGGAAACCGCCTGTTTTATCAATGATTCTATTTGTTTCAAGTTCTTTTTTGGAACCGTATGCATACCAAGCAGTATTTATTGTCTCAACTTGCTGGTTGACTGTTTCTGTAAGTTTAGCCTTTTCGGTGTTCAAGGTGTCAACCTTAGCATTTAAAACGGTGATCGAGAAGTTTAGCTGGGTTAGCTTATCTTTTAAAACTGAAATTTCTGCATCTCTTTCTTGGATAGTTTGATTGGTTTGCTCAATCATTTTCTGCAGTTCGGTAATTTTGATATTCGACTCCTTTAGTTTGCTATTCAGGTATTGAATTGATCGTTTATTCTTTGCCATCAATTCGTTAATAGTTTTGATATCCTCGTTTATTTGTTCGCGAGTATCATTCTGAAGCTCTGTCTGGGTTAACGTATTTTTAGAAATAACATTCTCTTTTTCCTTGATAACTGCAAGGTTTGATTCTATTTCGTTAAGAATTTGAAAGAAACTATTTATAGTTGAATCTTTCGCTTTGGTTTCAACGCGTAGTGCGGCATTTTCCTTTGATAAAAGTTCAATCTGTTTCTTTTCTTTTTCTTTGCAGCTAGTGGCGGCTATTACAAGCACCATTGATGCGATTAGCAATATTCTACTCATAGTTTTTTATTTTTTTAAATGTTAAGCGAATTCTGTTCCAAAAACCACAAGTTAATCTTAATCGTTGTAAATGTCAAATTAACAGGTATATAACTAATGTTTATGTTTCAACGCTAAAACTGGTTCGATAGATATTCTGTGTAATATGACCACAATTTGGGGTGAATAGTAAGAATTATTGTTGTTAAAGTAGTTGTGAAAGATGATTACAAAATTGATTTATAGGTTTGAGATTGAATCTGTACAGCCTAAATGTTTATATTTGTTTCCTGTTTGAAAAAAAATCATGCCTAAAACCGTGAATGTTGGTCATAGTTTTTATTTATGGGTTGAAGGAATTGCTGATAGAGTGTTTAACTATTGGGATCAGCATAAGGTTGGGATATTAGGGACGGTATCAATACATCTAACCATAGCAATTGTTTTACTGATTTTTAAAATGTCTGTTAATCCAACACAGAAATTAGTTGAGGTTGAGGTAAATTTTAATAATGAATTACTCCCAATATCTGAAGAGCAAAAAGAAAAGATAGACAAAGAAGCATTTGCTATTGCTCAAGCGCTACATCAAGGTTTAGAAGCCGATGCTATAAAAAATGTTGCAGTTGATGCGGCATCAAATGAGCTTAATCCTACCCTTCAGGATGATAAAGGGATTAACGCATCTGACTTATACCGCGAAGCGGGTATGATTAAGCAACGGATGAATGAGAATAAAGAGGAGTATGAAAAATCGTTGATGAACGGACAAGAGGAGATACCTAATACCCCCATCAAAAATACTGCACCAAAGGAAGAGGGTAAATACAAAGGACCTGCGGTTATCTCATACTACCTCGAGGGTCGTAAAGCAATTTTACTTCCTGTTCCATCCTATAAATGCCAGTATGGAGGGCAAGTAGTAGTTGACATAGAGGTTGGGAGAGATGGGAAAGTGGTTAAAGCATCTATCGATTCAAAAAACTCGATGAATGATGAATGTATAGACGAAGCAGCAATTGCAGCAGCATATGACAGCTATTTTACGGTATCTCCAGAATCACTGGCTAAACAAAAGGGAAGTATTACCTATCTATTTGTGCCACAATAGCACTAGAATGCAGCCATTAAAAGGTTAATATCCCTCGATGGAATGTTATAGAGTCGACCTAGGTAATTGTTTGTAAGTATCCCATTAAAAACATAAACTCCCTGTCTAAGATCGGTATCGTCTTTAAGCTGAGATTTTATACCTCCTGCTTCAGCAATTTCAGTTAGTATAGGTGAAAATACATTACTCATAGCAATAGAAGCTGTTCTGGCAACCCTCGAAGTGATATTTGGTACACAGTAATGAATTACATCGTGTTTAACAAATGCTGGTTTGCTGCTGTCGCGCATTTCAGAGGTTTCAAAGCACCCCCCCTTGTCAATTCCTAAATCGATGATAACAGAACCCTTCTTCATTATTTTTACTAGTTCCTCCGATACAACAAAACCACCCTTTGTTTCCTCTGGAGTAAGCGTTCCTATAACCACATCAGCAGTTTTTAGAACTTTTTCTAGTACCTGAGGGTGGAAAATTGAAGTGAATAACCTTTGTCCTAGGATATTCTGAAGGTCCATTAAGCGCTTTATGGAATTATCGAACACCTTAACCATTGCTCCCAGACCAAGAGCGGCTCTTGCTGCAAACTCAGCAGCTGTACCTGCTCCAAGTATTACTACTTCAGTTGGGGTAATACCGGTTACCCCTCCAAGCATTACTCCTTTTCCCTTGTTTACATTGCTAAGGTATTCCGCAGCAACAAGTATTGATGTGCTACCAGCAATTGAACTCATTGCACGAACAACCGGATATTCACCGTCTTTATCTCTAATACTCTCGAAGGCAATTGCTGTAACACGTTTCTGCATTATGTTACGTAAGTACTGAGATGTGGAGCTGTTGAGATGTAATGATGATATTATAACCTGATTTTCTTTTAGAAGCTCTGTTTCATTAAGTAGTAATGGTGCAACTTTAAGAATAATTTCACTTTTATATACTTCCTCGGGTGTATCAACAATTTGACCACCTTTCTCGCTATAACTTGAATCGGTATAATTTGCAAGGTTTCCTGCACCTTTCTCGATAATTATCTCGTGACCCTCTTCAACAAGCATCTCAACGGCTTCGGGGGTCAATGGAATTCTACATTCGGATGTATCTGCTTCCTTTGGAATTCCTATGGTAATTCGCTTGTTTTTCTTGCCAGTTTCCAGAATCTCTTCTTGTGGCATTAACCCTTTTGAAAAAGGAAACTCGGGTGTGGGTTTGGTTACTCGTCCCATCGTAAAACGATTTTAATGACAGTAATAGTTAGGTTTAAGAGCTAAATTTATTGAAATCAACTTTTATATCTAAATAGTTGCTTATAAATATAGGGTAAAGTTTATCCTTTATCAACATAAAGGGCGATAAACTTAGTAATTACTCACAATCTGAAATCAGATTATCGTTAAATCCTTGAAACTATTCTTGATTCATCTTTGTTAGCGGAGATGCTAATTTTACAAACATTTTCCAATGGGAGAATATCTTCGATTAGCTCAGGCCATTCAATTAAGCAGATTCCTTCGGTTTTATAGAAATATTCCTCGTAACCGAAGTCAAATACCTCTTCAAGTTTATTAATTCTATAAAAATCGAAGTGGTAGATTGGATTGGAATTACTATCGCGATACTCATTCACCAGAGCAAAAGTTGGGCTTGCGACATTATCTCTAACACCCAACTGGTTACATATTGCCTTTATTAGGGTGGTTTTGCCTGCACCCATACTTCCATAAAAGCAGATAATTCTGCTGCTACCTATCATCTGCAAAACCTCTTTAGCAGCATTGTCAATTTCCAAGAGTGAGTTTATCTTAATCTGCTCCATTTATGATATCAGTTTGTAAATAATGTTAATGTTATTGTTCAATAGGCTTTAACTCGATGAAAGGAACAAGCATTTCTTCTAATGAAATGCCCCCGTGCTGGAATGTGTTTTTATAGTATTTTACGTAATGGTTAAAGTTATTTGGGTATGCAAGAAAATCAGAGTTGTAAGCGAAAATAAACGATGAACTTACGTTGGGTTTTGGTAAATGCGCATCCTCTGGCTTTCTGATCTCAAAAACCTCTTTTGGGTTATAGCTCAGATTGCGTCCAAGTTTATATCTCAAATTGGTTGAAGTTGCCTTGTCGCCAACAACCTTTATCGGATTTTGAACCCGAATGGTCCCATGATCGGATGTGATTATGAGTTTAACTTTTTGGGATGCAGCTTCCTTAAGCATAGCCCAAAGATCGGAGTGGAGGAACCACGATTTTGTGATAGAAAGGTAGGCTGCTTCATCTGAAGCGAGTTCTCGCATCATCTCCATTTCTGTTCGCGCATGAGAGAGAATATCAACAAAATTATATACTAGAACAGTTAGATCCTTTTTCAGAATCTCTTTCATGTTATCAACTATCCGTTGACCCGATTTGAGAGTATTACCTTTCTCGTAGTACCATTTGTAATTTTTGCCGAGACGCTGCAATTGTTTGGAAAGAAGTTCCTCCTCATGCAGGTTTTTCCCCTCATCTTCCTCGTCAAAAACCCAAAGTTCAGGGTAAAGTTTTTGAATTTCTAAAGGCATTAGCCCTGCAAAAATCGCATTCCGAGCGTACTGCGTAGCCGTTGGAACAATAGCACAATAGATGCTCTCGTTCTCAACTCGCCAGTGGGTTGATATTATTGGTTCAATGGTTTTCCATTGGTCGTATCGGAGGTTATCTATTAGTACAAAAAGCACTTTTTGACCTGAGTCAATGGAGGGGAACACTTTTGTACGGAATAGATTTGGCGATATTGTAGGCTTTTCAATGGTATCAGATTCAAACCAACTTAAGTAGTTGTTTCTAATAAATTTTGCAAACTCGCTATTGGCCTCATTTTTCTGATATTCTAAGACTTGCGCTAATCCGGGGTCGTTCAAATCACCAAGCTCAGCATTCCACATTACAAGTTTGCGGTAAATTTCAATCCAATCGTTAAATGTTCTAGCAGATCCAATTTGTTGGGTAATTTTACCAAACTCAGAACGATAATCAGAGGTTGTTTTATCGCTTACAAGCTGACGATTATGAACATTTTTCTTGATCGAGAGGAGAACCTGATTCGGTTTAACTGGCTTAATTAGGTAATCGGCAATCTTTGAGCCGATAGCCTGATCCATTATATTTTCCTCCTCGCTTTTTGTGATCATCACAACGGGTAGAGCCGGTTTTATCTCCTTTATTTTGGCGAGCGTTTCAAGTCCGCTAAGTCCTGGCATATTCTCATCTAGAAAAACCAGATCAATATCATTTGAGCGAACTATATCCAGAGCATCATGTCCATTGTTTATCGTAAGCATGGAGTACCCTTTTTGCTCGAGGAAAATGATATGAGGTCGAAGAATGTCGATCTCATCGTCCACCCATAGAATTGTAACCTTCATATCACTCGTTGTTTTTTACTTGTAAGTTGATTTGAAAAAATTAAGGTAATCGGCAAGCGATTTGTCTTCCATGAATAGAGCAAAATTCTCAGTGCTTATGATAAATGTGGTGTATTCATCTGGTTTTAGAGGGTTGAATATACCTTCCTTTTGTATAATCGCAAGGTAATACTCCATAGCCTGTTTGCTATCAGCAAACTTTTCGACTTTAATCAGCTCAAAGTAATCGTTAAAAGGTTGATTATTAACTGAAAGATCAATGTTTATAAATGCATCAACGTTAAATGAAACGATATTGAACTTGAGTTGGTTTAGGTTCGATTTCTTAGGAACAAGTACTACGAAAAAGTGTTCACCTTTTGGTTCATTGTATGAAACGGCTTGTTTAACCTCAAAATTAGTTGTATCAACCTGTTCTTTAGTAATTTCTTTTACTCCAGAGGCAAGTTGTAGTTCTTGCTTACGGATATAGTCTAGCATATTTGAGGCGGATACCGACGCATCCGTTTTTGGGTATTTTTCAACTATACTGTTAAGGGCTGATCTGAAAGTTCTTAAATCGGAAGTTTTACCAATACATAATGCTCTCAATAAGCTAAATTGAGGTTCAAGCTTTGATTCCTTAAATTTTGCTAGCCCTTGATCGATCCTTTCAATAGCCTTACTGTTTTCTCCTTTTTTATAAAGATCGTATGATTCTTGGTAATATTGATTTTCTTCGCTAATTCTACTCGATAGTTCTTTAAGGTAGTTGGGGTTGGTGAGCATTTTCGCGTAGTTGCTATTAGGAAATTTACTAACAATTAAGTTTTTGTATTTTTCTGCGTTTGCTGAGTTGTTTGTAAAAATACTTACTTGATATAAATTATAGTATGCACTTAGCGTGTATGAACAATCAGGAAAACGATTGACAAATTTTTCGTATGCAGAAACAGTTTCGTTATAATCCTTTAAGTCGTTTTGATAAACTTCTCCAACCTTATACATCGCTTCTATAATGCGTTGGTTCGATAGTTGAATTAATGAGTCGTTGGTTGGTAAATCTTGTAAGTAAAACTCAGGAGTTTTATTAGATACGACTTTTTGGGGTGTTTTACTCGTGTCGGTAGGATTTGTTTGATTAGTAGTGATTTCGGAAATCGAAATTCTTTTGTTTTTTCTACGCCAGTTATCTTCAAGTTTTCGTTTACCCCATTTCATTTGGAATTCAGATTGCCCAAAGCTTAATTGAGCTTGGTTGTAAAAATACCATTTCCCGCTGCTCTGTGTCTGATTTACTTGGTTCCGTTGACTATCTTGATAAAGAATTGCTCGTTGGCGTTCTTCATTTTCTTCTTGTATTTTTTTATCCTCTTCAATTTTGAGTTTCTCAATTATGCTTGCAATTAAACTATTCCTTTCTGCATCAGGCATTTTTGCAACTCTCTGAAGGCTGTCCTCCCTCTCAACGGTATTCAAGTTTTCAACCAGTTTGTTTAAGAACCGTGTTTTGGTTTCCAACTTTTGATAGTCGGGGTAAGCGTTGTCTAATGATGTTAATGCACTATCGTAGTAAGCTTGGGATTGAATGTAGTTTGGCTTTGCAAAATAGTAATCAGCAAGTGTTAAGTAGGATAATCCCTTTTGGTAGCTATTGCCAGAACTCTTTAATGCTGAAAGTTTGAAATATTCAATGGCTTTATCCAAATTTCCTTCAGCCTTTTCGATATTCCCTAGTGCATAATAAATTTGATCGAGATAATCCTTGTTTTTTTGATCCCTGGAAAGCCTTACCAGAAGCCTTTTCATATCTTTATCGCTGTCAGCACTTCTAATAATTGATGCTAGGCGAATTTTCGCGTTAAAAGCCATTTCGTATGATGTATTCTTCCTTAGTACTTTTGAGAAATATTTTACCGCATCATCAGGCTTGTTGGTTAAATTAGATAATTGACCAAGAAGATAATATAACCTTATCCTTTCGCTTTTTGAGTGCGAAAGATCAATGGTTTTTAATATAAAAGGGATGGCTTCTTTGTACTTCTCTTGTTTTGTATAAAAAAATGCCCAAGTGGAGTTATATAGATACTTAAAACGATCGGTGCTAGGTTTCTTTTTGTTCGATTCGAGCGACTTAAGTTTATCTTCTGCGTTTAAAAAATCTTTGTTTATTATGCTTGTTCTGGCAAGCCAAAGTTGGGCTTCATACCAAATAGTCGAATTTGGGAATTGGAGTAGTATATATTCAAATGTTTGGTTTGCTTCATCTATCGACCCCTTCCATACCCTCGCAACACCAATAAGAAGCCATGATTCACGGGCCCACTTAATATATTCAGTTTGGTTGTAAAATTCTTTTTCCTTGCTTGTGAGTACACCTTTTTTTCTCTCTGGCTTAACCGTAATTGAATGTTTTGTAATTAGATCCGTGCATTTTCGAATAGATCTGTCCATATCACCACCAACTAAACTGGCAGCATCAGGATCGCCAATAAGTAAAATGGGTAGAGGTGCCGTGAAGTTATACTTATAATTTTCTTCAACTCTCCGAAGGCTATTTTTATAGCTATCATAAGCGTTAAAATAGTAATTGTAGTAGGAGGTAAGGTTGTGATACCCGCGATTCACTACAGTATTCTTTTTAGATGAACACGAGCTAATTACCAGTAAAACTACAAGACAAAAAAGGTATTTGTGTTTTATATAATTCAAGTTATTATTGTTTAGATATCTAAACTCCAAAAATTAAGCAATATTTTGTAGCTATTCAAAAAAGCTTCGATTTTACAATAGCCTACAATATTAATAATAATGTACTAAACCCCCAAAAAGAGGAATTGACTTAGATTAAATCGGATGACAGTTTTCTTTATTGTTTGTGGCTCAATAGGGATTATTAGGCAGATTATAGATAGTTAATACGTATTTGATTTGTCGAGTTTCTAAAATTTGCAACTGCTGTAAATAGTGTTAATTTCGCTTTTTGAGAATTCATTGATGTTGAATATTATGAACAAAAGAACTTAATTTAATGAAGTTGTATTAATGAACAAATAAATGGTGCAATTTAGAATTACAATCTTTTGGCTATTTCTTCTTGTTGCAAAAGGACAAACAGCAGAATATCAAAGTAGAAATTTGCAAAACTTACCTGATACAAGTTATATCAACTTTTTAAATCGATCAGCTGCTGATAGCCTGAATATTAACCCTAACTATACCGAAAAAGTTGCATTAGAATCAGAAGATCTCTCGCGCAAAATAGGTTATAAGAAGGGACTTGCATACGCTTTGTATAACCTTGCGAACTTAGATATGAATCGGTATAAGTCACAAAATTCGATTGAGCGATGTGTACTTACCATTAACTTTGCTAAACAGTTAAATGATAGCCTTTTACTTGGCAAGGCATACAATGTTCTAGGAATTGACAGTAGTGATCTTGGTCACTATAAAGAATCGATTAGGTGTTACCAAAAATCATTGAATTATACTGATAAAACAAAGGATTCAAAAACAAGGATGTTAGCCTTAATTAATCTAGGTGTTTCGTATACATACCTTTCAGATTATGAAAAATCGGTTGAGAATTATTTGCTTGGATTAAAAATTGTAGAAGGGAAAAAAGATACGTCTCGATTAATAACCGTTTTGAACAATTTAGCCTCCGTTTACTCAGCGAAGCAATCGTATGGAGAAGCTCTTAAAACGATACATAAAGCTTTGAGCTATGCCCTGAAGTATAAAAATCCTAATTTGCTAGCCGATTGTTACAATAACTTGTTTACAGAGTATTCAAGAGCCGATAGCGTTGATAAAGCAATACCGTACTGTAAAAAAGCAGTTGAAATATACCAAAAACAAGGGGACAGCAGACGCTTATCTATTGCATACAACAACCTTGCTGTTATGTATAAGAAATTCGGAGACTATAATAAAACCTTAGACTACTGCTTAGAAGCTTTAGAGACTATTAAGAAAACCGACATGATCTCAGAACAGCCATTTTATCTATATACTCTTGCTGATGCTTACATCAATGTGAATAATCCTGATAAGGCAACTTGCTATTCTTTACTAAGTATTAAACAGGCAAAGCAATTCGGAATAAACGATGTTATACTTAAGAATTATTTCCTATTAGCTAACCTATATAATAGTACGGGGAGATACAAGCAATCGGCTGATTATTTTGGTCGTTATGTTTCGTTAAACGACAGTTTGTCAAAATTAGATTTTGAGAATAGCATTGCAGAAATGAATGCTAAATATGAAACAGAAAAAAAGGAAAAGGAAATAGTCTTGCTTTCCAGTGAAAAGGATAAACAACAACTAATTCTGGAGAAACGTAAGAAAACAATAACTGTTCTTTTTGCGGCAGTTTTACTGGCAATTATAACAACCATATTTGTAGTACGACAGAATAAAATTAGGCAAAAGCAAAAGGCTGCCATTCTTGAACAAAAACTTTTAAGGGTGCAGATGAACCCCCACTTTATCTTCAATTCATTAGTTTCGATTCAATCCTTTTTGTATAAACAACCCATTGATGTTGTAAATAATTACATTGGAAAGTTTAGCCGATTGCTTCGTTTGATCCTTGAAAACTCAAGGTGTAATCTTATTTCAATAGAAAAGGAAGTTGAAACACTTGAACTTTATTTAGAGATGCAAAGAATGAGGTTCTCGAATAAATTTGAGTATTCCATTATTCTTCCCAATGATCCTGAGTTTGTTGAGGATCAGATTCCCCCGATGATTGCTCAACCTTTTGTTGAAAATGCCATTGAACATGGCTTTTTAAGATCAAACATTGGGGGCGTACTTCTAATCAGACTATTTAACGATAGAGAAAATTTATATGTAGAGGTTGAGGATAATGGAATAGGAATTGAAAAGAGTTCAGAGAAGTTAACGGATCATAAATCATTAGCCATGGAAATAACACGTGAGCGGTTATCTTTAATTTCAAAACATGCTTCATTAAGTGTTATTGATCTTTCGAACGAAGGAAAAACTGGTACTTTAGTCAGAATAAAAATTCCATTTAAGAAGAATTAAATTGATGAATATGAATACGCTGATTGTTGAAGATGAAGATGCTTCCTATGAAGTTTTAGAAGGGATAATTAAAAAATATGCTACGCATTTAAATGTTATTGGAAGGGCAAAAACAGTAGATCAGGCGATTAAACTTGTAGAAGAAACATCTCCCGAATTGGTATTCTTGGATATTGACCTACCCGACGGAACAGGTTTCGACTTCATTAAAAAATTAAAACCAGTTGATTTCTCGATAATCTTTGTAACTGCATACAATCAATACGCAGTGCAGGCTTTCCGTTTTAGTGCAACAGATTTTCTTCTAAAACCAATTAATGACGATGAGTTTCGAGAAGCAATAGAAAAGGTTGAGCAAAATGAAAAACAGAAAAACCTGAATTTAAGATTGGATATTCTTTTGGCTAACCTTCAGTCTCAAATTACTGATGTGAAAAAAATAATTCTAAAAACACTAGAGGATATTTTTATTGTTTCAGTTAAAGATATTGTAAGCATCCAATCCGATGGTGCTTATTCGCATTTTTTCCTTTTGTCCGGGAAGCGAATTACAGTGTCGTCTAATCTCAAGAAATATGAGGAGATGCTATTCGATCAAGGTTTCTTTCGTTCTCACCAATGTCATCTGGTAAATCTGGTGCACGTTGAACGTTTTCATAAGCTCGATGGAGGTATGCTGATTATGAAGAACGGCAGCTCGGTCCCTGTTTCAAGTCGTAAACGGGATGCACTTATGAATGTTTTGAATAGAATAGTATAAATCCAGTCAATTAAATCAACACAAATATATTTAAGTGATACGCTTTTAAGATAGGTGCCAGCGCTTGTAAAAGAGTTGCAATTGCTCGGGATTTAGAGGCTAGTTTTGTTTTAGAATTAATTTAAAACAGAAATCAAAACTATTTAGCCATGAAAAAAATTTTAGCAATTACTCTTTGTTTGTTTGGTATTCAGATCTATACCTACTCACAGACTTCTGATAATACATCCCTTAAAGCAGAGATTGGCGTTTCGGCCGGATCTTGGTTCTCGGGTGACGTTGATATTGAAGGAACTAAAGCAGAAAAAGATGGTAGCATGACACTTAAAGCGTATGCTGACTACTATTTAGCTCCCAAATTTGCAATGGGTGTATTTGTAAACCTACTCCCCAATGTAAAGATTGCGGGCGAAAAGGCTAGCGGATCAGAAATTGGCGTATCGATTAAACCAAGAATTTGCCTAGGTGAAAAGTTCGTGATTAAACCAGCATTATCAATCGGATACCGTGTATTAAATCCTGAGACAGAAGGCATTGAATCCTTTAAGGGGCTTGGTGTTGATGGTGCTGTTGAACTACAATACTATGTAAACGATAAACTAATCATTTATGCTGAACCTGGCTTTTACTCTCAGCCCAATGGTGGAAATGGTGATTTTTCTCTTTCGTGGAGCCCTTTAGGATATATCAATGTTGGAATTGCAGTACCTTTCCATTAGAATAAAGGAAATAGGTTTATAGAAATAGCCAACCATCCAAAGATGATTGGCTATTTGCTTGTAAGGTGTAGTAAATGCTTTGATAAACAGATAAATGAATTTGGGAAAGTCCAACTGCTTTAGAATAGGTAGAATTAGGGTATTAAATCTTTTTTTTTAAATACTTTTACATCCGGATTCGCTTTAATTAGTGTAATTGTATTTACAGAAGTAATTATCAAAATATAAATTTAATACCATGAAAATTGTAATCCTAGCAGCTGGTATCGGTTCTCGTTTAGGGAATCCGCTACCAAAACCACTAACAACGCTTAAAAGTGGAAAAACAATAATGCAACAGCAGGTTGAAAATTTGACCAGCTATTTTAGTATTGATGATATAAATATTGTAGTTGGTTTTAAAAAGGATTTGATCATGGAGAGTTTTCCTGATATAACATATATCTACAACCAAAACTTCGATCAAACGAATACCTCGAAAAGTTTGCTAAAAGCCCTGAAGAAGAACCATAGGGAGTCGGTTTTATGGCTAAATGGTGATGTTGTTTTTGATTCGGAAATTCTAAAAGAGCTTATACCAAACATTGTTGCCGATAAATCATTTGTCTGTGTAAACAACTCAAAGGTTGCCGACGAGGAGGTAAAATATACATTAGACAGCAAAGGCTTTATAAAAGATCTTTCAAAGAAAGTATTGACAACAAAAGCTTTAGGCGAAGCAGTTGGTATCAACTTTGTTAGTAGCAAGGACATAAATACATTTATTAATCGTTTAACTGAATGCAACGATAACGACTACTTTGAAAGAGGAATTGAGTTGGCAATCGAAAAGGATGGGATGCAGGTTATGGCTATCGATATCTCTAAATTCCGTTGCATGGAGATTGACTTTAAGGAAGATCTCGATAATGCGAATAAGATATTCTAAAAATTAATTTTGGAAATATTTTGTAAAAGACTAGTTTACAGACCTGCTATCTGTTTTTTATTTGGAAGGCATAGTAATCGGGGGTCTATTTGAAATTACCTTTTGTGTCTTTTTAATAGGGTTTTATTCTTGTCATTCCTGAAACAGAAAGCAATTGTCAAAACAAAGCTTTATAAATAAATGGGTTTTAAATTGTTTAGTTTACATTTATAAAAGAATGTTAAACAATTATTGATGACTGTTCTTGCCTCAATAGTTTATGAAAAACCATTTTGATAAATGATGGCTTTACTATTCAATGTTTCATGCTTTATTAGGTTTCAAGAAAATCAAAATGAAAGAGTCGATTAAGGTTGAAGTATTATTATCTACTATGCATAGGGAGGATACTTCGATTGTCAATAAAATGAATATAGCTGGTGACTGTCTAATTATTAATCAAACTTCTTTTGAAAGACAGGAGGTTCTTAATGATGAAACAAATCACAGGACAATAAGGTTTTTTTCTTATAATGAAAGGGGGCTAAGTATAAGTAGAAATCATGCAATCAAAAATTCGATTGGTGATGTTTGCTTATTTGCAGATGATGATTTGGTTTATGAGGACAATTATATAGATATTGTAAGAGAAGCATATGAAGAACATGGAGATGCTGATATTATCATCTTTGAGGTCTTGTCTAAAAATGAAAAGCGTTATGAAAGTAAAATTGGAAATGTGTTTTGTAAGATAGGCTATCTCAAAAGTATGAAAGTAGCATCTTTTAAGATATCTTTTAAAAGAAAATCTGTTGTTGATAATGATTTACATTTTGATCAATTATTTGGGGCTGGCTCAAAATATAATTCAGGAGAAGAGAATATTTTTTTATTTGACTGTTTGAAAAAGAAGTTGAAAGTATACTATCTGCCAACTACAATAGCAACGGTTTCTCACGAAACCTCGACTTGGTTTAAAGGGTTTAATGAACAATACTTTGTTTCAAAAGGGGCTTTTGGAAGAAGAATGTTTAACTCTTTAGACTTCATTTATATTTTGCAGTTTGCGATTCGAAAGTATAAAATATATAGTCAAGAGACCTCTTTTTTTAGTGCGCTAAAGTTCATGTTTGAAGGTAGAAGTCAATATGCAAAGTCAATCTCAAAAAAATGACTTGTTGGTTAGTGTAATTATTCCAACATTCAAAAGGCCAATTTTACTGTCAAGGGCAATTGATTCTGTTCTAGTTCAAACTTATAAAAGTATTGAGGTAGTTGTTGTTGATGATAACGAACCTGACTCCGATTATCGAAAAGAAACAGAAGCTTTGATGTATAAGTACCAGGCTGATTTCAGGGTTAAATATTTAAGACATGAAAAGAATAAGAATGGTGCCGCAGCAAGAAATACAGGAATTCGAAATTCCAATGGAGAGATTGTTGCATTCTTAGATGATGATGATTTTTTTCACCCAGATAAGGTTCTTGATCAAGTTGATTTTTTAAATAAAAACAGGCAGTTTAGTGGTGTTTATTGTGGAAGTTTTTTTAAAGGGAGAGAGATTATTCCGTATAAATATGGTGATTTGTCAAAGGAGTTACTTTTGATGAATACATTCATATTTACACCAACAATCATGATTTATAAAGATATCATTAATGATTTAAATGGGTTTAATGAACAATTTGTTCGTCATCAAGATTATGAATTTTTATTAAGATTTTTTCATAAATATAAAATAGGTTGTATCTCAAGATGCTTAGTACATATTGGCGATAATGATGGATCTAATGAGCCTAAAGGAGATGTGTTGAATGAGAATAAGGAATTGTTTTTCAGAGTTTTTAGTAAAGTAATTGACGATATTAATTCTAAAAACAAAGGCTTTAAAAGAAGAGTTTATGCAAAACATTACTCATTTGTTTTCTTAAGTCACTTGAAGAACGGATATTTGAAGTTTGCTTTTGATGTTTTTTTAAAGATATTTTTTTATTCTCCGTTTTATTTTACGATTTATGTGGTTCAAAGAATTTTCTTTTATCTCAATCATAAATTTTATAAAATAAGTAAGAAGTGAAAAGATACTATAATCCAAAAGTATATATATACGAACTAATTTTCGTATTGTATTTTTGGGGCTTTGTCTTATTACGCCCAATACTACAATACTTTCAATCATATAGTACTTTAATCCTCTCTCTATATACTTTTACCTTGCTTATTTTTTTTGTCTCATATATAATTGCAAAAAAGAATATAAAGTTGGGCGAATCCGTTTTCTTTATATTAACTTTTTTTATAATCTTTTTTTTCGATTCAATCATTCGCTACAATGCATATTCCTTTAAATACCTTTATAAGTTCATATATTGTGGAATACTTCCTGTTTTGTTTTTATCTAAAATAAAAAATATTGAAAAACTGATTTATTATTATGTTTTCTTCTCGCTTCTAGCATTTATTCTTTTAGGAGGTGATCCAATTCACGGTTTTAGAATTTTTAGTGATTATATGGACTACGGATTCAATTTGGGCCTACCTGTATTTATTGGCTTGTTTCTGGGTTATAAATATTTTAAATTCAAGTGGATGATCTTTTTTCTAATTCTAAATTTTTTAAGCATTTTAATTTACTCAAATAAAAGCTCATTGCTAACAGTAATTGTTTTTGTTTTTATATATTATTTATTCATTGATCCAATTAGTAAGAAGAGAATTGTTAAACTTATTATTCCAATATCTATTATCTTACTATTAATTTATATAAATATAAAATCTATTGCTCTTTTTATTTATGATGTTTTTGTAGTTAAGTTAAATGTTAATAGTTATTCACTAATTACAATCAAGAACTATTTTCTAACAAAGAGCGATAGGGTTTTATTTAGTGGTCGAATTGAGATATGGAATAAAGCAAAGGTGATGATTAGCGAAAACTTACTCTTTGGTCATGGAATTGGTTCTTTTCAAGACCGTTACGGATTCTATTCTCATAATATTATTCTTGATTTGTTATTGTTTTTTGGTATTGTAGGATTTGTAACTTTTCTTATTTTAATATTTTATTCATTATATAAAATATTAAAATACAATGGATTAGTTAGATTGTTGGGAGGTTTTCTCTTTTCCCTTTGGTTTCCTAAACTTTTTTTTAGTACATATTTTATTGCAGATGTAGGTTTTTGGTGTTTTTTATCGTTTCCATTTATCTGTAAATATTTTGAGAATTATGAAAACATTGATAATGTTAAGACTTTAAATCGTTCTTCATGATTTAGGTATAGAAAGTAATATTTTCAAATGTTTATAATGTTAGAGTTGTTCCTGAATTATTTAAAGTGAAAGGGAATTAAAAAAATTCAATGACAGAAAAAGGTAAAATAATCAGCGCATCTTGGTATTCAATATTAAGCGAGTTAGTTGCCAAAGTTGTTGGTCCAATAGGATTTCTAATATTAACCAGGTTGTTGTCCCCTAACGACTTCGGAATAGTTGCTATAGCTACTACAATACTCAATTTTATTTATTTGCTATCTGATCTAGGCGTTGGAAATGTCATTATTCAAGAAAGAGGGACACCACAGTTCTTATCTAAAATAAATAACGTTGGTTTCTGGTTTAGCGGATTATTGGGTTTGATCTTAAGCTTATTTATTATTTTATTTTCGGTGTCATTGGCAAAATTTTTTAAAGAGCCTAAATCGTCTTTAGTTATTTCGGTTATGGCCATACAAATTGTATTTTATTCTCTTTCAACAGTTCAAAATGCTTTACAAAAAAGGGCTCTAAACTTCAAGTTTTTATTTTATTTACGTCTTATTACAGTTGTTGTTCCTTTAATCATTTCAATCCCATTAGCTTTTAATGGTTTTGGCTATTGGGCAATGGTTTGGGGTCAGGTTTTAGGCTCATTTCTTACTACCTCCGTTTTATGGTATAATTCAAAGTGGAAGCCTTCTTTTACCTTTGATTATTCAATTTTAAAAAAAATTCTTTCCAAAAGTATTTGGAGTACAGTTGAGCAAATTTCATTATGGGTTCCTATAGTACTTGATACGTATTTAATATCTAACTATTTATCATCAAGGGAATTAGGGATGTATAGTACGAGTAAAACATTGTTTACAAGTGCTGTAATGTTATCCTTGGGTGCTATTCTTCCTGTTTTGTTCAGTACCTATTCAGCAATCAACGATGATGAGTTTTATTACAGAAAGATTGTACTCCTATCTCAAAAGATCGTATTTGGCATTGCCGCTTTTATGGGAACTGGAATTTTTATTTTTAGTGAATTAATAGAAAAGATCATTTTTACTAGGAATTGGAGTGGTATATCAGAAATTTTTGGTATTATTTTCCTGATTATGGGTTTGGCATATTTTAATTCAGTTATTGTTGAAGGATTAAGAGCTAAGGGGTACTTTCGTGTTGTTGCAATTAATACTGCAATTTGTATTTTAGTAGAAACTCCCCTGTTGTTCTTATCGATAAAATACGGTATAATAGTTTACGTCATAGTTCGTTCTATGCTCTTGTATTTGCTTTACCCAGGGGTTTTTGTTTACTCAAAGAAATTTATTAAAATATCATTTTTAGATTGTATTAAGAATAGTAAATATGCAATATTAAGTTTTTTGGGAATTCTCTCTTCTTACTACTTTATTATAAAGTTAAACCTTGATTTTGTCTCAACAAATATTATTATGTTCATAATATATGGGTTAGTGTGCCTAACCTACTTGTTTTTTGAAAAGGAGACATTTAAAATGTTATTGTTGCAAGTGAAATCATTTAGAAAGAGCTCTTAGGTGTAATTTGTTGTAGGTAATAAGTTTTTAAAAATTACAAATAGAATGAACTGGTTTGTCTATAATAGAATGCTAATCCCAGATAAGGCACCTCATGAAGAAATTGATTTAACAGGAGTAGAGGAAAAATTAAAGAAAAGTAATGCACTAATGGCTCGTTATACTGCAAATTTTGATTGTGGTTATGAGACACAGTGGTGGTATGTCATAAAAGACGATAAAATGGATTTGACTCAAATTAAGTCGAAATATAGGAGAGAAGTAATTAGTGGGATTAATAATACAAACGTTAAAATAATAAATAAAGAAATTTATTATAATGAAATGTTCGAGTTGTTTTCAATTGTTATGGGGCAACGTCCTCAGCACAAAGGAAAAGACATGGAAGTTATTTTTAACAATTCATTAATTCAATCTAATAAAAATATTGATATTTGGGGTGTGTTCTTGAAAGAATCAGATAAACTAGTTTCATATGCCGTTATTGATAAATATGAAGAATATGTAAGTTTTTCAGAGTTCTTTTTTAATGATGCTTATCTTAAGTATAAAATAAGTAATGCTTTGGTATATACTTTAAGTAAATATTATTTAAACGATGAATCGAAAAGGTATGTCTGTGACGGAGAACGATCAATAAATCACCCAACTAATATTCAATCATATTTAATTCGTACTTTCGGTTTTAGAAAGGCATATTGTGAGTTAAGAGTAATTTATAGAAATAGATTTATACATTTAATTGTAAGAGTACTTTATTTATTTAAATCCTTAATATTTAAGTTTAAAGACATGAGTGTCTTTAGCAGAAACCTATACTCGTTACTTAAACAGGAAGAGATTCAGCGGTCATTTAATTAGTCGTTTATGTTACATTTTGTTGGAGATATTAATTTTACAGATGGTTTTTTCGATACTGGTTTTGGTATAGGAAGTTTGATTAAAAAAGGTTTCAATCCTTTTGAAAAATTTCATTTTAATGCGTTTGATAAATATGTAGGGAATTTTGAATGTGTTTGTTCGAACGATTCTAATAAAGAAGGGGTTTATAGAAAACAATTTATTATTGAACCTGATTTTTTGAAGTGCTTAACCCACTTTAATATATACAGTGTTGCAAATAATCACATCATGCAACATGGTGAAATGGCATTTGTAAATACACTTAAAAATATTGAGGCCTTCGGAAGCTTACATGTAGGATCATTGATAAGTAAATCAATTAGTTTTACACACAACCACTATTCAGTAGGATTACTTTCGTTTTCATATAGACCTGAGAAATATTCTGCCGAACCTAAATATTGGAATTCCCCTGATTTGGCAGAGATAAAGCATGAATTTTTAAATATTTCTTCAAATGATTTGAAAATTGCAATCATTCATTGGGGCAATGAGTTTATTAATATGCCTTATTCTGAGCAGAAAATAATTGGTCGAGGACTCATTGATATGGGCTTTGATCTAATTGTTGGTATTCATCCCCACGTTTTGCAGGGTTATGAAAAATATAAAAACGGTTATATATTTTATTCTCTAGGGAATTTCTTGTTTAATATGGCTTCAGATCAGACTCATTATTCTGCAATATTGCATATTGATATGGATAAGGAGAAAAGATTAATCAGTAAGACAGAGTATATTAAGTTAGATAAAAATGGTTTCCCTGAAATTATTGAAGAATGTGATGTCCCAAACGAATATAAATTTAGTCATCTGAATGGACTGTTAAAAGAGAATGTTGAAAATGAAAGATACTACTCAATTGTTGCTGAGAATACAAAAAAATATCGTAAAGCCAATTTTGCACTCTTTTTGAGATCATTACCTAAGTTTTCTTTGCTAGATTTGCGAGCCATTCTTATTGATTTTTATTTAAGAAGAATAAGATAATGCGTAAAATTATTTACAAGTTAGGAGTTTTGTTGTGGAATAAAAGGATTATTTCTCACTACAATCGTTTAAAAAAATCCGAAAAACTCTCTGTTGAAGAATTAAGAAATAATCAAGTTGAAAAAATCAATGAACTCATTAAATGGGCTTATCAGAACAGTTCTTATTACAAAAAAATATTCGATTTAAACGAATTTAAGCCTGAAGATTTTAGTTCCCTAGATGATTTAAAAAAAATTCCGATAACAACAAAAAAGGATCTTTTAAGCAGTAGTGATGAGATTCAAATAAGAAAAAAAACGGGGAAGTTGATTTATTCGGAGACCTCTGGAAGTACCGGACAATCCTTGAAGTTTTATAGGAATAAAGACTGGGATGCATCCACAAGAGCAGCCATGTTTCGAGGTTATTCCTGGTACAATGTAGAACCGTGGGAGAAAAACGGTTATTTATGGGGGTACAATACAAAATCAACGTTTAAAGTTAAGTTATTGGATTTTTTCCAAAACAGATTCCGTTTATTTAGTTACAATAGAGATGCAGTAATCGATTTTTCTAAGAAATTAGAATCTGCCGTTTTTCTTGAGGGGTATTCTTCAATGATCTACGAAACGGCAAAGATTATTAATAGAGAAAATAATTTCAAGAAACCAAATCTTAAACTAGTAAAAGGAACTTCTGAGAAAATATTTGATTATTACCACCGTGAAACGTTAAAAGCTTTTGGTAAAAAAATAGTAAGTGAATATGGAGCAGCCGAAACGGGTTTAATCGCTTTTGAATGTCCAAATGGAAACATGCATGTTACAATGGAAAATGTTATTGTTGAGGAAGTAAATAATGAAATTATTGTAACGAATCTTTGGTCTTATTCCTTTCCTATAATTAGGTATAAATTAGGTGATTATGTATCATTAAAGAAAGAGAGTTGTTCATGCGGAATGCAACATGATATTATTGGTGAGGTTACTGGTCGTATTGGGAATATAATTTTCGGTATTAAAGATGTATATCCTTCATTAGTCTTATACTACATATTTAAAAATCTTGCAACAAAAGAAAATTTAATTATTCGTTATCAAGCTCAGCAGAAGGAAAAGGGAAAGCTTGTTTTTAGGATAGAAAATGATCTTAGTGAAATCGAAATTCAAAAGGTTTTAAGAGAAGCTAGAAGTTATTTTAATGATGATATTTATTGCGAAGTAATTACTAATGTGGAACCTATAAGGCTAAAAGGCAAGTTGAAAGATTTTATTTCTGACATAAGTTGATGAAAATGAAAGTCACAGTTATTTGTCCCGTATATAATGAAGGTGCTTACATTAAAACTTTTCTAAGTTCATTACTCAACCAAGATTTTCCAGAGAATGAGATTGAGTACTTGATAATTGATGGAATGAGCATTGATGGGTCTCTGGGTTATATTAATGATCATTGTACTAAGTATACTAATTTTAAATTAATAAGTAATCCTAAAAAGTATGTTCCTTATGCGTTAAACCTAGGTGTTCAAAATGCTTCTGGGGATATAATTGTAAGGTTGGACGCTCATGCTAGTTATCCTAAGGAATATATTTCAACTTTAGTTTATTGGCTTGAAGAATTGAAAGCAGACAATGTTGGCTGTCCTTTAGAAACAGACGTATTAAATAGAAACCCTAAAACAATTGCTATAAAAACATTACTATCCTCAACCTTTGGTGTGGGCAATTCATTATTCAGAACTGGGGTGAATAGTGTCAGAGAAGTGGATACTGTCCCTTTCGGTTGTTTCAAAAGGGATGTTTTTGATAAGATTGGTTTATTTAATTGTAAGTTAACTAGAAATCAAGATATTGAGTTTAATAAAAGATTAAAACAAGCTGGGGGAAGAATATTTCTAATCCCTTTTATCAAATGCAAATATTTTGCAAGAGAGTCGTTTTCAAAATTAGCTTATAACAATTACCAGAATGGATTATGGAATATGCTAACTATTTATTATACAAATAATCTCAAGTCAATAAGTATAAGACATATTGTTCCAATGCTTTTCATTTCTTCTTTAGTAATTCCTATTCTCCTTGTGTTTATTTCTCCCTACTTTGCTTATTTAACCTTAGCATCATTGACTCTTTATTTGATTTTTGTTTTAATCAATGTTTTAAAATTTATTAAGCAGTGCAATCCATTCTATCTTGCATATTCTTTTTTTCTTATGCATTTTTCATATGGATTAGGATCTGTTGTGGGTGTTTTTAACCTGATTAAATTTTTATTTAGAAATGAAAAGTAAAATAGTATTTGATCTTTTTTTTGCTGTTTTTGGATTAATTATCTTAATTCCAGTATTCATAATTATTTATCTTACAATACGATTTACATCTACTGGACCTGGTTTTTTTAAACAAAAAAGGGTGGGTCAATATGGGCATCTTTTTACAATTTATAAATTTAGAACAATGCGTATTAATGACGGGACTAATACGATTTCAGTTAAAGGAGATTGCCGAATTACTAAGGTAGGGAAATTCCTAAGAAAGTTTAAACTTGATGAACTTCCTGAGTTATGGAATATTATTAAAGGAGAAATGAGTTTTGTTGGGCCAAGGCCAGATGTAGAGGGCTATGCAGATTTGTTAAAAGGTGAGGATAGGCTTGTCTTGAATTTAAAGCCGGGTATAACAGGCCCTGCAACATTGAAGTATTCGAACGAGGAAGAACTTTTAGCTGCTGTAGAGGATCCAAAGCAATATAATGATGAGGTAATATTCCCTGATAAAGTCAAAATAAATATGATGTATTTGAAAAATTGGACACTCTGGCTAGATCTTAGAATAATTTTTGCAACAATTTTTAGAACCAATTATTAGATTATGAACCACAGAATTTGGCTTTCACTCGCCCATATGGGTGGTAAAGAAATGGATTTTGTTAAAGAAGCGTTTGATACAAATTGGGTTGTACCACTTGGTCCCAATGTAGATGGTTTTGAGATTGCTTTAGAAAAATATCTTAATGCTGATAAAAAAGTTGTTGCCTTAAGCTCAGGAACAGCAGCCATTCATTTAGGTTTGCTTCAATTGGGTGTTAAAGTAGACGATGAAGTTATTTGTCAGTCGTTCACCTTTTCTGCTTCAGCAAATCCGATAACATATTTAGGGGCAAAGCCTGTTTTTATTGATAGCGAAAGCGATTCTTGGAATATAGACTCGGATCTCTTAGAAGATGCTATAAATGAAAGAATTAAGATAACAGGTAAAAAACCAAAAGCCATAATTCCAGTTCATTTATATGGAATGCCAGCTAACATGGATAACATTCTTAAGATTTCAAACCATTATCAGATCCCTGTCTTAGAAGATGCTGCTGAGGCTTTAGGTTCTGAATTCAAAGGGAAAAAATGTGGAACTTTTGGGGAGTTTGCTTGTTTGTCATTTAATGGAAATAAAATCATTACCACCTCTGGAGGCGGAGCTTTAGTTTGTTCTTCTGAGCGGCAATCAGATAAAACAAAGTTTTATGCAACACAGGCACGCGACAATGCACCTCATTATCAACATTCAGAGATTGGCTATAACTATAGAATGAGTAATGTTTGTGCAGGAATTGGCCGAGGACAATTATTAGTACTTCAAGACCATATTGAAAAAAGACGTGCAAATAATTTATTTTATCGACAAGAGTTAGGTTGTATAGACGGGATTTCGTTCCAATCAGAACCCGATGCGAATTTTTATTCAAATTATTGGCTTACAACAATTTTAGTGGACCCTTTGAAGACCAGAGGTAAGACCAGAGAAGATTTGCGAATTGCTTTAGCTGCCAAGGATATTGAAACTAGACCATTGTGGAAACCTATGCATTTGCAACCTGTTTTTAATAGTTGTCCTGCGTACCTTAATGGAGTATCTGAAAGCCTCTTTAATAATGGCTTGTGTTTACCCTCAGGTTCAAACTTGACAGACAATGATAAAGATTTTATTGTTAAAGAAATAAAGAAACTATTAAAAAAATAATGTAGAACTCCCTAAAACAGCTAAGAATGCGATTAACTTATTCTTTAGATTATTATTCTTTCCTGATTTTATTGTTTTCAATACCTTTTGGGAGAAAATTATTTCTCCCAATTTTTGCTATATGGTCATGTTTTGTTTTATTGACTTACTTTGTTAAACTTGATTATTCAAAAACAAGATTTAAAGGATTACTAGTTATTCCTATCATCTATTTTTTTATTTATTCCTTCGGAATTATTTTGACAAGCGATCATAAAGAAATTTTCAATGATTTGCTATTTAAGCTTTCACTTCTTTTACTTCCAATACTTTACCCTTTTAATAGGCAATTATATAAAGATGGGAAATCAACCATGCTCAAGTCATACGTGATTGGTTGTTTTTCCGCTTCATTATTTTATTTTGGCCATGCAGTTTATCGCTCTCTTTATATAGCTAATGGAAGATTAGTTTTAGACAATGGCTGGCATTATTACTTTTTGAGTAATAATTTCTCCTATTTTGTTCATCCATCATATCTTGCTTTATTCTTTTTAGTTGCAATTTTGATTGTTGTTATTGAAAAAGATAAGTGGTTTAAGACTACTATAACAGGCGGATTTAATGTGTTTTTAACAACTTTTCCTTTGTTAATTTCATTAATAATTCTTCAGAGTAGAGCGGGGATAATTGGCCTTGGCTTACTAATGCTTTGTTTCTTTTTATATTCGGTAGTTAAAAGAAAATATATTGTTGGATTGACGGGGTTATTCTTTTTGTTGGCATTAGTCTTTATTTCTTTTACAAGATTTGAACGCTATGAGAATACTATGACTTCGCTTAGGTCAACAGCGGGTATAGGTGTGGAGAATATGCCAAAGGAAAATGGTACTTCGATTCGATTTTGGATTTGGAAGTCGGCTATTTTATCTATTTCCGAACATCCAATTACAGGTGTGGGCCCACAAAACGTAAGAAAAGCATTGTGCAAACATTATGTTGAATGGGATATGAAAGTCGCAGCGGGAAAGAGACTAAATGCTCATAATCAGTATTTGGAAACATGGTTGGGATTAGGTGTTTTTGGATTAATAGTTTTACTTGCTTTACTTTTTGTGCCAATTTGGATTGGAGTTAAAAAAAGAGATTGGCTTTTAGTAGGAGCAATATCTTTATGTTCATTCAGCTTTATATTTGAAAGCATGCTAGAAACTATATCAGGAATTTTTTTCTTTGCAGTGTTATATACACTACTTGTTAGCCCTTATGTATATTCATTTAATTTGATTCCAAGAAAATTTACTTTGTTTAAAAGAAAAGTATAAAGAGCGAGTTTGTTCTCGCTCTTTATACTTTTAATAATGTTTTTCTCTAATAAGATTCCAAATTTGATTGCGATACTGCCATAGAAAAGCAGAAATGAAACCAAGTATTGCAAAAACTATCACCCATATTTTCAAAAATTTTATCAATGGGTTTTCAGCCTTAGATAGTTGAGTGAAATCTTGTATAATCGTAATAGGTTCGGGGTTAATTGATAAGTCTCGTTCGAGAGAAAGTTTTTTATTGTACAGTTTAATGATATCTTCATAAAAGAGTTTTGTTTCTTTCTCATTTAGAATAACAAGTTGGTTGCTCCCGAATTTTTGCATTTTAGGCACCTCGAAGTATTGTACTTTTTCAAGGCTATCTAGTTTGCTAATTTCTTTGTTGTATTCTTCAATAAGTTTTTGCGTTTGCAGTTTTCTTATCTCGTTGTTTTGAAGAATGTATGGGTTAGTGCTTATATATTTTTTAATTCCATCTCTTACACTTGTGAAAATGTTTTCGTCATAAACACTAATTTTTAGGTAAAATACATCAGTAAGCCTCCTTTTGGTAGTATCTTTTGGATTGTAAGTATTGTCGTAATCCACAAAGTCTGTAATTTTATCTTTATTTAGGTCTATTCCATAATAAGATTCAATGGATTTGATTTTTTCTGCTTTACTCGATGATATCCCTAAATAGTTGCCTAATGCTGAATAGTTTCTGTTTTCGAAAAGGTCATTAAGAAGATTAATCGAATTGATAATAACATTATTATTCATTGAATTAGATCTAGCAACCATTTCGGAAGTGTAATATCTTGGGGTGTTGATATAGAAAAAGTAGCCAACAAAGCAACCAATAATCGAGAAAGAGAATATCCAAACGGATTTTCTGATTAGAAGAAGAAAAAATGAAACTGTTAAGTTATAAAGCCAAATAAAAAATCTTTTTATTGATAGCCCCATCCGATTAAATAGTTCTAGGAGATCGATTTCTTCAGTAGGTTTTGAATTTTCTGAATTTGTACTCATGGTTATATAAGGCTTAGATTGACTACGAAAGTACTAATTTATTGAATTCATCATTAAAGTGAAATAAATTTTTTATAGATTCGTATTGATTATTAGGATTTTAAAATTTAAAAAAAGTTTATAAAGCAATAATATTGGGTAATGTAAGTTAATGAATCATAAACTCACATTATGAGTTGCCAAATGAGCAGCTACTTTAACATTAAGGAATATTTATATAATTTTAAGCTCAATATTATTTAATAGGTATGCCCAAAATATCCGCTGTAATAATTACATTTAATGAAGAGAATTCGATAGAGAGATGTATTCGTTCTGTATTACCTGTTGTCGATGATATTGTTGTTTTAGATTCTTACTCGACTGATAGAACGGAGGAAATATGTAAAAGTTTAGGAGTTCGATTTGTTCAAAACCATTTTGAGGGTTATCGTACTCAAAAAAATCTTGCTGTACAGTTAGCCTCGTTTGATTACATTCTTTCTCTTGATGCCGATGAAGCATTATCTGTTGAACTAAAAGAATCAATCCTTAAGATTAAAGAACATTGGGATTGCGATGCATACTCATTTAACCGGTTTAATAACTATTGCGGTCAATGGATTAAACACTCAAATTGGTATCCAGATAAAAAAATAAGATTGTTTGATAGAAGAAAAGGTGAATGGAGTGGCTACAATGTACATGAAACAGTTAAGATGCAAAATGGAGCAAAAGTCTGTCATCTTAAAGGTGATTTACTGCATTGGTGTTACTCCTCGTTTGAAGAGCATATCGAAAAAATAAACAAGTATAGTACAATCTCTGCTTTGGAATATTTTAGAAACGGAAGAAGAAGTACAATTTTTGAGATAATATTTAGCCCCAAGTGGCACTTTTTTAGATCTTATTTCCTAAAAATGGGATTTTTAGATGGATACATTGGATATTCTATTTGTTCATTATCTGCCCATCAAAGGTATTTGAAGTATATTAAACTACGAAAATTAATCATTGAGAACAAGAAAAATAAACGAACGAAAACTAAAGAAAAAGGAGTGAACATTGTTCAGTAATACTAATTAAATATAGAGGTTGCAAATATAAATTATCGCACTAGTTTTAATTTAAGAAAGTAAGAACTAAGACATTATTTGTCTATAAAAGAGTAATCTCTAATCATAAGATAATTTAAAAACCTGTCTTAGAGAAACCACTAATAATCATATTCTATATGAAAGCAGTCCTTTTTTGTATTAATCCATATGCATTTGGTATTCTTAAACCCTTGCATGATGAGTTAATCAAGCAAGGGAATGATGTTCTTTGGTATATTCCAAATAACATTCAATCAAAATGCCCATTTTACAACGAGGTCAAGGTTTCAACAACTATTAAAGAGCTGGCAACTTATAACAGTGATGCAATTTTTGTTCCAGGAAACGAGGTTCCTCACTATCTAAGGGGGGTTAAAACTCAGGTCTTTCATGGTTTGGCAGGTGAGAAGAAAGGTCATTTCAGAATCCGTAGCTATTTTGATCTCTACCTAACCCAAGGGCCTTATTTTACCGATGGTTTTAACAGGCTTGCAAAAAAGTATAAGGATTTTGAGGTGATAGAAACTGGTTGGTGTAAACTCGATACTTTATTTCAGAACCACGATGAATATAAGAGAGAACGTAATGAGATACTTTCTAAAAACGGTAAGAAGAATTTGATTCTTTTTGCTCCAACGTTCTCTCCGTCACTTACGTGTGCCGTAACTGCAAAAGAAAAAATTTTTGAAATAACTGATAATCAGGATGTTTATTTATTGATCAAATTTCATGATTTGATGGATACTAAAACCATCGAGGAGTATAAGAATCTTGCGAGTTCAAGAGGTAATGTGCAGATTGTTTCTGATCGGAATATTCTTAAGTATATGATTATGTCCGATTTTATGATTAGCGATACTTCCTCGGTTGTTTATGAGTTCATTTTATTGAATAAGCCTGTAGTAACAATAAACTCTCACTCTGAAAATATTAACTGGTGCGATATCCCGGATTCGAGTAACCTCGTAGAGGTTTTTAGCAAGGAGTTGGTCGAAGATAATTTTAGAAGAGCAAGGCAAAAGGTGATTGATATGTACCATCCATACTCCGATGGAAAATCATCGGCTAGAATGATTTCAGCAGTTGAGGATTATATTTTACGGCATGGAGTTCCCAAGGATAGGAAGATTAATTTCTATCGTCGATACAAAATGAATAAGATGTTTGGACCAAAACCCGAATAATGATGCAACTTGTTGAAGAGATTAAAAATGTGGTCGATGTGCTTCGTAAAGGTGGAATTATACTCTACCCAACCGATACTGTTTGGGGGATTGGTTGTGATGCAACAAACCCTGAGGCCGTAGCAAAAATATATAAGCTTAAACAGCGAGAGGATTCTAAGAGTATGTTGGTTCTTATTGATACTCCGGGTCGAATTCCTTCATACATTTCGGAAATGCCTGAGATTGCTTGGGATTTGATTGAATTAGCTGATAAGCCTTTAACGATTATCTACCCTAAAGCAAAAAATTTAGCAAGTAATTTAGTTGCCCCAGATGGTTCTATAGGAATTAGGGTTGCTAACCATGAGTTTTGTAGCAAACTGATTGGACGTTTTGCAAGACCTATCGTATCCACTTCCGCAAATATTTCAGGGAAGCCTTTCCCTAAATCATTCGACGAGATTGATCTGGCTATTAAAAAAGGGGTTGATTATGTTGTCTCTCCGGAGTTTGATAACCCTGTATCCGATAAACCCTCAGGAATAATAATGCTGGGTACAAATGGAGAAGTTAAGGTTATTCGAGAATAAAAAAGGGGTCAATTTGACCCCTTCCTTTTTAACTATTGGATATGTTGAAGACCTCCAGATCCAGAGGTTTTTGCATCGATTATTGGACGACCTTTGTAGTAAACATCTCCGCTACCCGATACTTTGGCTTTAAGCTCATCAACTGCCCAAACTCTAATATCACCGGAACCGCTAACGCTAATTTCAACTTTTTTGCATTGTAAGTTCTCATTGTTTATATCACCAGAACCACTGATTGAGTAAGTCGCTGTTTCTGCAACATCAGACCCTGCAAAGTAAATATCACCAGAGCCAGAAATACCTAGTTCAATATTTTTAGCCGAAAGATTTTCAATTTTGATATCTCCGCTTCCGCTGATCTTTGTTTTCAGATCATCTGTTTTAATGGAGGTTTGTGCTACAATATCGCCTGACCCCGAAATGCTTAGTGCGTTTACTTTAGGCATTGAGATATAAACTTTTACTTTCTTATCACCAAAGCTAAAGTTGAAATGATTTTTAGTTTTAATCTTAAGCATATCTCCTTCAACTATGGTTTCTATTTTTTCAAGGTAATCAGCAGGCGCTTCAATTTCAACTTTAAAATCTGCTGCTTGGGTAAGGAAAACATCAGCAGAAATAGATAATCCAATGCCAGTAAATCCCGTAACACTTCTAGTTTCACGATTTTGGGCTAATGAATTATTGCTGATTAGAATAGAAATAACTATAGCAACCGTCAATTTAAATAATGATAAATAATTTTTCATAATCTTAAGTTTTAATTATTAGTACATTAAAATGTTTTAGATATTTCAGAACAAAATATTGACGAAATTTTGTAGTATTTTGCTGCATCTAGGCATCTAGTTTTTTACCTTTATCAAAAATTTTTAAACAATACCTTAAACAAAAAACTGATGCCCACTCCTATTAAACATACTCCTCGTTGGATTGTGCTTCTTGCAGATCTTTTAATCTGTACCTTTTCTATAAGTTTAGCTTACTTTATTAGATTTGAATTTAACTTCAGACCAACTGAGGTTTATTCTCTTACAATTCCTGTTTTAGTATTTATAAGAGCTGTTACCTTTGCATTATTTAAAAGTTATGCTGGACTCATTAGATATACTAGTGCAAAAGATACTGAAAGAATAATATATGTTGTCACTACTGGGAGCATTGTGTTACTTGTTGTTAATGCATTATATTTTTATTTTCAGGATAAGTTCCTTTTCCCAAACTCAGTATTACTAATAGATTACTTTTTTACAGCAATAGCATTAATTGGGTCTCGTCTAATTGTGAAAACAGTTTACTTTAGCATAATTAATGATGGTGTAGAATTTGAGAACGTTATAATTTATGGGGCAGAGCAATTTGCTTCATTAACAAAAAAAACACTTGATCGTGAAGTAGGCTTGAACCTTAAAGTTGTTGCTTTTATTGATTATTTTAATAAAAATGAAGGGAATAAGCTAGAAGGGATTAATATTTACAATACCGATAAACTTGATTTTTTAATTCAGAAATATAAGATATCAAAACTTATTATAGCAAAAAAGAACATTGATCCAATCAAAAAGAATAAGCTGATTGAAAAATGTTTAAAATACGATGTCAAAGTTCTTACTGTCCCCGATGTGAGTTCATGGATCAATGGGGCTCTTAGCTTTAGCCAGATAAAAAGCATTAGAATTGAAGAGTTACTTGAGAGATCACCTATTGTGCTGGATAAAAAGCGCATTCAGGCTGATATAAAAGATAAAACCATTTTGATCACTGGGGCAGCTGGCTCTATTGGATGTGAACTTGTTCGCCAGATAGCAAGATTTAACCCTAAAAAAATCGTACTCTTCGATCAAGCAGAAACGCCACTTTATGAGATAGAATTAGAGTTAAAGGAATTGATTCACTTCTTCAATTTCGAAACAGTGATTGGTAGTATGACTAATAGCTATCGTGTACGAAAAATATTTGAAGTTTTTAGACCTTCAGTTGTTTTTCATGCTGCAGCATACAAACATGTACCTATGATGGAAAACAATCCTACCGAAGCCATTTACAATAATGTTTATGGTACAAAGCAAATTGCAGATTTATCGGTAGAGTTTGGAGTGGAGAAGTTTGTCATGATATCAACTGATAAGGCGGTTAATCCCACAAATATTATGGGAGCGAGCAAACGAATTGCTGAGATTTACATACAAACACTAAACAAAACAAAATCAACACGCTTTATTACAACAAGATTTGGAAATGTATTAGGCTCTAATGGATCGGTTATCCCTCGTTTCAAAAAGCAAATTGAGAAAGGTGGCCCAGTAACCATAACTCATCCAGATGTTACTCGTTATTTTATGACGATACCAGAGGCATGCCAATTAGTTCTTGAAGCGGGTGCAATGGGTGAGGGTGGTGAAATCTTTATTTTTGACATGGGAAAGTCGGTAAAAATAATTGACCTTGCAAAGAAAATGATTAAACTATCGGGGTTAACATTAGGAAAAGATATTCAAATTAATTTTACAGGATTGCGACCTGGAGAAAAATTGTACGAAGAGCTTCTAAACAATAAAGAAAATACAATAGCAACCTACCATTCTCAGATAATGATTGCTAAAGTACGAGAATATGACCCTCTAATTGTATTCAATCAAATTGAAAGTTTAATTAATATTCTACCTGCGCATAATAATTTTGCTATAGTAACCAAGATGAAGGAAATTGTCCCTGAATTTATAAGTCAAAATTCAATTTTCGAGGATATTGATCGTTATAATAAATTCTTATTGAATGAAAGAAATAGCACACAATAATTTTTTTCAATCAACGCCAATCCAAATTCGGTTTAACGATATAGACCAATTATTGCATGTCAACAACTCAGTATATCAGCAGTTTTTTGATTGGGGTCGGATGAACTACTTTAAAGAAGTTCTAAATGAGATAATGGATTGGAATATTGAAGGATTAATTCTAGCAAGTATAAGTATCGACTTTCTAAATTCAATTGAACTTTACGATGAGGTTGAGGTTCGTACAAAGATATACCACATCGGGAACAAGAGTGTTAAAATGAGTCAGGAGTTGTATAATAAAACAAAAAATTGTGTGGCAGCAACAAGTAAATCAGTTATGGTTAACTATAGCAATAAAAGTAAAAAAACATTGATTGTTCCTGAGCGTTGGAGAAAGAGTATTGCTGCTTATGAGCACGATACGCTATTCGAGGTATAAATCAATTAGCCCATCAGGAATCTCCATTAACACCGTTTTACTTTCTGTGTCAACCTCTATAATAAGGTCGTTTACGGCTGGGAGAATTATTTCTTTACCTGATTGGTGAGCAACAGTAAAGACTGAGTTTGTTTGGTATTCTTGGTATTCCAAAATTTTTCCAATAAGCTGTTTTTGATCACTAATTACAGTATATCCAATTAGGTCACTCATTAGAAGTTCGTCATCGGATTCGATTTGATCGGAGGGGAGGAGTATTTTCAGTCCAACAAACTCATCTGCATTTTTAACATCATCAACATCATCGAGTTTTATTAGGGCTTTGTCTTCGCCCTTTGGCCTGATTGAGGCAATAAAAAAAGGAACCGGTATTCCTTCAATTTCGATGAATACCGATTCCAAATTTTGTTCCTCGAGGTAAAAGTTGCTATTCCAAGAAACTTGGAACTCGCCGTTTACGCCGTGAGTTCGCTGTATTGATCCAATTTCTGTAAACTGGTTCGAACCCATGGGTAAATGCTCTATGCCTCTGTGGTTTCGCCTTCAGCAGCAGGTGCTTCTGTTTCTTCGGCTTTATTAACAGCCTCTTTCGCAGCAGCTTCTGCTCTTTTCTTAGCTACTTCCTGTGCACGAGCCTCTTTTACTTTATTCTCGGCTTCAATGCGTTTCTTTAAATCATCACGTTTACCCTTTGCAAGAGAATCTTTCTTAGCTTGAACCTTTGAATCTTTCTCGGTCATCCAAGCTTGGAATTTAGCTTCAGCTTGCTCAGCGGTGAGGGCACCTTTTGTAACACCCTCTAGCAGATGCTTTTTAATCATTACACCTTTGTAAGAAAGGATAGCCCTACAGGTGTCGGTAGGTTGAGCGCCTTTTTGCAGCCAATCTAATGCCCTATCAAAGTTTAATTCAATAGTAGCAGGATTAGTAACAGGATTATAAGAACCAATTCTGTCGATGAATCTGCCATCACGTGGCGCCCTGCTATCCGCCACCACAATGTGGTAGAAAGGTAATTTCTTCCTTCCTTGGCGGCTTAGTCTGATTTTTACAGGCATGTTTTACGCTTTTTTAGTTAAACCTACAAATTTTTAGCGCGGCAAAGGTAGCAGAATTTTTGATAATCAGGAAAAAAACCACTACTAATTGCTTCAATCGCTATAATAATTAAGTACTTAATAGTATTTGCTTTGGTTTTAGAGGATTTTTTTGATAATAATTAACTCAGTTCGATATAAAGTGTCATTGGCTTCGCCGAACTTGCCCTTTGGGCTGCGGTTCTGAGCAAAGCGAAGGATCTAGATGCTTCTGCGTCAACTGACGGATCAGCATGACAAAGATTATTGAGTAGTATGTGCATTAAATCAGGCAATTACTATTATTAAGAACTCACGTTAGTTAATTTTCAAACGAACCTTTTCTTAGGAAATCGATTGTTTTATCCATCTCCTTATACATAATCTTATCCTCCTCAATAAATGGAACAACCTGACGGTATTGTGCCATAAACTCTTCAAGATAGGGTGATGTTTTTGCTGGGCGACGGAACTCTAATGCTTGAGCTGCATTAAACAGTTCGATCGCCAAAACCCTTTCAGTGTTGTCAATTACCTTAAGCAGTTTTGTTGCAGCGTTTGCTCCCATACTAACGTGATCCTCTTGTCCGTTTGATGATACAATTGAGTCAACGGACGCGGGTGTACACAGCTGCTTGTTCTGGCTAACCATTGCAGCAGCAGCATACTGAGGAATCATAAAACCAGAATTCAATCCAGAGTTGAAAACCAAGAACTCGGGAAGTCCTCTTAACCCAGAAATAAGCTGAAGAGTACGTCGTTCGGAAATGTTACTTAGTTCAGAAATAGCTATCGCAATGAAATCGTAAGAGATTGCTAGGGGTTGACCATGGAAGTTTCCTCCTGATAAGATTAAATCCTCATCGGGCCAAATGGTTGGATTGTCGGTAACAGAGTTTATCTCGGTTAGAATTACACTTGCAACGTAGTTAACCGCATCCTTAGATGCGCCGTGTACCTGAGGCATGCAACGGAATGAGTATGGGTCTTGAACATGCTTTTTGGGTTGAGAAATCAGCTGACTACCCTCAAGAATTTTTCTAAAATTTTTGGCTGTTTCGATCTGCCCTTGGTGAGGTCGAACTTGCTGTAAATTTTGGTGGAATGGCTCAATACGACCATCGTAAGCTTCAAGTGACAAAGCGCCAATGATATCGGCAAGTTTAGTCAGTTTAAATGCTTTGAGTATTGCGTAAACGCCATGAGCGCTCATAAACTGGGTGCCGTTAAGTAATGCTAAGCCCTCTTTTGACTTGAGTTCGATGGGTTCCCATCCAAACTTTTTCATTATAACAGAGGCGTCAAGTTTTTCACCTTTGTAGCGAACTTCTCCTAACCCGAGCAAAGGAAGGAAAAGGTTTGAAAGAGGAGCAAGGTCGCCCGATGCACCTAAGGAGCCACGGTCGTAAACAATGGGTAGTATGTCGTTATTATAAAAATCGAGAATTCTTTGAACGGTTACTACTTGCACCCCAGAATGACCGAGCGATAGTGCATGTGCTTTTAGGAAAAGCATTAGCTTGATAATATCAGGATGAATCTCATCTCCAGTGTTACAAGCATGCGACATTACCAAATTCTTCTGAAGTTGCGTAAGCTTCTCCTTTGAGATATTACGATTGCATAACGAACCGAAACCTGTTGTTATCCCGTAAATTGGAGCGTGATGCTCCTCGTTCATTTTCTCGTCAAGGTAGTTTCGGCATTTGTTAATCAGCCCAATTGCCTCTTCGGATAGTTCAAGTTTATACTTGTTATTTACCATATCCTCAATTAGTTCATAGGATAATGGTTTAGGGGATATATGATGTATCTTACTCATTTTGTGAATGAAATTAAAAATTTGAAATCAGAAATGTTGTTTGATAAATTCTTGTTAATCCTCACGTTGGCTTTAAAAAAGCCACCTGCACATGCACAACATCAGTGTGAATGAAGTTTTATTGAGGGTTGTAGCGGTTTGTGTTCAGGGAACTCTAGTTGCGTTTACTTTTTTGTTTCTAATCCTCTTATCAATCATCACTATTCTCCTTTATGTAGTATAAGTGGGTAGTTTGAGTTACTCTTGGCTTATTTTTCCAACCAAGTACTCTGTAAGATTGCTGAACGGTATTGTTTCCTGTTCGCCAGAAGTCATATTCTTAACGGAGAATTGCCTGTTTTGTAATTCGGATTCACCAGCAATTACAACATATTTGATGTTTCTCTTATTAGCATAGTCGAATTGCTTCTTCAGCTTTGCTGAATCGGGGTAGAGTTCTGCACTAATTCCCTTCTCCCTTAAACCTCTGATTGCATTTAAGCAGTAGGTTGCTTCGTAACGTCCAAAATTGGTGAACATTACTTTAGTCGAAGCCATTAAACTTTCAGGGAACAGGTTGAGTTGAAACATCACATCATAAATGCGGTCGGCACCGAATGATACACCAACGCCACTCATGTCCTTAAGGCCAAAAACACCAGTCAAATCGTCGTAACGACCACCACCACAAATGCTTCCTATTTCAACGTCTTTTGCTTTAACCTCAAAAATTGCACCGGTATAGTAGTTTAAACCACGTGCAAGCGAAAGATCAAGTTCAACTTCGGTTTTGATTTTTCCAAGAGCCTCTAAATATTCGAAAAACTCCTCCATCTCAGAAACTCCTTTAAGTCCAACCTCTGAGTCTCCAATTAACTTTCTTAACTTCTCGATTTTGCCAGAGTTGCTTCCAGTAAGTGTGAGAATTGGTTGGAGTTTGTTAATAGCTTCCTTCGAAACACCTTTTTCTTCGAGTTCTGCAGATGCCGCTTGTATTCCTATTTTTTCAATTTTATCAATCGCAACGGTTATGTCAATAAGTTTATCGGGATAACCTATGAAATCCGCAATCCAACTTAAAATCTTGCGATTATTTACTTTAAGAGTAGTACGAATTCCTAACTTAGTGAATACCTCGTTGATAATCATTACAAGTTCAGCCTCATTTAGCAATGAGTTAGAACCAATCACATCAACATCACATTGGTAGAATTCGCGGTAACGACCCTTTTGAGGTCTGTCAGCACGCCAAACAGGTTGAATTTGGTAGCGTTTAAATGGGAAAGTAATCTCGTTCTGATACATTACCACAAAACGAGCAAACGGTACGGTTAAATCATACCTTAATCCCTTCTCACATAATGAAAGAGAAAGTTGGTTTGAGTTGCCCGGTTTTATTATGTTCGGGTCAACCTTATCGAAGAAATCACCTGAATTTAAAATCTTGAATAGCAGTTTATCGCCCTCCTCACCGTACTTGCCAAGTAGAGTTGAAAGGTTCTCCATTGCTGGCGTTTCGATGGGTGAGTACCCATAGGTTTTAAACACCGAGCGGATAGTATCGAAGATGTAATTTCTACGAACCATCTCAATTGGAGTGAAGTCCCTAGTTCCTTTTGGTATCGAAGGTTTTTGAGCTGACATTGTGTTAACTATTTAGAAGTTGCAAATATAGAAATTATTGGGTTGATAATTATAGTTTGATTTGATAAGCTAATCTTAACTGAATTATACAGAGTTTATGCTAAATTTGTAGAAAGACGAGCAAAATGCTAAAATTTCTCAAACTTTTCATCCCTCCCGATCATTGGCGAATACCAGTAATAATCGCATTGGGAATTTTTTCAGGTTTGGCGGCATTTTCATTCTATGTCTCGAAAGCACCATCGTACCTCTCCGACAACCCAAAAACTTGTGTTAACTGTCATATCATGTCGCCGGAGTATTCAACATGGTCGCATAGTTCGCATAGGATGTACACCAATTGCAACGACTGCCATGTGCCGCACAATAATGTGTTTAATAAGTATTACTTCAAGGCAAAGGATGGCTTACGGCATGCGACAATTTTTACCCTTCGTGCTGAACCTCAAGTAATAAGGATTAAGGATGCTGGCGCAAATGCAGTTCAAAAAAACTGTATTCGTTGCCATGAGAAGCTGATAACCGATGTTAAGGTTAACCAGATTTCTGAAACATTCCAGATGTTTCGAAATGAGCGCAAGTGCTGGGAGTGTCACAGGCTTACCCCACACGATAGAGTGAGAGGATTGAGCACTACTCCGTTTTCAAGGGTGCCTTTGCTTGAAAGCCCTGTACCACATTGGATAAAATCAATAATTGGAGAAGAAACTAAAAAATAAATAATATGAGACCTATTAACGAGATAGTAAAGCAAAAGCCATGGATGGGTTGGCTTATTTTCTTTGCAACAATTATAATTGTATTTCTACTTGGTTTATTGGCCTCATCAATAATTGAGCGTCGAGCCGAAGCCGAGTTTGTTTATACACCAAAGGTTCATTATGATCAGTTTGAGCCAAGGAATGAGGTTTGGGGCGAAAACTTCCCTCGCGAGTACGAAACCTACATGCTAACACGCGACACTTCTTTCCGCAGCAAGTATAATGGATCGGCAGCCATCGACGAACTTAAGGAAGCACCTGAACTGGTTGTTCTTTGGGCTGGTTATCCTTTTTCAAAGGAGTATAATCAAGGAAGAGGTCACTACTATGCAGTTAACGATGTTCGAACAATTCTGCGTACTGGTTCCCCTATGACTCCCGAGGAAGGTCCAATGCCAGGCACTTGCTGGACTTGCAAAAGCCCTGATGTGCCTAGAATGATGAATAGTATCGGAGTAGAGGGTTTTTATAAGCACAAATGGGCATCGCTCGGACCTGAAATTGTGAATCCAATTGGTTGTGCCGATTGCCATAACGCAAAAACCATGAACCTTCAAATATCACGTCCTGCCCTAGTTGAGGCATTCCAAAGGATTGGCATTGACGTAAACAAGGCAACCCATCAGGAGATGCGCTCGTTGGTTTGCGCACAGTGCCATGTTGAGTACTACTTTAAAGGCGATGGTAAATACCTAACCTTCCCTTGGGATAAAGGTTTTTCTGTTGAAAAAATGGAGGAGTACTACGACTCATACCAATTCGCAGATTGGAAGCATTCATTGAGTCAAACAAACATGATAAAGGCTCAGCACCCCGATTACGAATTATTCCGCACAGGTGTTCATTACGACAGAGGCGTAGCCTGTGCCGATTGCCATATGCCGTATAAGAGTGAGGGTGGTGTAAAATTCACCGATCATCATATCCAAAGCCCGTTGAACAATGTTGCAAATACCTGTTTGGTTTGCCATAGGGAGGAGACCCAAAAGTTGATTAATAATGTTTATGAGCGTCAGGATAAGATATATGAAAACAGGAGACTGCTCGAGAAACTGCTAGCAAAGGCTCATATTGAGGCAAAGTTTGCTTGGGATAAGGGAGCAACCAGCAAGCAGATGGAGGAAGCCTTAAAGTTTATACGCGCAGCTCAATGGCGCTGGGATTTTGCTGCAGCAAGCCATGGTGCTTCATTCCACTCGCCTGTTGAGGTTAGTCGCATTGTAGCAAGTGGTATCAATAAGGCTGAGGAAGCCCGCCTATCCATTGCAAGGGTTCTTGCTAAGCTAGGCTATACCGACGAGGTTCCAATGCCCGATATTTCTACAAAACAAAAAGCACAGCTGTACATTGGGCTTGATATGAAAAAGCTGGTTGCAGAGAAAAAGGTATTCATTGATGAGATTATACCAAAATGGCTAAAGGAGGCAGCAGAAAGGGAGTCTAAGTATACGGCAAAATAATAATTTGCTTTGTTCATGCACGCGTATGGAGACGCGAGCGAACGAGGGTTAACTACAAATTAAGATTACTTAATATGAAAAAGTTGAATCTGATAATTTTGTTATTCTCTTTAATGAGTATTAATGGATTTGCTCAAGTGAAAAATGAGATAATTATTAGTTATGGTTTTGCAAATAACGACATTTTAATGAATGAAGACATCGTAGGTGATATGGGGTTTGTAGGAAGAAAGACATTTTTACTAGAAGCAGGCTATCAAAGGAAATTGAACAACTCGTTCTCATTTGAGTCAGGTTTTGCATATTCGAAAAGCGAAGTGGTATTTCACTATTTTCCTTCGGGAGTATTAAATACTAAGAATTTAGAAATAAATTTATTATCATTCCCAATAGGAATAAATTTTAATTTTTGGAAATACTTCTATGTCAACGCAGGGACAATTATTGATGTTGAATTAGGACGATCTTCCGACCATGCAACACATGACCAATCAGGATTTGGATTTTATGGAGGGGTAGGAGTAAAATACTCGATACGAAATTTTACAATAAAAATTAATCCATTTATTCTAGAGCATTCTTCAGTTCCATTTGAAAAGGAAAAATACGAACAGAGACTTTTGGAAAAGGGAGTAAAAGTTGGAGTTGGATTTAATTTTTAATGAAAATCTTCGTTAACACTTTCCTCTTTTAGCGCGCGTTTAGTCTCAGTCATTAAATTGAAAACCATCAAATATGAAAAAAATACTGATCCTTTACATTATAGTACTCTCTGTCTTTAACGCATACGGTCAAGAATCATTGGCAAAAATGAGGATGGATTGTGTATCTACAGGGCGTAATGAGGGCATTCAATTTAAAAAAGATGAGCTAATTGTAGTTTTCAAGCCTCAAAAAGAAAACAAAACTTGGGCGGTTTGGAGTAAGAATGGTGATTCTGGATATTTGGATACTACGGCTTTCAAGATAATCCCGGGGAAATCAATCTTTAAGTTAAAATCAAATCCTAGCCGGTTAAAGAGCGCCGATTGCGATCGTCATACTAAGGTGCTTTCAAAGCAGATTAAGGTTAACTACTGTAGAACTATCAAGAGAGTTGTTAGAAAGAGATCTAACGCATTAGCTAAATTCTTCAACTTAGCCACTGAATTAGATGCCGCATTAGCAGAAATTCATGCTGCTGATACATGGACGGTTATTAACCTGTATACTGACGATGAACTGTATTCCTGGCTAAAAACATTAGACTCCAATGGATTGAAACAATTCGTTGATTATTTAAAGGATGGATATGTTGCATATCCGATAACTCGGTATGCAGAATATTTAAGCCTGTACTATCCAAAATCATGGACAATAATAAGGGCCTACCAATAAATAGGTAGCGAAACCTTTAATAATTAGTTTTTATAAATAGTTTTAAAAATGGATAACTCAAAAGTATTTGCAATGCCCTTTGCCAGTGTGTATCCACTGTATATTCAAAAAGCGGAAAAAAAGGGACGCACAAGAGAGGAGGTTGATACCATTATTTTTTGGCTAACAGGTTACAGCAAGCAAACGCTGCAAAAGCAAATCGATAATAAAAGCGATCTTAAAACCTTCTTTGCCCAAGCACCTCAGATCAACCCAAATGTTTCAAAAATTACTGGCGTAATTTGTGGGTATCGTGTTGAGGAAATCGAAGATGAACTCATGCAAATGATTCGCTATTTGGATAAGCTAATCGATGAGCTAGCAAAAGGAAAGGTAATGGAGAAGATTTTAAGAAAGTAAAATGTTAATTATGATTGTCAGTCAATAGATTGACAAGTAAAAATGAAAGAAAATATATAAATTATTATAAATTAGCCTTCTAGAGTTTCAAATATCTTAATAAACAAAAATTTAAAATAATATATAAGATATGATAAAACACAGCTACATTATTCTAGCCTTGGCTATTGTTGCATTTTCGTGCAATCGCCACAAGGGTACTGATGTTGAGTCGTTTGTTTATGCAAATGGCTATTCGCTATCCACTGATAGTACTGGCAAGCCGCAGTTTGCATTAAGAAAGTACTTGGAGTACGCTCCAAACCAAAAAATGAAAATTGCTACTGGGCCTAAGCGGCAATATTTCTATTTGGATTCAACATGTAACTGCTTTAAATCTGATCCGGCTTCTATCTTTGGCCTCGATCGGTTTTATTCGGGGGATTATAGCAAGGAACTTGGTTTGCTTATTAAGAAATTCTCCGAAACAGAAGCAATAGACACTACTTACACTTGCGATAACGAGTTTTGCGATTATAATCTTTTCGTTTTAAAGTTTTATAACGGAGATGTAAAAGTTATTGATTTTTGCTCTTACTGTGTTCCTGATCGATTTCAAAAATTTATTAATGTCTTAAATGAAACCATTGATACGAATAAAATGGTAAAGTCATATCACTTTAAGGTTAACGATCTTGTTGGAGTAGCGCAGAGTCGATTTTTTAAGAAGTTACCTCCGCCACCTTTGCCAAGCAAATAGGATAAATGATCCTGCTTGCGCGGATTTGCAATCTTTGTAATCAGGTGTAAACGCTAGTTTACCTTCGAAAGGCTGAATTGAAGGTGATATGAGTTTTTAACCTCTTTGCACCACTCAAGCATATCCACATCATCGTCCTCGTAAAAAAGTTGGACGTTGATATCTGAACCACAATCATGAATGTATTCTGCTTGCTGGAAAAGTTTGTTCAGAGACTTACCTGACGATCCATTGAGGTATGTTAAATGAAATGCAAGTGTAATTGCAGATGTCTTTTTAATTTTAATAAAGTTGTAAAGCCAATTCTGAATTGGTTCGATTAATTCAGATGGATTACTTGAAATGAAATTCCCCTTAAATGAGATTTCTCCAGAATTGTTATTGCATGAAATCTCGGGGGTTTGTTTTGTACCGGGGATAAAGATATCTTCCAAAACCGCTACATCCTGAGCCGCACCATTTATAACTTCAACACCTGTCATATCTTTCGCTTAAGTTGGTAACTGAGCAAATATAGCTATCGGTTTAATGTACGAATAGGTTATGGCAATAATTTTAATTTTAAAGAGAATTTCTATCAACAAAAATTGAAAGTTCGTCAATCTAAAACCTTCGTTCACTGAAGTAGAAGGTTATTTTTCCCCCGATTTTTTGATTTGGTGAAGCAAGTACATTTTAAAATCGTAATCGGTTTGGTATAGTTTTAAAACTTTTTGAGGGGGAAGTACTTTTTTAAATTTTTCGTTAAACTCTAATAGAAGTTCAGATTCCTGTTTTTGAAAATTTACGTACATGTCAGCGTACTTGACTATTTCCTCATCGTTCATTGTATCGATGTTTTTGGAACAATACTTCATAGCAGTACGTTTGTTGTCAATGATCTGGTTTTTGCGTTCCCAGTATTCGTTATATACTGGCCAAAAACTTTCTGCTTCTTGTGGAGTAAGGTTCAGTTTTTCAGTAAAGAAGGCGATCTTCTCAGCTTTTAGCATTTCCTCGCTCTTTTGTTGATTATTCTTGCAAGCAAAGAAGATTAGCAAGGCTAAAATGAATATTGGTAGTGCTATTTTTATTCTTTTCACGGCTTTATATCTTTTGGATCTTCTAGCAATGTCCCATTGTAATAGTTCTTATAAAGGTAGTATTCGTAGTATTCATCACTTACTTTCTTTAAAGAATCCTTTTTAGGACTGGGTGACACTGCCTCAAATAGTTGCATTTCGTCGAATTCGGTTCCACTCTCTTCAACTATTTTAAGGTAGTCTGTTCTATGGAAAAACCCCTTGTTAAACTGATTGGAATAGTAATATCCAGTAACAGCTAATACTGCAAACAAACAAATTCCAGTTGCAAGAGCCAGTTGACTTTTAATGGTTACAAACCAATTTGTGGCTTGCACTTTTGGTTCCTCCTTTTTGCAAAATTCTTGAATCCGATTTGGCAAAGAATCAAAATACCCTTCCGGAACCTTGTAAGGGTTCTCTTTGCCAGCCTTGGTTAAATTGGGTCCAAATGTTTCTAAATCTTTCATTACTTTATCTAAATCTCTGTATTTATGACTAAACCATTTTCGAAGGGTTTAATTCTCCTCCAAAAATTTTTCAATTTTTTTAACCGCATGATGGAATGATGCTTTGAGCGCCCCGACAGATGTTCCTAAAACCTCTGACATGTCCTCGTATTTCATTTCATCAAAGTATTTCATGTTAAAAACAAGTCGTTGTTTATCTGGCAATGCAATAATTGCCTTTTGAAGTTTGGCTTGTAGTTCATTGCCATTAAAGTAAGCATCTGATTCGAGGGAATTCGAAAGCTGATGCTCAACATCAACTATAGGAACCAAATATTTTGTCCTCTTCTTTTTAAGAAAAGTTAAGGCTTCATTGGTAGCGATTCGGTATAACCACGTAAATAATTGAGAATCTTCACGGAAACTGGATAGACCTCCCCATACTTTTAGAAAGGTGTTTTGAACAACATCATCCGCATCGTCGTGGTTTATCACAATTTTGCGGATGTGCCAGTAAATTCTCTCTTGATATTTACGAACGATAAGATTAAAAGCGTAATTCTGAGTATCGTTTGAACGGTACAACTCGAGCAGCTCCTTATCGCTGTAGTTATTCATTTGGCTGTTTAAGTCTACTTGCGAGTAATCACTTTTTTAGCAGCATCAACAATGTTAGATGTGTCTAACCCATACTTTTTCATTAACTCTTCTGGTTTTCCGCTTTCACCAAACTTATCATTAACAGCTACCATCTCTAAAGGACGAGGAAGATTGCGAACAAGTACTTGTGCAACGCTATCGCCTAAACCACCATTCATCATGTGTTCTTCTGCGGTAACGACACAGCCAGTTTTACTAACCGATTTTATGATCGCTTCTTCGTCTAAAGGTTTAATAGTGTGAATATTTATAACCTCAACGCTTATACCTTGTTGTTCTAATATATCAGCTGCTTCAAGAGCTTTCCATAGCATGTGCCCAGTAGCTATGATGGTAACCGCAGTACCTTCAATCATTGTAATTGCTTTGCCAATAATAAAAGGTTGATCGGCGGGAGTGAAGTTGGGCACAGCTGGCCTTCCGAAACGAAGATAAACTGGTCCTACCCACTCCGCAGCGGCTAAAGTAGCTGCTTTGGTTTGGTTGTAATCAGCGGGGTTGAGAACTACCATATTAGGAAGCATCTTCATTAATCCAATATCTTCCATAATTTGGTGAGTAGCACCATCCTCGCCAAGTGTTATACCAGCATGTGATGCGCAAATCTTTACGTTTTTATTGGAGTAAGCTACGCTTTGGCGTATCTGATCGTAAACTCTTCCTGTAGCAAAACCTGCAAAAGTTCCTGCAAATGGAATTTTGCCTCCAATCGTTAAACCAGCAGAAAGGCCTATCATATTTGCTTCAGCAATACCAGTTTGGAAAAAGCGCTCGGGAAATTCTTTTACGAATTCTTCCATTTTTAGTGAACCAATAAGATCGGCACAAAGAGCTACTACGTTTGGGTTCTTTTTCCCAAGTTCATATAGACCAGCGCCAAATCCTGAACGGGTATCTTTATTTCCTGTTGAAGTAATTTTCATCTTGATAATCTTGTTTGATAAAGGGTTAATGCCCTATTTTAATGCTTTTTACTGGTTTCTTTGGGCTCTCTCTGTGGCCTCTTTTTTAATCAATCCGATAATGATTAGTTCAGCTGTTGCATAGTTAGTTGCTAATGGGATATTATTCACATTGCAAGATTCAAGAAGTTTACGAATATCTTCGTGGTGCTGCTGAATTACTTTATGGTCACGAAGGAAAATTACTATGTCGATCTCCTTTTTACTAATCATTTCGGTGATTTGGTTATAACCACCCGAAACACCAGGGCTGAGGTGTTTGCAGTGTAATCCTTGTGACTCAATGAATTCGGCGGTTCTGCCGGTAGCCAATAGGTTTACACCTGGTAACCAATCTATATGTTCTTTTAAAAAGCGTACTAGTTCTGGTTTTTTAGCATCGTGTGCTATAACTGCAATATTTTTCATTGTTTCAATATTTATGCAATCAATAAAATAAGTTAAAAATCTCCAATTGTTTCAGGAAGTTGTGCCATGGCACGAGCAAACTCATCATCGTTAGGCGCTTTACCATGCCATTTGTGAGTGCCCATCATGAAGTCAACGCCCATACCCATTTCGGTTTTCATAAGGATTACTACGGGCTTACCCTTACCAGTTCTCGATTTGGCTTCAGCAAATCCTTTAATAACATCCTCCATTACATTGCCATTCATCTCAACAACATCCCACCCAAATGCTAACCATTTAGCCTTTAAGTCTCCAAGTGAAAGTACTTCATCAACTGGGCCATCTATCTGTTTCCCGTTGTAGTCAACAGTAGAAATTAGGTTGTCAATTTTTTTTGCTGCGGCAAACATTACTGCTTCCCAAATCTGTCCTTCTTGTAGTTCCCCATCTCCATGAAGTGTGTAAACTAAGTGCTTATCGTTATTTAATTTCTTTGCTAGCGCAGCACCACAAGCCACTGAGAGACCTTGTCCCAACGATCCGGATGCAATCCTAATGCCTGGTAAATGCTCAGCTGTTGTTGGGTGTCCTTGTAAACGGGTATTCAATATGCGGAAGGTGCTCAGCTCACTAACATCAAAGAACCCTCTGCGAGCTAAAGTGCTGTACCATACTGCGGAAAGATGTCCGTTTGAGAGGAAGAATAGATCCTCACCCTTACCGTCCATTGTAAAGTTCTTTGGATCAATACGAAGCGTATCGAAATAAAGTGCTGTAAAAAAATCAGCACAACCAAGTGATCCTCCTGGATGTCCACTGGCGGGTTTATGTATCATGCGGATCACATCCCTACGAACTTGAGCTGCAATCGATTTTAAATTTTGAATATCAGTCATTTATAATAAATTATAGATTAAAAAAATCAACAAAAATCCAATTTGCAAATGTAATTTTAAATCCATTACAATATTAAATTCCCTTTAATAAATTGATTCCTTTGGAAAATTCAATGTTTTTAAGGAAAACCTTTGGTGTTGTTTTATTTTCAAAGGAAATTTTAGAAATTTCAACTAACTTTGCATTCCAAAATAAATATAAATAATCATGGGTTTACAGTGTGGTATTATTGGAATAACAAATGTTGGAAAGACAGTCATTTTCAACTGCATGTCTAGCACAAAAGCACAAGCTAGCAACTTTGCGTTTAGCTCTAATAAATCAAATATTAGCATTATAAATGTCCCTGATAGTAGGCTTTATGAACTCGAAAAATATCAGCCAACCGACAAAACGGTACACGCAACAGTCGAGATTGTTGATATTCCTGGCTTGGCTAGAGGTTCAAATAAAGGAGAAGGGGTTGGTAATTCCTTTTTAGGGGATATTCGTAACTGTGATGCGTTAATTCATGTTCTACGTTGTTTTGATGATCCAAACTTACCACATGTAGATGGTTCTGTTGATCCGGTTAGGGATATTGAAACTGTGAATTTTGAACTCCAAGTGAAAGACCTAGAATCTGTTGAAAAAAAGATTCAACGTTTAGAGAAAGCCGCCAAATCGGGGGATAAAGATGCAAAGCATGGTATTGATGTTTTACATATCTATAAGAACCATCTTGAGTCGTTCCAAAGCGCAAGAACTGCACCAGTAGAGGAACATGATAAACGCTTTATCGCTGATATTTTCCTTCTATCTACAAAACCCGTTATTTATGTATGTAATGTAGATGAAGCATCAGCTGTCAAAGGGAATCAATATGTAGACAGGGTAAAGGAGTTTCTAAAAAACGAGAATACAGAAGTTTTGATAATTGCAGGGAAGGTTGAGGCTGATATCTCAGAACTTGAAAGCGAAGAGGATCGTACTGCATTCTTAAAGGATGTAGGTTTGTCTGAGCCTGGGGTGAATAAACTTATTCGTGCCGCTTACAAACTTCTTGATCTTGAAACGTTTTTCACAATTGGACAAAAAGAGAACAGAGCTTGGACTATTAAAAAAGGAATGACAGCTCCTCAGGCAGCTGGCGTAATCCATAGCGATTTGGAGCGTGGCTTTATTCGTGCTGAGGTTATCAAGTATAATGACTTTATCGAGCTTAAATCAGAACATGCTTGTAAAGAGAAGGGCAAACTACATATTGAGGGTAAAACCTATGTGGTTGAGGATGGCGATATTCTTCATATTCGATTTAATGTATAGATTAATTTTGCTGAAGTATATCTGACCTGAGCCAAATGACTCAGGTCTTTTTTTATTCTTTATTTCCAGCAAACTTTTACCTTTGAATTTTTAAAGGAAAAACATGAAAAAAATCTCAATACTTTTTTTAATAATGTTTGCATTCCTCTCATGCAAACAGGTCGACAATCCTAAGGAACAACTTTTAAAATGGGCGAAAAAAGGCGAGATAAACGAAAGAGTTAGTTGTAAAAGTGACCCTAGCCAAACATATTGTCTGTATTTACCTTCAAACTATGAAATAGGCAAAGTTTATCCAATTATCTATGCTTTTGATCCGCATGGGAATGGGCGTATTCCTGTTGCTCTGATCAAGAATACTGCTGAGAATTTGGGATATATTGTTGTTGGATCGAATAATTCCAGAAATGGTTTGAGACCAGAGAGGTTAAACCAGATATTAAGTACCCTATTTGCTGATACGCAAAACAAATTATCTATTGATAGTAAGAGGGTTTACCTTGTTGGTTTTTCAGGTGGTGCAAGAGTTGCTTGTATGGTGGCTCAAGGTGTTTCGGGTGTGAGTGGAGTGATAGCTTGTTCTGCTGGCTTTCAACCTAGCAGAAATACTTTAGGGTTTCATTTTATAGGTGTGGCTGGAAGCCAGGATATGAACTATCTTGAAATGAAGAAACTTAATGGTACCCTAGATTCTTTACGAATCCCAAATCAATTTATTGTATTTAAAGGGAAGCACCAATGGCCCAACGAGTCAACTGTCTCGGAAGCTATTACTATGCTCGATATATATGCAACAAAAGAATTAGTTATACCTAAAAACAGCCAGCTAATAGCTAATTACCTTTCATCATGTAAAGGAAGAATAGAAACTTTAAGAAGTTTTAGTAATGGTGATAGTTTGGTGTTGGCTTACTCAATTGCAACGAGAACCATTCAAACTTTAGAGGGAGTAGCAAATTCGGATGAAATAAAATCTGTCGCTAATGAATTATCCGCTAAACTTGAAGTACAGAAATATTTTGCCAGTCAGCAACAGCTAGAGAAGTATGAAGAGTTGAAACAAAATGAATTCATGGAATCATTCGGTTCAAAACCTCAAACATGGTGGGATGTACAGATAAAGCAGCTAAATGCCGAAAAGGAAGGAGTTAAACGAGATGTATCAAAACGTTTGCTGGGTTTTATTAGTCTCAGTTGCTACAGCTATGTAAATAGGGCATTGCAAAACCATAACTGGGAAGCTGCAAAGTATTTTACTTCAATTTATTGTCAGGTCGATCCCGAAAACCCTGATGGTTGGTATGCATTAGCTTGTTTGCAGGCTAACATAGGTAAGCCAAATGTTGCAATTGAGTCGCTTAAAAAAGCGATTCAGTTCGGGTTTTCTGATATTTCGAAATTGAAAACCGATCCTTTATTAACAAATTTGAGAGGTTTACCGGAGTTTGCTAATATTACCAAAAAATAACTTATCATGGTAATGCTTACCATGTAATTGGGTAGTTGTCTTCTTCAGCTCTTAAACCCTTCGTGTTCTAAAGTAGCTTTCGTACTTTTCGGATGAAGCACCAAATTTCTCGTATTTTTTATCCGAGATTTTATAAGTGCAGTACTCTCCATCTACTGCTGAAAAGAAAATTTCATGTTTCTCAGCATTTTCATCAATCATTAGAATCCGAATTAGATTTTGATCTACTTCGCTGGCAAGGTTAGTGTGACAAATTGGGCAGAAGAAATCAACATCCTCACCTTTTTCGATAGCTAATCCATGGCTAAGTGCTTTAGAGTAATCCCCAAGATCAGGGCTTAAAAGGATAATGCCTTGCTTCCCCTTTGTGGTTGATACGGTAAAAACAACATATCCGCCAACCAGTAGGTGACCTTTGCATTTTGGGCAGATAAAATTGTTTGCCATAACTTTACATTAATTGGTAAATCTGAAGAAATTTACGATTTATTAACTCGAAAGTAAACTATTTGGACATTTTATATTACAAAAACATTGCATTGTTTAACCCAGTAACAATCAATATTTATAGTAAATTTGCGTTTTATGAATGTTTACTATTGAGCAATGAAAAAGATTTTATTCATAACCTTACTTGCAATTTCTTTCATAAGCGGAAAAAGCCAACAGAAGCTTTATCATTTTTGGTTTATTGAGTCCGATAAGAGAGTCGTGAACACAGTATTAACTAATGTTATATCTATCGATAGGGTCGATAGCGATACAATTTATGCCTATGCGAATGCTAAAGAGATGGCTCAATTCGAAAAGTTAGGGTATAAGTTTACCATCCTTCCAGATTTAGTTTCGAATTCGAAAACCATAACCATGGCTACCTCAGTGGGACAAATGT
>Ga0209099_1000302_pt1 | contig 59459 bp, 74 predicted proteins | sample AD_JPNHW2_MetaG_FD_184430 | JGI IMG/M metagenome (GOLD analysis project Ga0209099, IMG submission 184430) | Active sludge microbial communities of municipal wastewater-treating anaerobic digesters from Japan - AD_JPNHW2_MetaG (SPAdes) (version 2) | ecosystem: Engineered > Bioreactor > Anaerobic...
TACATCTTCGGTTTCCATGATGTTGACGATCTCAACCTGTTCCTGGAACCGCTTGATGTTAGCGTCGTTGAGGTTCTCGATGAAGGGAATAGCTCCCTCAGCACCGACGACCCGTCCTTCCTTGACACCGCTCTTGTGGAGGGCGATAAGGGTCTGTGCGGAGAGGTGACCTTTCACTTCCGTACCGACGAGGAGGGCGAATCTGATGTTGGGGTTGGCGATAACGTTGGCAATGACCTTCTCAAGACCGAGGTTCTCGGTCTTACAGGATCCGCAGAGTGCCGCACCGGCATCGCAGATACCCTGTTCATCGAGGTGAGAACCCATGGTGATCACCGCTACCGGGCTGTTTACGTCGCCGGAGTGGAAGTCACCCTTGATAAGTGGCCAGCCGCTTGCTGCTGCTTTCTTGTCTGCCATTTTAAGCCACCTTGATCAGCTGGAATGCAATGATTCCTGCAATGAGTAGTCCCACAGCCAGACCGTACCAGAACGAGGTGATCGTGCCGCCGATTGCAAGCCCGTTCTCCCTGTTCGGGAATGAAGCGAGCATGTTGCCTTCTCCTGAGAGCATGTTGACGAGATCGTCACTGGTTGCTTCGAGGATGGCGACCTTCTCAATGACCGGTGCGAGCGACTCTCCTGCTGAGGTGATAACACCGTTCATAGGGTCGGCCACAAGGCCGAATTCCGGGAGTACAATAACGTATCCCATGTTAGTGTCCCTCCACTTCAGGAATCGGTTTTGCATCAAGCCATGCTGCTGCGTCGCGCTTCGATAAGACCATGTATTCCTTGTAGGTGTATGCCCAGCCGATAATCGCAATGACGAGCGAGATGATGGCCGATCCGGTGCTGATTAAGGCAAAGGACATGACTGCTGCAACAAGCATGGAGAGGAAACCGCACTCAGCCGTGAGCACGAGCATACGGTCCTGTTTCCAGCCGGGTCCGAGGCACGCGTTGAACGGGTGCTGGATGGCGATTGCTCCAAGCAGGAATGCAACAGCGATAAGACATCCCCCAAGGAATGACTGCTGGTGGGTCAACAGGACCATGCCCAGTGAGGTCACGTGCCCTGTGGTCAGGCCGGCAAACGTGAATCCGCCGGTCATCAGTGCTGCAAAGCCCATAAGGGTGAGTGCACCGACAACTGCCATCTCGGTTAGGGACTGGACCATGGTCGGGATCTTCATGTTCAGGATGTTGTTGGAAACATACCCGAGGATGATCCCGATAACGGCTGCAAGGACTGCTGCCACGATGGGTGCGAGGATACCAAACTTGGTAGCCAGCAGCATCGCGATAACTCCCGAGCCGAATGCGATCATACCTGCCGAGGGAACACCTGTACCGATACCGTAACTGCAGAGCACCTTGATGGTGTGACTTCCCCAGATCAGCGCTGCGATGACCGCAAGGCCTCCGAAGAATGAGAACATCTCGGTGCTGGTGAGCACATTGAGGTAGGTCAGGTAGAGACAGACGAGCGTGCTGACAATGCCCGCAATCATGATCTTATTGTGCGGGATGCCGCCTTCAATTACTTCAACTTTTACTGTCATCTTCAACACCTCACATTGCAACGATCAGGATCGCTACAAGTCCGCAAAGGGCTGATGCGACAGCTGATGCAACGACCGACCGTGGCCAGCGTTTGAATTTCGGGTCGTGGGGGCCTTCGATGGTACCCGTGATGTTGTACGCAGTAAGCACTGCATTCACGAGGAACATACCCACAGCGAACATACCTGCTGCAGAGACTGCAATGGGCATGACCTGTGCTGCGGTGATTCCCATGACTGCGGGAAGTGCTGCCTGGTAGACATTCAGGAGTTCAAGGTAGATGAGCGTACCGCCGGCCCCTGCAAAGAGACCGCCGATAACACCGCCAACGAACGAGACGAACGGAAGGCCGTGTCCTTCAGTACCCTGGGACTTGTACTCCGCCTGGGAGTCACCGGTGATCGGGTCCTTGGCAACCTTACCGGATGCTGCGGGAATACCCATGCCGAAGACATAGACGAAGTTCACCATCATACAGGTGATTGCCATCATCAGGCCGCCACCAATGCCGCCGGTGATGACGACAACGAGGGCGTCCTGTCCTGCTGCGGCAGCCCATGCGCCACCGAAGAGACCGGCAAGACCGCCACCAGCTGCGAGCATCGCGACACCGGTTGCAATACCGGGTGCCTGTCCCATTGCTGCGGGTGCACCGCCGACCGGGACGAAGTGGACACCGAACCCGATCAGGACACCGCCGACAACGATAAGAACGAGCGGCATGAGTCCGGCCGGGTAAACGTAATAAGCGATCCCGAGAAGGATCAGGAGAAGGACAACACCGACTGCCATTGCGGTCGGGTTCATTGCGCTGCCCGCTGCGGGCTTTGCTGCAACTGCGCTCATGAGGATGCCTCCTTGATCTCCGAGTAGGGTCCGTAGTTCTTCCGTGCCCAGACCTCGATATACCGGTCAACGACCGTGAAGACGAGGATGATAAGGACACCGACAACGATTGCACCCCACCCGGCTGCTACCTGTTCAAAGAGAACCGTACGCCAGAGTTCGAGGAAGACAATCAGGCCGAAACAGATACCGGACGCAGAACCACCGATCTTGTGGGTAAAGAACCCATTGTCAATCGAGTTGCGCTCACCTGCTTCAGCATAGCGAACGATGTTACCGGACGCTGAGATCGGGACACCTGCACCGAACTTCTGGTTCTGGTACTGGCGTTCCTTTCCATAGTATGGGTTGCCTGTTGCAGATCCTGCTGCACCGAGTGCAATACCCCAGATCAGACCGAGCAGCGGTAACGGGAACGGGTGTCCCAGTGCACCGTTGATCAGCTGACAGATCGCCACGGTGGCGAAGATCGCAATAAATGCGTGTGCCATGGTAACCGTTGTCATGGACTTCAAGATGTCCACGTACACCGGCTGCCCGAACTTGGACAGGCTCGCGGTCCTGCCAACGTAAGCGGTTGTTGCATATACGCCCTGTACAAAAACTGCGAGTACAGAACCAAGAACGATAGCAAGAACCGCGTTAAACTGCATCGCCATAAAGGCCCATGCGAGACCAGCGCCCAGTGCACACCAAAGACCGTATGCCGGGGGTTCTCCTGCAACCGCCTTGTTGAAGATGCGGTGAAGGAATCCCATCTGCGGTGCGAGCTGAACCTGTGAGTTCGGGTCACCTTGTGAACCGATGTTGGATTCAGTATCTTCCGCAGAACCGGCTACAGTGGCAAGAGCTCCTGTCAATGCAGTAATTCCAATGCCAAATACAATATGTTCCATTTAGCCTCCTCCCTGCGTGCGAATGCACGAGAGTATTCAAAATGCAATGCCACGCACATCGAGTAGATACTCTTTGTGGTTAGTGTAAATTTGGTCTGGTCGCAATTAAAAGGTTTCGAATTTATTCCGTCGAAATCCGAGTATATAACGCGCAGATTAATAATCAGAGCCAGATCCCGGGTTTTTCTGCATGTGAATTTGTGTTAATGAAAATTTAGTTGAGTTGAAGGCAAGATTGTTTGTTTAATCGGACACTCCGGGAACAATCTCCGCGTGGCAGATGGGGTAACCGGTCACCTTCACCCCGCACACCCGTGTTGTATAAAACAGGTATGACACATATCTGATCAGGAGCCTCTGTGAAATGATCGTGATCGGCATCGACCCGGGGATTGCCCGTGTGGGCTATGGTGTCATTGATGTCGTCAACCGGAACCACCACCCGATCTGCTACGGGTGTATTGAGTCTGGTAAGGATCAGCGAACCCCGGAGCGGTTGCTTCATATCTATACCGAAACCGCCGCCCTCTTTGATAAATATTCCCCGGCCCATGTTGCAATGGAGAAACTGTTCTTCTCAAAGAACATCACATCCGCGATAAACGTCAGCGAAGCACGGGGTGTTCTCCTTCTTCTCGCCGAACAGCGGCACATCCCGGTTACGGAGTATACCCCGAACCAGGTCAAACAGGCGATCACGGGTTCAGGGCGTGCCGATAAACGCCAGATGCAGGATATGATCACCCGGCTGCTTCATCTCACGGAGATCCCCAGGCCCGATGATGCTGCCGATGCCCTTTCGATTGCCTTATGTCATATCCATATAATGAGATAGTACCATGATTGCCCTCCTTTCCGGTGAACCGGTCCTCACAGGTGACCGCTGGGTGGTTCTCGACGTCCACGGTGTCGGGTACCAGGTGCAGGTTACCCAGCCGGCCCTCCAGCAGCTGGCCGGGACGCGGGGAACGGTCCGGCTCCATACCTATATGGCAGTCCGTGAGGATGCGATCACGCTCTATGGCTTCCTCCACCAGAGCGAGCTGGAGATGTTCCGGATCCTCATCGGTGTCTCGGGTATCGGACCACAGATTGCCATGAATCTCCTCTCCCAGATCGGGATTTCAGAGTTTGCGATGGCGATCCTCAACGAAGACGAGAAGGCCCTGACCAGAATCTCCGGCATCGGGACCAAGAGTGCCAAACGCTTAATCCTGGAACTCCGGGACAAGATGAAGAAGATCAGCGAGTCCCTGCCCCGGGGAGAGGCCGGTCAGGGTGGTGTGGTAGTCCACGATGCAGTCAGCGCCCTTGTCTCGCTCGGGTTCAACGAAAACGAATCCCGGGCTGCGGTCCATGCTGCGGCACGGGATCCGGGATCATCCACGGTACAGAACCTGATCAAGGTGGCGCTTGTCAAACTCAAGGAGCGATAAGATCGTGTCTGAACGGATCATCACACCGGATACACTTACTGAAGACGGGGACGATCTCACCATCCGGCCGGAGCGGCTCGAAGAGTTTATCGGGCAGGAACAGGTCAAAGAGAGCCTGAAGATTGCGGTAGAAGCGGCACAGAAACGGGGCGAACCCTTGGACCACATCCTCTTCTCCGGCCCGCCGGGCCTTGGCAAGACCACGCTCGCCCATATCATCGCCCGCGAGATGGGAGCTGAGATCCGGTCCACCACGGGCCCGGTGCTGGAAAAGCCCGGGGACATTGCTGCGCTCCTCACTCCGCTCCAGCGGGGAGATATCCTGTTCATCGATGAGATTCACCGTATCAACCCGGTTGTTGAGGAGGTGCTGTACCCGGCAATGGAGGACTTCTTCATTGACGTGATGATCGGGGAAGGTCCGAGTGCCCGATCCATCAAACTGGATCTCGAACGGTTCACCCTCATCGGGGCAACCACCAAGCAGGGGCTTCTCGGGGCACCGTTCCGGGATCGTTTTGGTATCACCTGTCGTCTCGACCTGTACTCCCCGGATGAACTGGTCCGGATTGTGACCCGGAGCGCCCGGATCCTGAAGATTCCCATAACGCAGGATGGTGCTGAGGAGATCGCGAAACGGAGCCGGGGTACTCCACGGATAGTGAACCGCCTCTTACGCCGGGTAAGGGACTATGCCATTGTACGGGGTGATGGAACGATCACCCGGGAGATTACGGCGAGCGCTCTTGCCATGATGCGGATCGATGACCTCGGTCTTGATGAACTGGACCGGCGTATTCTCTCTGTTATTGCCCATGATTTCAATGGCGGACCGGTCGGGGTAAAGACGATCGCGATCGCGGTTGGTGAAGAGGTGCGGACGATCGAAGATGTGTATGAACCGTACCTGATCCAGATCGGGTTCGTCAAGCGCACGCCGCAGGGAAGGGAAGTCACCGCTGCCGCAAAAAAGCATCTCAATAATCCGGATCCGCAGACGACCCTGGCGTGAACGTGCACGATTGATGAAACGGCATCTCGCGCAATTCCCTCTTCGCGTCACTTCTTTACCATGGATCGCATCAGCACCAGGACGCCGGGTTTACCCGGATTCTTGCCCATTGGCATGCCACAGCCCATGCCCGCTACCGGCTCATCGTCGAACATCTCGGTGTTCAGCCGTTCATTCAGTTCATCAAAGATTCGTTTGTACGCCGTACAGTGGGGGTCAACCCCGGCCAGCGATCCGCCCGAGGGCGCGATTGCGTTATACGGGCACCCGCCCCGGCAATACGTGATGTGCGAACACTCCTTGCAGGCTGTATCCACGTATGTTGCATATGCGGTCATCCGCTGACCAGGTCCGGACTGCATCAGCTGATCCAGTGTTGGCCGGTCCCGCACATGCCCCATTACCCACTCCGGCATTCCCACAAACCGGTAGCAGGGATAGATGGTCCCATCAGGTCCCACGGCAAAGGTGCTCCCCATGCAGTCCACGTAGGTACAGACCGATCCCCTGCGGGTGAAGACGCAGCGGCAGAGATCGTTGATGTTCATCACCTCCACCGTGCCGAGATTGTCGAGCGCCTTGTCGAGAAGGTAGACTAACAGTTCCCCGTACTCCTCCGGCTCCAGTGCCCACTCCTTCGGGTTTTCGGAACGGAGCGATGGCAGGGCCGGGTGAAGTTTCAGGACAAAGCCTCGTTCCTTGAAGAAGTTGAAGATCTCGTCCCGGCGTTTCACGGATTTGTTCGTGAATGTGCAGATGAACCGTACCTGGAGGCCGGCAGCCTTTGCGATCTCGTACCCTTTCATGCACTTTTCAAAGTACCCGTCGCCCCGCTGCGCGTCGGTGATATCTTCCGGGCCATCGATGCTCGACCCAAGAGGTACATGGTACTCAGCGAGGACACCTGCGATCTCCGGTGTCATCCGCCAGAGGTTCGTCTGCATCGCAAAATCCGGCGTGAGTTCCGGGAGGCCGTTTGCGAGCAGGGGCAGGGCCTGCCGGTAAAAATCCGCGCCGGCAAGGAGTGGTTCCCCTCCGTGGAAGGTGAACGTGACCCGCTCTTTATGGAAGTCTTTGAGCCACGCAACGATCTCCTTCACCGTATCAACCGACATGACCGGTGATCCCTCCTCCGAGCTCCAGCAGTACTTGCACCTGCCGGGACACCCCAGCGTGGGGATGATCATTACGTGGAAGGGATTCTTCATGGTACTTTTTGTTTCACCTGCGAAGGTATGAGAGTTGCGAAGATGTGTGCAGGGATAGTGCAATTTTCGTGAGGGTATTATTCTCAATCGGGGAAGTCATTCTCTGACGTACCTCCCTTTAGGGGCCCCGTATCTGTCTCATCGCCGGTTCCTCATTCAACCTGAAGCTCGGAAAACAACCCGATCCTCAAACCGGGAGGTCCTATATTGACATTTTTTGGGGGATGAAATACCCCCAAATGCCTGAAAAGAGGCCGAAATAGTCATTTCTTACACGTACTGTACTGTAATTCGCAAAAAAGTGCGACTCTCTCAAAATCGGTTCTCCAAAATGGGCTCCGATCGTCAAACGGAGCATTTTAAACAGACTTTGTTTTCAGGGAGATCGTACGCCGGAAACACCCCTGAACATGGCGGTGCCTGGTGAAGATAATCACCCATGTTCTCCATGACCCGAATGGGCTGTTGAGAGATGCAGGTTTCTGTGGGAATCTGTGTGAAAAAAGAAAAAAAATTTTGTGGGGATGTGCTTACTTTGCGGGGATGATCAGTGAGCGCTCGCCGGCTGGCATGAACTCACGGATTGCACCACGTGCAAACTCGCGGCGGGGTTCGGAGAAGTCGAACTTGAGCGACGGGTCTGCGAAACAGATCTTGATCAGCGGGGAGAGGACCCATGCGTCCTGGCGTCCGTAGTGGGCGGAGGATGCGATGGCTGCGTATTCTCCCTGGTGTCCGACGTTCATTGCGTAGTTCGGGTAGTTTGGTCCACGGAGTTCGCCGATACAGCCTTCGTCGGGCCTGACGGACATTGAGTTTGCGGAACCACACTGGTCCTGCAGGTCGTAGCCGAAGAAGCCGAGACGTGACCAGCCTTCCTTGTGGGCGAGCATGGACATGTACCAGCCGTTTAAGCCAGCGTTCGAGTTTGCAGTAGCGAGTGCACAGGAGATACCTGATGCTGCTGCAAGAACGGATGCACGCTGGGAACCGCCGAAGTGGCTCTCGAGGGTGGTCGGGAACTGTTCGTACTGTTCCATACCGTAGAGAGTAACCTCGGTTGCGATGTCGTTGACGACTTCCTGGGTCTTCTTTGCCTTGCCGATGCCACCGTGCTTGGAGTTGATGTAGTCAAGACCATAGTAACAGTAGTCATCGAGGATGTTGTCGGTGTATGCAGCGGTTGCATACTGGGTGAATCCGACACCACCGGACATGTAGCTGCCGAGCCAGATCTGGTCGAAGAGCATGGCACCTGCACCGACGACTTCAAGGGTTGCCTTGACGGGGTCGTTGGGGTACTTGCGGTCTCCCTGGATCATATCTGCAAAGTGTCCGAACTTGATGCCACCTGGCTCGTTCGGGCCACGTGCACGGCGTGCGGGCAGGATGTCTGCCGGTAGAAGTCAGCGCCGGCAAGGGGCGGCTCCCCTCCGTGGAAGGTGAACGTGACCCGCTCCTTGTGGAATTCGTTGAGCCACGCGACAATGTCCTTCACCGTATCAATCGTCATGACCGGTGATCCCTCCTCTGAACTCCAGCAGTACTTGCACCTGCCGGGACACCCCAGCGTTGGGATGATCATCACGTGGAAAGGATTCTTCATAGTACTTTTCGTTTCACCTGTGAGGGTATGAGGGTTGTGAAAGTATGCCCCGTGCGGATAGGGATCTTCTTTACCGAGGACCAGTACGTATTACCAGTACGTACTATACGAACCGATGAAGAGATTATGATCCCATCACTTAGTGATAGTCCCAGTTTCAATCTCTTTTAGTTTCATCATTCCTGCAATTGATGGGCTTTTGACCGTTTGGATGCCTCTATAATAATGAAAGGAAGTTCTGAGCAACGCACTCACCATTTCCCACGCCCAAAAACTCCTCAAAAATCCGGCCCTTTTCCCGCCCCGGTTCCGGTTGTCTGAACCAGTCAGTTAGCTGATATAACCAACTGCTTCAGGCAAATATATAATGGATCACATACGTGTTTGAATTACAACAACATGATTCGGGAATTTCACATGGTAACGGAGAGGGAGGTGCGGCATTACGTCGAATCGCGCACACTTGCTGCGAAGCTGACCGGCATCTTCACTTTTATCACGATGTTACTATGTTTGCTGATGGACATGCTCAACATGCCATCCGGGATCAGGATACATCTGAAGCAGGACCACGCCAGAATTTCAGCGGGCTGCCGTGACTCCACATCATTGCCCGCCTTCTTTTCAGTTCATTATTGATCCGGTTCATGAGCGCAATGCTCCGGTCGCAGAGATACTCGGACAGGTCACCTGCCGTTTAAAAAAAAATGGCATACGGTGAATCAATCCGATTGTTGACATCAACCGGCTTATGCGTTCATCGATCGGTCTCCTGAATCCCGGACAGCAGGGTACGGGCCTGCCTGTCAGCAGTATCGCTGGTGAACACTTCGTTGAAATTGGTGAAAAGATGCAGAGTAATGCATGTGAGCCCCTTCGGGTCACGCAGGAAGCTGTCGATGCATATCACAAGCAGCGCTGCTTCCGCAGTGGTGGAAAGATCATGGTCGAACGCAGTTGCCAGGTACTTGTTCCGGATGAGGCGGTGGCATCCATGCGGCGACATGGTCCCAACAACTCCGGGGGCCACCACACCCCTCCGGCCGTTCGGTATCACGATCGGCCCCGTGCAGTACCTGCTGACAACGGAGGTTCATGATGATCGCCTCTGCTGCGGGCCAGATCCTGTGCGGGAGTGAAGGTCGTGTGCATGTCCGTATCCGGGGCGAGATGCATTACATCATTCCGGAAGAACTCGGCTATCTCTTCTTTGTCGGCGCGTGGGTGCCGCTCATGAAAAGACCAGCATCTCCTCACGAATCGCCCACGGTCGTTGGCACGGTCTGTATCAGTGCAACCGGGAGGGCCGTCATCATCGCGGTTGGCAATCAGCGGTACATGCTACCCCGCGACAGGTTTCTCGCGGTTGCGCTTGGGGAGGATGTATCCTGCATCTTCTTTGAAGTGCCTGAAGAGGAGACGGAGATTGAGCGGGTCTCACTGCGCAGGGGCGGTGCAGCACTATGACCAGCCGGCGCGGCACGCTGGTTGAGGACGGGGCCCGCGAACTGCTCCAGCTTCACGGATACACGGTCCGGGTCATCCCACCCGGGTTCAACAGGAAGTTCCCCCCGGCACACCTGGTTGCAGAACGCGATTTTAGGGAAACCCGGTTCATACGAATCCGGAAGATCTCGCACCGGCCTCCGACCGCAGAGACGGTGAAATTGAACTGCTGGCTCGATGTTGTGCAGTTCCGCAAGTATCTCTCCCGACACATGAGGGAGACGGGACTCCGCTGCGAGATCTGGCTTTATACCCTGCGTCATGGATTCCGGTGCTTCGAGGTCCTGATGGAGGGTATCCGCGAGATCCCAAAACTCCCTCCGGCGTATCAGGCGGTTTCCTGTGGAGGGGGTACTGCATGACGGCGGTCCACCGGATGCAGATGCTGGAGCAGCAGGCCGGAACCATCCTCCTTCGCCTGGGCTACACACCGGTGATCGTGAGCGACCTTACCCGGAATTCCCGCTACATCCCGTATAACCTGACCGCCCGCAAGGTGATGGCCGACGGGACGATCGACAATGTGATGGTGAAACTGAAGATCTCTCTCTGTCCGATCCGGTCCCTTGAGGAAGTGGCAGTCTTCTGCCGGGACGAGATGGGTCGCATGAAGCGGTTCTTCGCCCAGGCACCGGCAGGTATGAGTGTCTCGCGGTTCGAGGTCTGGGTCTCGATCCCTTCAAACCAGTTCCAGCAGTTCGAAATCCGGCAGGACGGAATCCGCGAGCTCCTCGCACCGGGTGAAACGACCGGCCTGACCGGGGGCACGTCATGATCACGCAGCAATCGTTTCACGCGGCAAAGAACCGGTGCACGAAACTCCTTATATCCCGGGGCTACGAGCCGGTCCAGCCGGTCACGGACAGTTTCCTTGCGCAGATCATCCCGCTTCATCTGGTCGGGCTGAAAGGCGACTACGAGGCTCTCTGCGTGAAGGTCCGGCTTGCGCAGGCTGCGGTGACCCCGGCGTATGTCGAATCGTTCTGCCGGTTTGATCTCTGCCAGTTGCGCTCACTCGTCACGATGTCGCCGGGCGATATCTTTCTCCGGTGTGAGGAATGGGTCGCGTCGCCGAACGGTTCCATTCACTGCTTCGAGGTACTGGCAAACGGGATTCGCGAGGTGGCGGCCTATGCCCGGTGAGAATCAGGAGCAGAACGTCACAACCGAGAAGATCGACGGCATCCCGCTCTACCTGATCCCGAAAGCCATTGCAGACCAGATTAAAAAGAAGGGCAACGCGGTCTTCCAGATCCTTGTCACCAGAAAATTTCAGCACAGCTACACGGTGAAGGTTGAGACAGCCGATGAAGTTGCCCGGCGGACATTGGAGGATGAACCGGCCGACCGAACCGGTGACGGGCCGGGGTAACCGTACTTCTGCCGTACGGGGGATATCCCTTGGTGGGGTAGGCATGTGATGCCGTTGCCCTGAACGGCTGGCCGGCACCCACGGCCATCCCTTCAGCAACACCTATGTTCCCCATCATAGAGAGTATTATTTATCCCACGGGCCCGGGGGTGGAGACAAAAACATGGCAGATTTCGTACAGAGTACAAACATCAAGAGTGCAATCCGCACCCTTGCAACTCCGATTGCAGACGTTGCGACGTTCAACACGATCGTCCAGTCGGTCATCACCGACAACCCGTTTGCCTGTGTAGAGTATATGACTGCCGGCGAGAGCCACCCCGCCGTGGAAAAGACCAAGGAATCCTACACGGTGAAGGTCATCTACCAGAACACCGATGCAAAGACGGTTGGCAGCCTGTCGGACAGGTTCGACACCATCGCCGGGTTCAATGCCGGTGCAACCGCGATTCTTGCGGACACCGCCCTTGCTACCGCACATGGCGGCACGGCGATCCACGACACCGCGAAGGAGACCTACAGTGCATCCCTGAAGTGCCACGATGCAAACGGTGAGATCTACACGGTGACCTTCTACCGCAACCAGATCACGATCACGTCCTACGAGAACGATGCAATCCGGACCGCCGTGGAGACCTGGGCGGACACCGTGGCTGCCCTTGCATAAGGTGAATCCCAAAGGGGTGAGCCTGGAGAAGGACACATCAGCGTTCTTCGCTGTGCTGAAGGTCATTTTGACCTGAAGCAGGGAAGGGCGTCAGCCCTTCTCGACTCGCCTTGACGACAAGACCCAAGGGGGAGGCGACCCACAGGTCACCTCTCTTTTTGTTTCTCCTGTCGTTATCGAGGACTCCTATGGACACTGAAATGCTGGGAATCTTACTGGGAGCGGTGCTTCCGATTTATCCCGTGTTGTTCACGATCCACCAGAGGATCGGAAAATATGATGAGATCGTCGAGGAGTTCAAAAGCCTCCGCGACGAGCACGATCGATTGAAGGAGAACTATCATGGACACTGATACCACCCCTCAGCCCGTTGCGAAGGTGACCGGGCTCTACCGGGGAAAATCTGACGGGCTCGAACCGCTTACCCCGGATACACCGCTCACGCCGGATGAAGTGCGCCGCAACCCGGTCTTCTACGAACTGGACCTGTCCCCGGGGCCGGGTGACGAGAACCTGATCGTTGATGTGATCTACGACAATCTTGCACCTCTGCGGTTGCAGGATCTGTTCCGGGGAACCGATATCCCGAAAGGGATCCGGTTCTGGCCGGACTGGTTCGACATCCCGCCGTATGCAACGATGCGGGATGTGGACGGGCGGCGGGTATATCCCCGGGCTCCGGGCATCCACACCGTTCAGATCCGCACGGGCCGGCGCAAGTTTGCCCAGATGGGCCGGGTGCGGGATTTCAGCCCGGCACATGGCGGGTACACGAGCCCGGTCTTTGAGATCCGGATTGCGGAGGACCGTGATGTTTGAAGAAAACCGCGGGTTATTAAACCCGGGACTGGAAAAGAACGCTTCAGCGTTCTTCAACCGAGCCGGGGCTGGGAAGCGTGTTTGAAAACGAACTTACGACCCGGTGTGCCATCTGCGGGGCCGGGATCCTCCTCGGACTGGTCCTGGTGCTGGCCAACCTCCCGCTTCTCCTTCTCATCGGCCCGGTCGTAATCCTCTTCCTCGGCATCGTTGCCGATCCTGAAGAGACGCACGCAGTCTGGTACGGCATGCTCTCCACGTTCGGCATCTTCGATCTCTCTCTTCTGACGGACGCAGAACGTCTGAACTATGCTGAGAAGCGGCATTACTTCTGGTTCGGCGAGGTCGGGATGGCCGCGATACTGGCCGGGGTGTTTGCGGTACCGCTCGGGATCTTCATGGCGGACCGGGTGGAGATCACCCTTGCGTTCATCGGCGCTGTGGTCCTGTTCCTTCCTTTGTTCGTATTCCTGCCGAAACTGATACGGTGGGCGATGAAGGCGGACGCGGATGCGATCAGTGAGGCGTTCGGGAAGAACGAACAGGTGAAGAAAGTCTTCTGGACCGTCTTCATCGGGATGGCCGGGCTGGTCCTGGCCCGGGTCGTGGACCCGGTGACGGCTCAGGCGGTTCTTGGAGCAATTGCGGGGATGGGGGTGTAAACCTCACCAGACCTCTTATATTCACGCATCAGGGACATGGGATTATGGTATCTCCGATAAGCCAAAATACGCCCTATACGGGCTCCTTTTTCTGGTTTTCCCTCCGGGCCCTCCCTGGAAAACCCCGTAATGCCCGCCTTTTCGGTTCCTGTGGAAAATATCCTCTATTATTGCCCTGTTTGCCAAAATAAGGTAAAAATGCACCTCGCCGAATGGCCGCCAGCAGTCCTTACATCGTGCCGGTTTTTGCCACGTGTTTTACCCCATCCGGGGCCCGGGAATGCTGCCAGAATGCGAATATGAAGGCCGGTTTTTCCGGGCGCGGGGCTAAAAAAGAATTGGCTGGCTGATCAAGGTAAACCGGGGGGTCCCTCGGATGAAATCAACGACGTTCGAGGATCCTGATACTGCCCGGTGTGCCACAATCAAAGGTAGATCCTGCTCTTTTTTGGTACCATGGTTCAATCCTGCATGTCATACCTGCATGTCACGCACTTCTGTTCAGACCGGAAGCATTCCGGATACTCCATTACCGGACTGCCGCCACCGGATGTAGATGATGAATGCCATACAGATGAGGAGTAAAAACGCCGTCATGTAGGCAAACCCATGGAAATCATGGATCGTGACCCGCACGAAGTCCCCGCCATATCCCGGCAGGAATAGCGATCCCACTAAACTGGAGACTGCGATAAGGACCGAGAACGTGACAAGCGCCGGGCGACCGGCAGCTCCCAGCGGGCTTGGCCGGGGTATTTTTGCTCCTTTGGCAGTGCCATCGATAACGAGGATCAGACTGATCAGTGTCATTACCAGTGCAGTCGGGAAAACATTCTCATTTCCCATCATCCATGACCAGCCCGCAACAAATGCCGGGATCAAAAATTTTCCTTTCAGCAGGAGTTCCTTGTTAAGTTCCATGATTTCGGTCACCCTTGTTTGACGGAAGGTTTGTTGTTTTCATTCCATTCTCCTTTTTGTTAAGTTAATTAACAATTTATTGGTACAAAAAAAATTATCCGGGCACGTGATCCCTGTCGTCCAGCGTCTCTTCCATTGCAGACAGGAACCTGAGGATCAGGGCAGCGTCTTTGTCAGAAAGGTCGCCAAGGTTCCGGTGCATGCGTGCATAGATCTTTGCATGATGCTGCTCGTGACCGAGATAGGCGATCGTTCCTTTGGGTGAGAGGCAAAGGAGGATCTCCTTGTCATTGTCCGGATCGCGGTGTCTCTCCACCAGGTTTTTCTTCGTGAGCCTGCCGACCATCTGGGATATGGCGCTCTTGGATATCCCGAGCAGGTGTGAGAGGCTGGTAAGGTTGATGTCCGGATTTTTCCCGATTGCCATGATCGTATGGATCTCAGAGCAGTGGAGCAGGTCGCCGGACCCAAAGTCCTTTGCAACCTTCTCATCGGCATCCATCTTGTTGAAGATCCGTATCCATATCTCCGATATTTTCATCAGATCCGGTGTGACTGTCATCCTTCCCATCCGTGGCCCTGATCCGTGCGCCGCATTTAGTTAAGTATGTTAACTATAAAGCATTTTGTGCGTGCGGGCCTGCTGCTAACTATCCCGGGTCGTTTTGCTAGATCCCCTTCACGAGGTTCCACCTCTGGATGATCTTCGCCAGCCAGACAAACACCAGCGTCACTAAAAGAAGCACCAGGATATCAACCCACGGGGGATACACTGCATCCCCGTTCAGCGATGCATGGAACAGGTCGACAAGGTAGGTGAGCGGCGAGAGAGAGGTGAACATGAAGAACCATCCGCTGAGCTGGGAAAGGGGGATGAAGATCCCGGATATGAACATGAGCGGGAGGCGCACGAGGCTTGAGAGCATCATGATGTTCGAGGGGTTGTCAGCAGTCGGGGAGGCAAGGAGCGTGCCAAGGGCAGCGAAGGTGACCGCGCCGAGTACGAACGCGAGGAGGAGGAGCAGGCTGTTTGTTACGGGAATGGCGAGGACCATGGTACAGACAACAAAGACAAGGATGCTGATCGCAATGCCGAAGATCGCGCCGGCCAGGATGTCACCGATAACAATGCTTTCGAGGATGACCGGGAGCGTGAGAAGCCGCTCGTAGGTCTTCTCCCGTTTCTCCCATGGGGTGATGAGCGGGCCGACCGAGGATGCGGTAAAAAAGAGCATCATCGCAAGGAACCCCGGGAAGAACAGGACGAGGTCAAGGTCCCGGCCAATAAAGAAGGTCAGGAACATGATGAGGGGAAAGAGCAGGCCGAAGACGACGACCGGGCCCTTGAAGTAATAGATCCGCATGTTCTTCTCGGTGGTCACAACGATGCTCTGGATGAAAAGGTGCCAGTCCATGGTTCACGTCCCTGCGGTCAGTTTCACGAATGCCTCTTCAAGGGTCGGGTTCGAGGTTGCAATCGAGACGATCATCAGGTGTTCCCGCTCTGCAAGGGTGGCGAGGTACTTGACTGCACGGTCCGGGTCGTCCGTGTATACCCGCCACTTGTCCCCCCATGACTCCGCCCTCATGATACCGGAAGCAGAGAAGTATGAGGGCTCCACCGGCTGGTTGAATGCTATCTCAACATAGCGCGAGGTATCGAAGGTCTTTTTCAGGTTCTCGGGGCTCTCGGTTGCCACGATCTTCCCGTGGTTGATGACGCTGATTACAGAACAGAGCGCGTTCGCCTCCTCGATGTTGTGCGTGGTGAGGAGGACCGTGCTGCCCTCGCGGTTCATGTGCCGGACGGTTTCGATGACGAGCCTGCGGCTGTACACGTCAAGCCCTGTGGTCGGTTCATCGAGGATGAGGAGCGGGGGCGCATGGATGATGGCACACGCGATGCTGATCCGCTGGCGCATGCCTTTTGAGAAGGTGCGGACAAGGTCGTCCCGCCGGTCCGAAAGCCCGAGCCGTTCGAGGATTTCGTCAGCCCGTTCTTCCCGCGTGATCCGGCCCATGCCGAAGAACTTCGCTGTCAGGAGGATGTTCTGCCTCGCGGAGAGATCGCTGTAGACCGTCCCGTTCTCAGGAATGACCCCCATCTTCATCTTCGCAGTCAGCGGGTCGCGTGCAACATCCATCCCGAAGATCCGCACGGTCCCGGCATCCGGGATCAGCACGCCGGTCAGCATCCGGATCGTGGTGGTCTTGCCTGCGCCGTTAGGGCCGAGAAACCCGAAGATACTGCCTTCCGGAACCGTGATGCTGACATCGTCAACGGCAGTGCATGTACCGAACTTCTTCTTAAGACGGGTTGCTTCAATGGCATCCATGAACGTATGATCCTGTATCTTCGTTTTACGGAATACCTGAATATGCTACCGGTGCACTCGTGGGATGCGGGGCATCCTGTGCCGGATGGCTGTGCAGGGGTCTGACAGCACCGGGTGGGGAATACACTTAAAAAAGCGGGAGTTTCAGGTTTTTTTGGCCTGGACCTGCCGTACTGCCCGTATCCCGGGACTATCCGCTCCCCCCAGTGCTGCAACAATGGCCTGGACATAGGGCTCCTGCCGCGTCATGCTCGGTGATGCACGTCTGTTAAGCCGCTCTCCTTTCCTGCCCATCTGTGCAAAGCCCGTTGCGATGAAGTGCAGGAAGTCTTCTTTTGGGAGACCCCACTTCGTATTGATCTTCAGGTGAACAATATGCCGGTTGGTGGGGTTGGGATACATCACGGCCCGGGTCCCGGGCAGCCGGACCCCCGCGACCCCTCCTGATTGCGACAGTGCAACGACCTGTTCCCATAACGGGTTGCATGCCTCCATTGCATGGGGGCATTCGCGGCAGTACCGGTTCGTCGGGGGCAGTGCATCTCCCCGGTAATGTGTGCAGAAGGTGATGTCCATAGCAGGAAGTTATTCAGAAACGCACCGTTTTTTAATGTATTGATCTGATCCCGCACACGAAGTTCTCCCGAAATTCCGGGACGCGTTGTAACGTGGATCTAAAATATTCGGATGAGTATGAATCGGGGTTAGTGTGAGCAGATCGTTTTCACATTACGCATCACCTTGAGATGGGCGGGGGTTTTTCGTGTTTAACGGGAAAATGGATTGTGCAGGTATCGGGGCTGGATCCCAAGCGTCATGAATCTCTGGGAGAAAACAGATGAAGATCGGCATTGTGAGTGACGGAAAATTCGGCGACCGGGCCTATGAGGTGATACGGGAACGGTTCCCGACGGAATGGATCATGGCTCCGATTATCCAGTGCCCCATTGTGGAGGAGATCGAACTGACGCTTCCGGCATGCGATCTTTATCTCTCCTTCGTCCGCCACTCGGATGTTGCACTTGCGATCATCGAGAAACAGAAACCGGTCATCCTCGGCGTCAGTTTCGGGCCAGGTTTTCTCCGGCAGGCCCGGGCAATCAATGAGGATATCGTTGCGCCTCCGACCATGTGCTCGCTTGAAGATACTACCTGGGTACCGGTAATCAACGAGTACGCAAACGTGTTCGGAAGACCTGTTTTAGACGTGAAGGTACAGGAAGACGGCACGATTGAGGGGGTTCGTGTAATCCGTGGCTCTCCCTGCGGTTCGACCGTTGCAGCGAGTGCAGAACTGCACGGGACTCAGATGAGCGTGGAAACACTCCAGCATTACGGCTTGCGTATCTGTCACTTCTGCCGGGCGCCACGGTTTGGCAAGACCTGTGACAAGGAACGAGCAGGACTGCTCCATGCACGGGAACTGGTCCGTGCGGTCAGTGCCGTATCTCCAGACGTAGGTGCACGGGTGAAATCTTTTTCTGACGACATGGAAAAAATTATTGATGAGAAAATAACCGGGGGATAATGCCGGGCAGGATGATTTACGGGTATTCTCCGAAAAGCTGAAGTACTCGATTTACGGGAGAGTTCTGGGAATCTCCCCGTGCCTTGTCCGTGAACTTCTTCAGCGTTGACACAATCAAGGTCTCGCAGAGATGGGCAGGGTCGGGCGATACCGGTATTCCTGTGCAGGGGTACAGCGGTTGCCTGTCATACCGGATTCCCGTCATTATGACTTTTTATTGAAAATTCCCGCTGCATTCCGGTTCATCAGGGTAAACCCTCTATCGTAACTATCATGAACCCGGGCGCTGAGCATTACCTATGAAGGTTCTGGGCATATCGGGAAGCATGCGTAGGGAAGGCAATACCGCAGATCTGGTCAACGTCATTCTCGAACGCTGTAAACATGCAGGGATCAAGACAGAATTTATCTCGCTTGCAGGTAAGAAGATCCAGCCCTGTCTCGGTTGCGAGAAGTGCAAAGAGAAGAAGTCCTGCGTTATCGAGAATGACGACTGGGAAAAAATAATCAACAGCGTGCTTGACTGCGATGTGCTCGTGATCGGGTCGCCCACGTATTATTACGATGTGTGCGGCCATCTCAAGAATTTCATCGACCGCACGTATTCCCTCTACCATGACCGCAGGCTGGCCGGCAGAAAAGGTGTTGCTGTAGCAGTGCAGGCGCATAAAGGTGCAAGCCGGACGATCCAGACGCTCGAAGGATTCCTGAATACCCATGAATTCTCATCGCTGGGCTCGGTGAAAGGGAACGGGTATCATGAGGGCGAAGTGCTCGCCAATAAGGAAGCAGTTGAAAAAGCCCGGAAGATCGGGGATAAGATCGTCCGCCTCGTAAAATCCCACTCTGACTGATCCGGGGAGACCGGTCTTTTTTTTGTGCGTTTTTAAAAAAAAATGTTCTGGTATAGTATCGTGGCTTCACGATGAAACACTAAAAAAATCTGCTGATGAACGTTAAAGAGAATTACAAGTCACACCGGAGTTTACCGGCCTTTCCAATGTTTTCCGGCGGAAGTTCATCGATAAGGATGGTGACAAGCTCCGGCTCGATGCCCATGGTTGATACCATGGTACTGGTAAATTCCTTAACGATCCTGCGTTTCTGTTCGGTGGATGCACCCTGTTTCATCCGGAGTACAATTACTGGCATGAGGATACCTTGAATACTATTGATTCTGCGGCGTAATAATCGTAAGGGAGAGTGACCGATATCCGGGTTCTGAATCCTATCCGGTTTTTAAAATCAGATCGTGACGTGAGGAGTGTTCATTGGAATATCCTATGAAATCTCCAAAGATGCACCAGAATCTAAAAAAGGATGATTACCTGCACTCACTCGGCGGTGATCCGGTCATAGAAGACTGCTGCAACCACAGCCCCGATGACTGGCCCGATGATGTAGATGGGGAAGAACGCCCAAAGATTGGAGCCCCCGAGGAGGAAATCCATCACGTACGGCCCGAAGGTCCGGGCCGGGTTGAGCGAGGCACCGGAGATGTTGCCGGCCATCGTGATCATACCGGCCACGGTCAGGCCAATGATCAGCCCGGCAAATCCCGGTGGGGCACGCTTATCCACCGCAACACCCATGATCACGAGCATCAGCACAAAGGTTGCAATCGCTTCGACAAGGATTGCCTGCCCGTACCCGATCCCGGGAAACGGCGCGGTTGCCCCAAGGCCGCCGATGGTCACCGCATCCATCCCCACGCTCAGGAAGAAGAGCAGGCTTCCAGCCACAGCGCCGATGCACTGGGCGACGATGTAAGCTACGGCGTCACCGGAAGGGAACCGCTTCGTGGCCCAGAGGGCGATGGTCACTGCCGGGTTGATGTGTGCTCCCGAAACCCGGCCGAGCGCATAGATGACCGCCGCAATAACGATACCGAACGTGATCCCGATCGCAAACCAGTCGCCGAGCCCTCCGAGCTGGCCGATACCGATGTTGAACGGGGTTGCCGGTTTTGTCCCGGCAGCAAGCATCAGCGTGATCGCCGCTGCCCCGGCACCGAAGTACACGAGAAGGAGCGTCCCGACACCTTCCGCGATACTGCGCTTCGCGAGCGATGCCATCACTTCCCCTCCCCGTACGCCGCATTGCAGTCGGGGCAGAGCATCCGGGGCATCTTCTTTGGAAGTTTTCGTGAGGGGAGCGGGTACTCGCCCTCCCAGACATCCACCTCTTTTCGTATCGTATGCTTCATGCAGGTCCCCATACCGCAGGCAACACAGACCGCCACGGCGTCACTCTCCTTTCCCTCTTTTGCACAAACGTAACATTTCATGATTTTCACCTCATCCCGGACCGGGTCAGACCGCTTCCTTCCACTGGCACGAGCAGTGCCGGAAATCCATCAGCGCAGCCGATGCACAATCCTTGCAGATCCGGGCCGGTGCTGCCGGGACGTCCTTACTCAGGGCAATGATGTTGGTCATTAAGGTCGCCGTGACCGGTTCGCTCGTTAAGAGGCACGGGTAATCGGAGAGGCGCATCATCGCCGAGAACCGCACGGTCATCGCACAGGCCGGATACGCGTACCGCTGCGGGTTGGCCATCACCTCATTCTTCAGGATCGGCGAGAGATCGACTTCGAATCCGCCGACCTTTGGTTTGATCATGCCGGGTTCTGCGGCCTGCATCCGCCGGGCCTTGTCCACCATCTTCCAGCCCCGGTAGATCATGTCCATGAAATCGCAGTTGTGAAGTTCGATCGCGGCACTCCGCTTCGGGTAGAGCTGGACATAGTTGTGGTAGCGTTTCGTTAACATGTCCACGACCATGATCGCATTGAACCCATCGAGTTCGAGGATATACTCGGCAGCACTTGCCGAGGCGCCGGTTGCCACGGACAACACTTCCTGCGGGGTCTTCATCTTCGGTGCCGCCGCTTTCAGGGTCTTGTCCATCACCTCAGTTACGGACTCGATCACGGCCATGATCACGTCGTCCTTGCACATGTTGTACGTGGACTGGGAGATGTGGTGGGCAATGTCCCCGACACAATAGGCCGGGACGGTTACGATGTTGCCGTAGTGGACACCCTCATCGAGCGAGGCCTTGATCGCACTGTTCATCTTCGTGCGGTACTCCTTCATGTACTTCCGGCAGTCAAACGAGCTCTGGCCCACGGAATCCATCAGCTTCGCCTGTGCATCCACCGGCGTATCGTAGATGGACTGGATCATGGAAATTTCCTGCTTCACGGCGTCAGCGAGAGTGGCCCCGCTTTCAACAGCGTGGGCAAAGACATCCCCGAAACCGTACGAGGTGTTCATGGCCCATGACTTTGCCGCTAAGATCGCCTGCTTGTGGGCCACCGGGATATCCGTGGTCTTGAGGATCTGGTTGACGATATTGCTGCTGCTGCCCGGGATCAGGGCAAAGTCCACCACGCAGGTGGGGCCGTAGAACCCCGCGTACCGCCGGGCCGACTCCTTCCCGATCAGGGCTTCGGCCTTGCCAACCGCCTTGATGAACGCCTCCGCACTCTTCCGGAACTTCGGGTCGGCATCGTAGAGCATCTCCAGGATGACCGGGGTCTGGTAGTGCTCGACAAAGGGATCGTCCTCGGGACGGATGGTGGAGGTCAGGCTTTTTAAAATCGTATAGTGGGCATTGACCGAATCGGTGTGGAGGGAGAAGACCGCCTTGCTCTGGCCTCCGACGGGCTTCATGCCCTTGACCGCATCTACGTAGACTTTCGTGTCATCGATAACGAAATTCTGACCGCGCTTCTTCTTGATCTGGTTCACGTCGGCGTGCTGGGCAGCCATCGCTTCTGTGATCATCTTTTTGATTACTTCCTGCATGGTGCTGCAACTCCCGGCACCGGCATCAGAGGGGGTGCCTGTAAGGCAACCTTTGGTACACCCTATTATTAAATACATTTATGAAAAAAACTGTGGTTCTGGAGGCAAGGCCGATCAGTGCATGATTGCCGATATTCCGGCCAATCACTGTCACGGACCCCAAAAAAGTATCGGTTAACCGGCACGCTGAAGCGCAGATTTCAGGGAGAGCACTCCGGAAAAATTTACCCGGTTTCCGATGTATTCACCCCGAACATTGTGTACATCGGGCAGGAACCAATCAGGCCGGTGATAACCAGGATGACCCCGACAACCAGAAGAGGATAGAACCATACCGACCATGAACCGGGACTTTGGGTTGCCGCCACCGTCAGCACAACGCCCCCAAGAATAATTCGTATGATCCGTTCAAGGATCCCGCAGTTTTCCTGACCGAACTTCATCAGAATACCTCAGCCGGGATTATTGTCAGGAGTCGTTATCAATTTATCCCGCCCCGCCATCATCAGCAATTAAGTGAAAATTGTGCAGATCGAAAGAAAAAAATGTCGGCATAATCGATCGCGCGGTCAGGATCATGCTCGGGATTGTACTCATCGGGGTATTTGCATTGAATCTGGTCCCCGGGGCCGTCGGCACATGCCCCCACTATTCACTCATCGGATTTACCACAGGGAGCTAGCCATAATAAAAAAGGTCCGGGGAGGCCAAGGTTCGGGAGCCGCGATTACGGTTGCGTACAGCACCGTTTTCACCGTAAGGACTCCATTAAGACAATCGGGCGAAATGTATCTCTTGAGTATTCTCGGGGGGCTTCTCTTCAATAATCACCTAAACGTATTCTGAAGAACCAGTCACTTCTTATGTACCGGTTTCTCATCATGGTGGATCAGCCGACATTTATTCACACACTCCCAGTTCTCCGGGTGGAATTTCCCGTCCGCATCGGCTTTTACCGTTGTATGGTACTTCTCCCCGCAGACAAGGCATTCCATAAGTCCCGACTTCTCATCTACCAGTTTTGTGGTGTGCTCTTTCGTGGTCATATCCTCTTAATGTCGGGTATGCCGGCAGAAATATGTGTTGATTGCATGGCAGCCCTTCATTACCCTTGCTGCAAATAACGGTTCACCATTCGCGCAACTCGTAATTCTTGTCATAGATCTCCGTGAACGCCTAATTTCTTATTCACGATAATTATAACCACGTCCGCGCTCTTACGGAACTCCCGGTACCGGCATCAGAGGGGATGCATGTAAAGCATCAATTGGCATAATCTCTCGATTAATGACGTTCATGCGAATAAACCGGAACCCATGAAAGCGGGGGAACTTTGCATACTATCAGATACTGCCGTGAAGCGATCGACGATCCCGGGAAAAAGGAAATTTTTCAGATTCTTCCCCGGTCAGACCCCGACAGATCATACGTTTACCTGAGACAAGTGATATATACCGCGATAGGGGATTACCAATTACCAATATTTTGGTGTGAGAGAGATGGCCGAGGAACCCCAACCCCAACTTATCCGGGAGAAGCTCGATGTCTGCGAGCTCGACAGGGCACGAATGTCGCTCCTGAACCCGGCATTGATCGAACAGAAGAAGAACGAGCGGACGACGGACGAGAACGCCAAACCCGTCCTTGAACTGATGATGAAAGTGGGTATCGAGACGGTCTGGGACCGGTTCGAGATGCAGCAGCCTCCCTGCAAACACTGTGAAGCCGGCACTTCCTGTTCCCGGTGTACCATGGGACCCTGCCGGATCATCCCGCCCCACCGTATCCGTGGTGTCTGCGGTGCCGATGCCGACCTGATCGTTGCGCGCAACCTGCTGGACATGATCGCAACGGGTGCAGCAGCCCATTCGGATCATGGCAGGGATATTGTTGAAACACTATACCTTGTCGGTACGGGAAAGACCAGGGAATACGCAATCACTGATACAGAAAAACTCAAACGAATCTCCCAGGAGTTCGGTATCAAAACGGAAGGCAAGAAACCGGAGCAGCTTGCTCTTGAACTGGGCGGTGCCATGCTCGAAGAGTATGGCATGAGGAAGAACACGCTCCAGTTCACTAACCGTGCCCCGAAAGCCACCCGGGAGTGTTGGGAGAAACTGGGCATTACTCCCCGGGGAATCGATCACGAAGTGGTGGAAGCCATGCACCGTGTCCATATGGGTGTGGGAGCGGATTATGTCAATATCCTGCTCCATGGGCTGCGCACGTCGCTCTCGGATGGCTGGGGCGGATCGATGATTGGGACCGAAGTCTCGGATATCCTGTTCGGCACACCCACGATTTCCAGTTCGACGATGAACCTGGCCGTGCTCAAAGCGGATCACGTGAACATCTCGGTGCACGGTCACAACCCGATGCTTTCCGAGGTGATTGTCAAAGCAGTAGCGGACCCGGAGCTGGTTGCACTCGCAAAGAAAAACGGGGCAAAAGGGATCAACCTGGTCGGTATGTGCTGTACCGGTAACGAGCTGCTCATGAGAAAGGGCATCCCGATGACCGGCAACCATCTCAACCAGGAACTGATCATCGCAACCGGCGCCCTTGAAGCAATGGTCGTGGACTACCAGTGCATCTTCCCCTCGCTTCCCCGCACTGCAAGCTGCTACCACACCCGGATTATCTCCACGAGTTCGAAAGCCACGATCCCGGGCTCGTACTTCTTTGATTTCCATGCTGAAGATGCCTATCTCACGGCAAAAGCGATTGTGCGGATGGCAGTCGAGAATTATAAGAACCGTAATCACCAGCGGGTCACCATCCCGGGAGAACCGATGCCGGTCATGGCAGGTTTCTCCAACGAAGCGATCAAGAACGCGCTCGGAGGATCGTTCAAACCGCTCATCGACCTGATCGCGGTCGGGAAGATCCGGGGCGCCGTCGGGATTGTCGGGTGCAACAACCCGCACGTGAAACACGACTTCGCTCACGTGACCCTGGCTAAAGAACTGATTAAAAGAAATATTCTCTGTGTCGAGACCGGATGCGCTGCGATCGCATCAGGGAAAGCCGGTCTCCTGCGACCCGAAGCCGCATCGCTTGCCGGTACGGACCTACGGGCGGTCTGCGAATCGCTCAAGATTCCCCCGGTGCTGCACATGGGCTCCTGCGTTGACAACTCTCGTCTCCTCGTGCTCGCGGCGGAACTTGCCAATGCACTCAACGTGCCGATCCACAAACTGCCTATTGCCGGGGCGGCACCGGAGTGGTACTCGCAGAAGGCGGTCTCCATCGGGGCATACTTCGTTGCATCCGGCGTGTACACGGTGCTCGGCGTGATGCCGCACATCGCGGGAAGTCCGGCAACCGTCTCGCTCCTCACCGAAGGCCTGAAAGGTGCGGTGAACGCGAGCTTCGCTGTGGAACCCGACCCGGTAAAAGCGGCAGTCCTCATCTCTGATCACATCGAGCGCAAGCGGACCGAACTCGGGATATGAGCCGGTACGGCGAACCCCCCGGCGCACCGGTTGCCGGTAACGGCACCGTCTCCCGTGCGGGAAACGGGGGGATCCGGATTGTTATCACCGGCAAAGGCGGGGTTGGCAAGACCACGATCACCGCCCTCCTCGCCCACCTGTTTGCACAGGCGGGGTTCCGGGTACTTGCCATTGACGGTGACCCCCAGCAGAATCTCGCGGTGACCCTGGGTGTACCTCCGGAGAGAGCAGGGCAGATAATTCCAGTTTCAAAGAGTGCTGAGTACCTCCGGGAAAAGATCGGGGCTGGCCCTGACATTTCCCCGGGCGGTCTCCTCACCCTCAATCCCGATGTGAGTGATGTGGTGGACAGGTTCTCCATCCCGGTTGCCCAAAACCTGCGGCTCCTTGTCATGGGTGGAGTTAAAGAGGCGGGCTGCGGCTGCCTCTGTGCCGAGTATACCCTTCTTACTGCAATCCTCCGGCACTTGCGGCTCCTCAAAGACGATGTGATCCTCCTGGATACTCCGGCCGGTCTTGAGCATTTCGGTCGGGCTGTCGCCGATGGCTTTACCTGTGCGGTCATTGTTGCGGATCCGTCTTACAATGCCCTCTCGGTAGCACGAGAGTCTGCTGCCCTGGCACGACAACTGGGGATCGGGCATATTATTCTGGTCGTGAACCGTGTCGGCAGGGTGGAGGACCAGGACAAAACACGTGAGCGGGCCGGGCATCTCGACGAATTTTCCCGGGTGATGCTGATCTCCTTCGATTCCGGAGTACTTGCTGCGGAACCCGAAGTCATCCCGCTCCTTACGACCGAGTCGGATTTCATGCAGGCTGTCAGAACTCTTGCGGGAACAATCTCTCACAAATGCGAAGTCCATTCGCCGGAATTTCCGTGAGGTGTGTACTGGGTACCCGTACCGATCCCCTTCAGATGAGCCTTTTTTTAGAGCACGCGTGAACGAAAATTACCGTGACCGCAGGATGCCTGTACGTCTTCCCTGAAATTCAGCGATAGCTGTTGCTGCGGATCCGAAAAAGCGTCCCACGGGGAGCCCCGCCGCTACGGTCACGGGCCCCCGTGCCGGTAAGGCTGCCCCTCAATTTCCCCCCCCCAGAGTACGGCGGTCTCGCCGGTACGCGTTCGATCAGGTGCCGGGTCACTGCTGATCCCCGGCATCCCCGCCAATTTCTGGGTGCAGGGGGTTAGAGGAAAAATAAGCCCGTATTGACCTCCTTTTCCCGGACCCGCCTTTAGTTCTCCTACGGAAACCCCCGTACTGCCCATCCTTTCATTTCCTGTGGAAAATGTTCTTTATTCTTGCCCCGTTTGCCAAAATAAGGTAAAAATGCACCTCACTGAATGGCCGCCAACGGCCCTTACATCGTGCCGCTTTTTGCCACGTATTTTACCCCATTGAAGCCCCGGAACGGCTGCCGGAACGCGAATACGGGGGCCATTGTCCCGGCATCCCCCGGCGCCGGACACGCTTACATTTCCGGTATGAAAAATGAGCATAAACCGTGTCGGACATCCCTGTATGCCCGTCCTTTCGCAGGATAAGAAGCGATCCTTTAAATGATTTATGCGCATATGAGTAAAAATAACGGAGAACCCATGAAGATCTGTATTACCTCCCAGGGGCCGACCCTGGACAGCCCGTTCGAAGAGCATTTCGCACGGGCACCGTACTTCCTCTTCTACGATACCCGGACCGGTGCGGTGGATGCCGTCCGGAACGGTTTTATCATGAGCACTACCCGGCTCGGGCAGAATGCCGTACGGTTACTGAAAATGAACGGGCTTGAGGCCGTGATCACCGGGAAGATCGGCGAGAATGCCTGCGATCTTCTGATGGGCGCCGGGATCTCCATCCGCATGTCCAATGCCAAGGGCACGGTAAAGGACGTGCTGGATGCAACGCCTCTCGAAGAGCAGTATACGTTAGGGGGCTCATAACTGCGAGCAGGCAGGCCGGCACTCCTGCCAGAACCTGTTTTCAGAGCAGCGATGCACCCGGCCGCGTGAACGCCAGCAGGCGTACGCCCTTCACCTGCTGGAAGGTTGCACCCTGCCCGATAGCGTTGAGCACCGTCGCTTCATCGGTGACCCGTGAACCGGCGATGATGGTTGCCCCGTGATCGAACAACACCGGTGAGAGGGGCGTGCTCGGCCCGAGGATCAGGACCAGCGCCTCCGGGCTGCACAGGGAGAGCAGGTCGTCAAGGGTATGGTTGATCAGGGCGCTTGCCGTGAGCGCAACCACATCCGCCCGGGGAATCAGGTCGGCAGCTGCTTCAGCCGGGTGATCATCACCGGTCGGGTGCTGCTCGATCACCCAGAGGTTCCCCACCTCCTTGCGGAGCCGGGGAATAAAGGGGAAATGCCCCACGATCGCAACATTCTTTCCAGCTCCCCTCGTCATCAGCACCTCGGACGCGTTCATCTCGACCGCGTCCTGTTCGTTCACCTCCAGGAGCGAGTTGATTGCGGCGAGACCGAGGCTTGCTTCCAGGAAATTTTCTGACCGGGCATACGCGGCCAGTTCCTGTGCACTCTTCCGGTGCAGGTTCCCCGCGTCCCGCACAACGGTTGTGTGGTCGTGGGGTTTTCCCCCGATGATGGTCGTGGCAAGGCCGCAGTGAGTACTACATACAGAAGTCCAGTGGGCTCCCACAAGGACGGATCGGACCGGCACCGGCGTGTCTGGCAGGCTTTTCAACAGGTCGTCAATGATTGCGTGGTTGTTCATATCGTTCTCCAAAATTCCCTCTGTATACCGGAGATCTGTTCTGGTCGGGATTTCAGGATTAAGGGTACGATGCGATAGTTTAAATGATTTATGCGCATATGAGTAATAATAGGTTAAAATCATGAAAGTCTGTATCACCGCACAGGGTGCAACCCTCGACTCCCCCGCAGAGGACCGGTTCGGGCGTGCACCGTATTTTATTGTTGTTGAGAGCGAGAACGGGTCCTTCGAAGCGATCAAGAACCCGTATGCCGATGGCGGCGGAGGCGTTGGCCCCAAGGCAGCGCAGGTCCTCATCGCGCATAATGTCAAGGCACTGGTCAGCGGACAACTGGGTGGGAATGCAAAAGAAGTGCTCGTTGCGGCAGGGATCGCGACGTACACGTACAATGCAGGCGGATCGGTGAAGGAAGCGCTCGCCCAGTTCACCGGGAATACGCTGGTGCGTTCATAACGGAGAACCGTAGGGATCCTATGCATGCAGGGAAGATGCCGGTGAAATCCGGGAGGACGGACCCATGAAACTCGTTGTGGCAAGCGGGAAGGGTGGGACCGGGAAGAGCATGGTGGCGTCGAACCTGGCATTCACCCTGGTATCGTCAGGGCAGCAGGTTACGCTCGTGGATTGCGATGTCGAGGAACCCAACCTCCACCTCTTCTTCCGGGCGCCTGCCACGACCGCTGATGTCACCGTGCCGGTGCCCGTCATTGAAGAGTTTGCCTGTAAGCATTGCGGGAAGTGCGGAGAGTTCTGCCAGTATGGCGCCCTTACCGTGCTGCCCGACCGGGTCCTCTTCTTTCCTGAGCTCTGTCACTCCTGCGGGGGGTGCACACTGGTCTGCCCGAAACGGGCCATCCGCGAGGAGCCCAAACGGGTCGGCACGCTTGCCACGTCAACACCCCTGCCCGGCCTGACACTTATCTCAGGAACCCTGGACACCGGAAGCCCGCATGCGGTACCGGTCATCAGGGAGGCCAAGAAGCAGGCCTCAGGAGATCCTGAAGTGATCTTCGATACAGCCCCGGGCACCTCATGCCCGGTGGTCGAGGCGCTGGACGGGTGCGATGCCTGCATCCTTGTCACGGAGTCCACCCCGTTCGGCCTGCACGACCTGCAACTTGCCGTGGATGTTGCGGCCCGGCTGGGTATCCCTGCCGGCGTTGTCATCAACCGGAGCGACGGGAAGGACGAGGCAACCACCCGGTTCTGCATTGACCACGACCTTGAGATTCTCTTGACGATCCCCTTCGACCGGGAGATCGCCGCCATCCAGAGCAGGGGCGATCTCCTCTGCCGGGCGCGGCCGGCGTGGCAGAAGGATTTCACTGCCCTGCTCCTCAAATGCAGGGCGCTTGCCGGGGTGGAACCATGATCCGGCTTGCGGTCATCAGCGGAAAAGGCGGGACGGGAAAGACGATGGTCACGGCAGCCCTCGCCCACCTGTATACCGGATCGCAGGTTCTTGCGGATTGCGACGTGGACGCGGCGAACCTGGAACTCATTCTCAACCCAACGCTGCTGTGCACCGACCCCTTCATGGGGATGAAATCTGCGCTGATCGACCCCGCAGCCTGTGTGAAGTGCGCGGAGTGCGAGGCGTACTGCCGGTTCAATGCGGTTGACTGGACTGGAACCGTATTCCGGATAAACCCGTTCCGCTGCGAGGGGTGCGCTGTCTGCACATCGGTCTGCCCCGTCACGGCGATCACCATGCAGCCGCGGCAGACCGGCGAGATCAGGTACTCGGACACCTCGCTCGGGCACCTCGTTCATGCCCGGCTGGTCCCGGGAGCGGGCAACTCCGGGCTGCTCGTCCACGCGGTCAAGAAGACCGCACTGGAGCGCGACGGCGCCTGCGATCGTTTCATCATCGATGGCCCACCGGGCACCGGCTGCCCGCTCATCTCCACCATCAGCGGTGTCAATGCCGTGTTGGTGGTCACCGAGCCCAGCGTTTCAGGGCTCCATGATCTCAAACGGGTGATCAAGGTCTGCCAGCAGTTCCGGCCCCTTATCATGGTCGCCATCAACCGCTTCGATCTGGATGCATTCCAGGCAGGAGCGATCGAAATCTGGTGCCGTACTGAAAATATCCCGCTGGTGGGGAAGATCCCCTTTGACCCTGCGGTGATCCAGGCGGTTCGGACAGGTATTCCGGTCACGCAGGCAGGGGCCTCCCCGGCAGCGCAAGCCATTCAAATACTGGCAGCCAATCTTGAACAGGAGCTGAAGCACAGTGGTAACCAGCAGTGAGAAGACGGAGTGCTGCCGGCGGAGGGGCAGGCCCCGGATGAGCCGGTCGCTCAAGGGTGGGCCGGCCGCGCGGTGTTATGCACCGCAGTGCGACTCGGACCAGCAGGGCGAGGTGGTCTCCCTGCTGCCGGAAGAGATGGCAGCCCTGAACCTCATCGACATGCAGCAGATGGAGCAGGAGCAGGCCGCGTCCGTGCTTGGTGTTTCAAGAAAGACCATCTGGCGGGATATCCATGAGGCCCGGCACAAGATCGCCGATGCCCTCATCAATGGGAAGACGATCCAGATGGCAGGGTGCACGCGCAGTCTCGAAGGGCACTGCCCGAAAGAAAATAAAGATCTCTGCCCGAAGACCGGGGGCGGCTTCTGCCCAAAAATCCTTGGGAAACCCGGCACGGGAACCCGTCCGACTGATGAGCGCCCGGACCATATCACCGGATAATCACTATATCACGGGATAAGGGAGTTGCCAGCATGATCCGGAAGCACATTTTTGGGCCGGTCCTCTCCCGCAGGCTCGGGCTCTCGCTCGGGATTGATCTCATCCCGTTCAAGACCTGTTCGTATGACTGTGCGTATTGCGAGTGCGGGCATACCACGGATAAGACCGTCACCCGGCAGGACTTTTTTCCCGTTGACGAGGTGATCGCCGAACTCCGGGGCGTGCTTGCCTCCCGCCCTCATCTTGATACCATCACGCTGGCCGGTTCCGGCGAACCGACCCTTGCCCGTTCGCTCGGGCCGGTCATCGCGTTCGTGAAACGTGAGTACCCGGAATACCTCATGAGCGTCCTCACCAACGGGAGTCTCCTGACCCGTCGGGATGTACAGGACGAACTTCTTCCTGCCGACCGGGTGATCCCGACCCTGACTTCGGTATCTCAGCAGACTTATGAACGTATCCACAACCCTCACCCCTCGCTGAAGATAGCAGCGATCATCAACGGGATGGTGCAGTTCCGTGAACGGTATGAAGGGGCCATCTGGCTCGAAGTGTTCGTCATTCCCGGCCTGAACACCACGGACGCCGAACTGGCGGGGCTTAAGGAAGCCATTGACCGGATCGATCCTGATCGTGTCCAGCTCAACACCCTTGACCGGCCCGCTGCTGAGGGATGGGTTGAAGCTGCATCCGGCGCTGAACTGGAAGCGGTCCGGCGCTCGCTGGGACGACCAGGCATCGAGATCGCCGGCCAGCGCCATCCGGTCTCTCCGGCAGCACAGGCGAACACCGGTTCGGCAGACTTGATCCGTGCAACACTCTGCCGGAGGCCGTCCACCGTGGAAGACCTTGTCCGTACCACCGGCCTGAGTGGCGGCGAGGTGGCAAAGATCCTCGGGGCACTTGAACGGGGGGGTGAAGTCACGTCGCGGCGGGGAACCCGCGGGGTGTTTTATGCGATCGGCCTTGAGCCAGAAGGCCGGGAGTGAACGACGATGAAGGTCACGATTCTCATGGACAATACCGCGCTCTTCGACCGGATGTTCGGAGCCGAGCACGGCTTTTCCGCATATATCGAGGCGGAAGGACGACGGATCCTGTTTGATACGGGTTACTCCGGTGCGTTTTTGCAGAATGCCGCAAAGATGGGAATCGATCTTCTGGACCTTGACTACATCGTCCTCTCCCACGGGCACTTCGATCACACGGGCGGGCTCTGGCACCTCCTCCACCGGTTCATGGAAGCGGCAATCGAGAATATGCCCCACCGGCTGCCCCGGCTCATCGCACACCCCCGCTGTTTTCTCCCCCGCCCCAAACCGCCCCTTGCGGACATAGGATCGGTCCTCACCGCCGATGAAGTGCAGCGGTTTATGCCGCTCGAACTCTCAGCAGGGCCGGTCAGTCTTACGCCGAACCTCTTCTTCCTTGGCGAGATCGAGCAAAAGTTCCTCTTTGAGGATACCGATCCCGGGCCCCGGCGTATCGTGATGCCGAACGGGAGTATGCAAAAGGACCGGATTCTGGACGATACGTCCCTTGCGTTCCGGGGCCCAAACGGCCTTGTGGTGATCACGGGATGCGCCCATGCCGGGATCTGCAACACCGTGGAGTACGCAAAGAAGGTCTGCGGGGAGACCCGCGTGCACGATATCGTGGGAGGGCTCCATCTCCGGAAGCCCGGGACTCAGCTCGACGGGACCCTTGCATACCTCCGTGACCTCAAGCCTGCCGCACTCCACGCCTGCCACTGCACCTCGCTTGAGGCGAAGATTGCGCTTGCAACCGTGGCACCTCTCCAGGAAACCGGCGTGGGGCTACGGCTGGAGTACGCGGAGCCGTAAGCGGAGATCATGCAATGGGCGGCAATCACGAAGTTTTCCCGGTCTCCCGGGCCGGGTACCTTGACGGGTGGTGGCGACATCTCAAGTACCAGCCGGGCTGGCTGGTGCAGCGGTATGTCCGCCCGGGCGATACGGTCCTTGATATCGGGTGCGGGCCGGGCCTGTTTACCCTGCCCCTTGCGCGACGGGTCGGGGAAAACGGCCGGGTGATCGCGGTGGATCTCCAGGAGGGGATGCTCGCGATCCTTAAGGAAAAGGCCATGAAGGAAGATCTTCAGGCCCGCATCCGGTTCCACAAGGCCGAACCGCACTCGCTGGCGCTCGAATATCCGGGGCGTGTCGATGTTGCATTCGGGTGCTGTGTCATCCATGAAGTCCCCGATGCAGCCCGGCTGATGCAGGAGGTATTTTCCCTCCTTGGCCCGGGCGGGACGTTCCTCATTGCCGAGCCGAAGCACGAGGTGCCTCCCGATGAGTTCGAGACAACGCTTGCAATGGCAGCAGCGACCGGGTTCCGCAGGGCCGGTACCCCGTTCGTGTTCCGGAGCCATACGGCGCTGTTCAGGAAAGATGGTGCTCCCCCGCAGCACATCCGTGACAATGAGCAGATCTGAAGACACCGTAGTGCCCCCGTATGCCGCTTTCGATGACCTGAAACGGGGAGCTTGGTTTTTTCATGTTCCCTGGCCCGAAAGCGAACAGCCGTTCATGCGCATTCCGCCAGCGTTGAGACGTTGGGGTCTAAAAGCAACTTTACTTGTCTGGTAAACAACCAAGATTTCGTGAGAAAATCCAAAAACGAGCCTTTATCTGTTCTTTTAGGAAACCCAATAGGCATGAGTATTCTTGCTGATGCCAAGCGCGGCATCGTCACAGTTGAGATGAAACAGGTTGCGGCACAGGAAGGTGTCACCGAGGACTTTGTCCGGCGCGGTGTAGCCGAGGGTCACATCGTCATCCCGGTCTCCCCGTACCGTAACGTCAAGATCTGCGGTATCGGCGAGGGTCTCCGCACGAAAGTGAATGCATCCATCGGGACTTCCACCGATATTGTCAATATCCCTGAGGAGATCGAGAAAGCAAAACAGGCCGAGCGTGCGGGCGCCGATACCCTCATGGAACTCTCGACCGGCGGTGATTTTGCCGAGATCCGGAAACAGGTGATCACAAACACCACGCTTTCAGTTGGCAGCGTCCCGCTGTACCAGGCGTTTATCGAGGCGGTACGAAAAGACGGCGCCGTCATCCACATGAAAGAGGACGACCTCTTCCGGATCACAGCAGAACAGGCAAAACTCGGTACGAACTTCATGGCAATCCACACGGGCATCAACTGGGAGACGGTGAAACGACTCCGCAACCAGGGCCGGCATGCAGGGCTGGTCTCCCGGGGCGGGGCATTCATGACCGCGTGGATGCTCCACAACGAGAAAGAGAACCCGCTCTACGCGGAGTTCGATTACCTGCTTGAGATCCTGAAAGAACATGAGGTCACGCTCTCGACGGGCAATGGCATGCGGGCCGGTGCCATCCATGATGCGACCGACCGTGCCGGTATCCAGGAACTCCTGATCAATGCAGAACTCGCGGACAAGGCGCATGCCCATGACGTGCAGGTGATCGTTGAAGGTCCCGGCCATGTGCCGATCGACGAGATCGCAACCAACGTCCAGCTCATGAAGCGTGTCACGAACAACAAGCCATTCTACATGCTCGGGCCGATCGTGACCGATATTGCGCCGGGTTACGATGACCGGGTTGCGGCCATCGGTGCGGCGATCTCGTCGTCGCTTGGCGCGGATCTCATCTGCTACGTGACGCCCGCTGAACACCTTGCCCTCCCGACCCCCGAAGAAGTTTACGAAGGAGTCATGAGTTCGCGGATTGCCGCACATATCGGCGACATGGTAAAACTCAGGAAGACCCGGGAGGCCGATCTTGAAATGGGCCATGCCCGCCGCGACCTTGACTGGGACCGGCAGTTTGCTGTCGCCATGAACCCGGACCGCGCAAAGGAGATCCGTGCGAAACGGATGCCCGCCGATACCGAAGGCTGCACGATGTGCGGGGATTACTGCGCTATCAAGATTGTCAACCGGCATTTCAAATTCTAACGCCGGAATTCATACGCATATTTTTGTGGAGGTCTCTGCCATGCGGGATCCCGGTCCAGAACCCGGGCACCGATCCGGGTGGCACGTTATCGACAGAATGCGATTCTTTCCTGAACCCTACGGGGGCAGGTATACCCCAACCGGCACGGCACCGATATGAACGTACCCTCATTGCAGGACGGTTAGATGTTCTTCCACCTCATTCTCACGGATCACTGCAATCTCTGTTGTAAGTACTGCCGGGCCAAGGCCTTTGAGAACCTGGAAGAGAGCGAAGGTGAACGTGCCCTGGTCATTGACGAAAACCTTCCCGTGGAACTGGATTTCGATTTGGATATTCTCTATGATTTCCTGAAAAAAGATCCCGCCGTCACGCTGACATTCTATGGTGGCGAACCGCTCCTACGGGCAGACCTGGTCGGGCGGATCGTGCAGGAAGCCCCCGTGAAACGGTTTATGATCCAGACGAACGGGCTCCTGCTGGACCGGCTCCCCACGGAAATCGTCAACCGGTTCACGACGATTCTTGTCTCGATTGACGGCAGGAAGGAACTGACCGATGCCAACCGTGGCGCGGGGGTCTATGACCGGGTCATGCGGAATGTGCGTACGATCCGGGCGAACGGGTATACCGGGGAACTCATCGCCCGGATGACGGTCACGGAATCGACCGATATCGTGGATGCGGTCTGGTATCTTGCCTCAAACCCTGACTATGCCTTCTCCTCCATCCACTGGCAGATCGATGCCAATTTTGCCGGTGACTTCTCATTGCGGCACTTCAAAGAATGGGCCGAGGGGAGTTACAATCCCGGGATTCGTTCGCTCGTCCGGTTCTGGGTGGACCATATGGAAGCAGCCGGGGAAGTGTTGCAATGGTACCCCTTTATCGATCCCATGGAAGACCTGCTCATGGGAAAGACCAGCCGGCTCCGGTGCGGGTCCGGGTATGCCAATTATAGCATCATGACGGATGGGAATATCAGTCCCTGCCCCATCATGGTCGGGATGTCCCGGTATTATGTGGGGCATATCTCCCGGTCAGATCCGCTGCGTCTCGATCGCATCGATATCAGCGGGGAGTGCACGGCATGCGGGATCTCCGGTTTCTGCGGCGGCAGGTGCCTGTACTCCAATATCACGCAACCGTGGGGACCGGATGAGCGACACCTGGTCTGTGCCACGATCCGGAGCCTTCATGATGCACTCATGGAAGCGCTGCCCCGGGTGCAGGCACTCATCAGCACGGGGAAGATCACAATAAATGACTTCGGGCATGAGAAGTTCAACGGGTGCGAGATCATTCCCTGATCAGGATCTGAATGGAATCGTTCTCTCTTGCCGGTGGAATCCCGCTCAAATTAAAAAAAAGATGCGATCGAATCAGCCGGATACCCGGTACTTCGGTTCAGATCTTCTCGTAATAGCGCATCGAACCGCAGGCTGCGCAATGATCTCCTTCCATCAGATAATCGGGGATCATCTCGCCACAGCCGGGGCACGCGACCGAGGACCATTTCTCCTTCTGCTTCACCGTGATCCGGACCCGCTCAAAGGAGAGGATGGTACGTCCGGCCCGGAAGATCTCATCGAACAGCTGCCCTTTCATGGTCTTTTTCTCAAATGCCGGGCTGTTGGCATACCAGCTGTCGACCGTGGGATATTGTTTCAGTTTCTTTTGGTCCACATACACCCGCACGGCATCTGCCGTTGCTTCATCGGATGGCAGGTTCATGGCGATCGCAAACTTCCCGACGGGCACGATCTTCAGCCGGTTGTTCCCGATGGTGATGTGGGCGAGAACCTGGAGGGCATCGGGAAGGCACTTGGGCGTCTCGCAGATCCCGTAGAGTTTCTGGCCTTTTTTGACCCCGAGGAGTTCCATGGCATAGTCCACCATGAACGCCCCGATGAGGACTCCGGGTGCCGGGTAGGTATGGAATTCTGCCAGCCGGATAATCTCCTGCTGGAGTGCGGGCGGTACCCCGCCTTTGTTCATACTGGCTTTCAGCGCATCGGGATTCTCTTCGGGGTGGACTGCTTGCATGGATCAGCGGTTGATCGCCTTGTGATAAACATCTTGTGAAAAGTAATGGATTGTAGTGACCGTGTATCCATCAAACCAGTCCCGTGAGCCACGCCAATTACCTGAAAAAAATGCGTTCCTTACGAGATATTCTCAAAATGCATTTAATAATGCCTGGCAATGAATTCTTACAAAGGATTTTATGGCTGTTGACTTTCCAAAACGCGTTGTCCATGGGGGAACCGGAAAGCAACAACGCGAAAAAACAAAAAAAAACGTGCTGGATTTCAGCGCGAGTGTCAATCCTTTCCCTCCGAAATTTGAATGGCACTGCAATCCAGAACTCCTCGCAGCATATCCTGATGATTCCTATCATGAGCTCAAAGAAAGAATCGGTGCTGTATTTCACCGGAAACCAGATGAGGTTTGTGTGGGTAACGGTTCGATAGAACTTATCAGGGCATTTTGTTCGGTCGCACTTTCCGGGGACAAACATTTTTTTTGCGAATCCCCGACATTTGGCGAATATGCATTCTCTGCCAGTCTTGCAGGTGCTGCACCTGTAGACAATCCCTTAAGGGCAGATGTCACATTCATCTGCAATCCCAATAATCCCACTTGCACATTACAGGATAAAAAGAGCCTGATGCAGAGACTCTCCGAAATGAAATTGCATGAGGGGATGCTCTTTTGCGATGAAGCGTTTATCGGACTTTCGAATCCTCAGGAGAGCCTTGCAGAGGTATCCGATCCAAACCTCTTTGTCCTGCACTCGTTAACAAAAAGTTTCTCTGTACCGGGAATCCGGTTTGGGTTTGGGTTCGGGGCACCGGATCTGATTGAGAAGATCGAAATTTCCCGCCCGCCATGGAGCGTGAATGCCTTTGCAGAGGCTTTTGCAATGCAGGCGCTCATTCATATGGACGATCTTGAGACATCGCGTGAGCGAATCCGGCAGGAACGTGAATGGCTCTCCCATGAGATCACGGCGCTGGGATTTTACTGTCATCCATCTTCTGTGAATTTTATTCTCGTGGAATGCAATCGCGCTGTTGCACCGCTTTGTGAGTGCCTTTCAGAACGCTTGATTCTTGTGAGGGATTGCACCTCCTTTGGACTGCCTGCCTGTATCCGCGTTGCAGTCAGGATCCATGATGAAAATCTTCTGCTTCTGGAGGCTTTGGCTGCATGTATTCCCTGATCACGGCGGTCATGCAGGAGGCGGAGGTATGAAGAAACTGACCGTCCGGATCAGCAGGTTCGACCCGGATACTGATGAGGCTGCCCATCTTGAGACCTACACCGTGAACGTCAATGACGGTGCTCGTGTCCTGCATGTGCTCCACGCAATTCACGACTCCCTCGATCCTACCCTCTCGTACCGCTATTCCTGTGCTTCAGGCCAGTGCGGGAGCTGTGCAGTCCGGGTCAACGGGGAACCGGTGCTTGCCTGTATGGAAGAGGCAAAGGATGGTATCACGATCGAGCCCATCAACCTGCCGGTAAAAAAGGATCTCATAGTCGATATTCTGCCCAAACTTGAGGCGATCGCATGCCTCCAGCCGGCAGAGCATCCGGTGCTCCCAAAGAAATCCGAGATTGATGCAATCAAACCGTTACGGGACTGCATCGAGTGCTTCGCCTGCGTCTCGGTCTGTCCTGCCATGGACGTAACAAAGTTTCTCGGTCCCACTGCGATGCGGCAGGAACTGCGCCTTGCCCTCGACCCGCGCGATAAGGGAGATCGGATCGCAGACGCAGTCAGGGATGGGCTGTTCACCTGCACCTCTTGTCAGGCCTGCTGGAAGGTCTGCCCGAAAAAGATCGAGATACCGGGTAAGGCAATCGAGAAACTCCGGGCGCAGGCCAACAAGCGGGGCTTCACGCTGCCCCGGCACCTGGAGGTTGCGGCGCTCGTCGAAGCAACCGGCAGGAGTGTTCCCCGGACCCAGGAAACATTTCTTGAAAAAGTCGGGGAGATTATCGAGCCGTACGACCCGGTGAAAGCAACCGTCGGGTTCTTTGTCGGCTGTATGTACAACCTCCGCCAGGTGCAGGCAGCGCTCGATGCCATGGAAGTGCTCCGGCGCAACGGGATCCGGGTTATCATTCCCCGAGAACAGGTCTGCTGTGGTTCGCCCCTCATCCGGACCGGACAACTCGATTTTATCGAGATACTCAAGAAGCGGAATATCGAGACCTTCACCTCCCGGGGCATCGATACGGTCCTGACCATGTGCGCCGGCTGCGGGACCACGTTAAAGAACGATTACCAGACCCCTTTCCGGGTGATCGATATCAACGAACTGCTTACACAGTATGGGATTGAACCTCCTGCACGTCTCTTGATAAAAGCCACCTACCATGATCCCTGTCACCTGTTGCGGGGACAGGGTATCCGCGAGCAGCCCCGGGAACTGATCCGACAGGTCGTGGACCTCGTGGAGATGCCTTCCATCTGCTGCGGTTCGGGGGGCGGTGTCCGCTCCGGGAACCCGGAGGAGGCGGCAGCACTCGGCAGACGGCGGGGCGAAGAGATCGAAAGGACCGGGGCCGAAATTGTCATCAGTTCCTGCCCGTTCTGTGAATTCCATATCGCCGAGCATACGGATAAACCGGTCAAGAACATTACCACGGTGCTGCTTGAAGGATATAAGGAGAAGGACCGGAAGAATGGAATTCCCCCGGTAAAGCGATTGCCGGGTAATCCGGAGAAAAATCCCCGAACGAACGTTTAATTTTGGTGATACGTGTGAATTCCCTGCCCTGTCCCTTTTGTTCACCGGCAAGGAAAGACATTGTTTTTGAAAATGCGTTGTGGTATGCCCGGTGGGATGATTTCCCGGCTACCCACGGGCACCTGCTGGTGATCCCGTTCCGCCACTGTACCGGGTATTTTGATACCACGCCGGAAGAACAGGCCGCCCTGCCGGAGATACTCTTTGCATGCAGAGAGATCCTTGATGCGGAGTTCTCACCGGCAGGATACAATATCGTCATCAACATCGGGGAAGCGGCAGACCAGAAGGTGATGCACTGCCATGTCCATATCATCCCCCGCTATCCCGACCCTGCCGATAACCCGCCGGGGGGCATACGGGGCATCATCCTTAAGGAGCCGGGGCAGGGGACACCGGGACAATAACCGGTACCGTACCGGATACCTGTACGGCTGCGATCTTTCCGGCATGAAAGACCCCAAAAAAAAAGAAGCCTGTTATCCGGCAGCGATGCCGGTAACACTCCGGTTCAGAACCGGTAATTCCCGCCCTGGATCTGTATCGTCTTGCCGTGCGTCAGCGCATCGGCAATCTTTCTCCGGGCCGATATCACGAGCCGGTGAAACGTGGGCTGGGAGATATCCATCCGTGCGGCACATTCGTTCTGGTCGAGCCCTTCGAGATCCTTGAGCCTCACCGCCTCGAATTCATCGACAGAGAGGATCGCCTCTTCAGGCTCGGTTGCTCTCCCTGCCGCAGCAGGCCCGAATGAGGTGAATGAGGGGGGATTTCCCACCCTCCGGCACCGTCTCCTTCCCGGCATTACTCCAGTGTTGTAAGCCGTCTGGTAATTTCAGTCTTTTCCGCGTCGAGGTGTTTGAGCTGAGCTTCAAGAAGCTGTTTCTGTGCTTCCTTGCCCAGAGGTTCCGGTTCGGAAAATGAATTCCGACAGAACCCCCGGCCCCGGCCAAAGCCCCTTCCGAAACCCCGTCCAGATCCCTGCGGCGCTCCGTGTCCAAAAGCCATACCTCTTCCACAGGGGCCCATGCCCCTTCCCGTGCCAGCTCCGAAGCCGGCCGGGCCTGTCTGATCTTGTCCTGGCATATTTTGTTGCCTCGTGATATGAATATATATTCACATCATGTTAATGGTATTGGACCGGGCAACCCCCCTGGCATCGTCCCGGTTTACGGGGAATCACAAGTCAGCGGCAGTAGGGCCGTTAATCGCGGTTGATGAACTGGGGGTTAGAAGTTCCCCGGTTATGAAGATCATCCGGCGTTCTTCAGGCGGGCCACATGCAGCCAGGCGGTCATGGACGTTAGGTGAGGTGGCGCATTTCTGGCTGATGGTATCAGGTGCGAATATTTAAATGATTTATGCGCATATGAGGAAAAACAGGGAGACCAGCCTGTCACTCACAAACCCGACAGGTTGTATCCCGGTCCTTGTGCGAGAGTATTGTTCGAAAAATTCGGGGATTTCCCGTGACCGTAACGACGCTCTATCCTCTTGGGGGAAGGACTGAGTGATAAGCCCGGACTCCCTCAGGTGCCGACGGGTCTCCAGTGGATCTCGAAGAATGATGAAGGGTCACTCTGTTCAGGACTGATGGCCCGACGGGGAACTTTCATCTGTACCAGCAGGACAAACTACCGTTTGAGGGATATGATATGGCTGAGCGGAAAACCGAAAAAGAACTCAAAGAACTCGAAAAGAAGATCGGGAAAGTACCGAAATTCTTCAGGGAACTGACTGAGAAAGAGCCGAAGATGTTTGAACTCGTGATGAAAATGGAGGGCCATGTCTGGGATGACGGCGCCCTGACCCGGAAGACCAAGAAGCTGATTGCCATTGCCATTGCAGCCGCTCTTCGCGACCAGCATGCAGTCCGTGCCCAGCTGGCCGGGGCAAAGAATCTCGGCGTCACCAGGGCGGAAGTGGAAGAGGCGCTCCGGGTCACGTTCCTCCTCTCCGGCATGCCTGCCTATGTCTACGGCAGGGCACAGATGGATGAAGTGATGAAATAAAAGGAGGTTATTGATGGATTCTACTGAATGTATTTCATTCCCCGTCATCGGGGAACCGGCACCGGATTTCGAGGCAGAGACCACTCACGGCCCGTTGAAGCTCTCCAGCCTTAAGGGCAAATGGGTGGTGCTCTTCTCCCACCCGGCGGATTTCACGCCGGTCTGTACCACGGAATTCCTTGCGTTTACGGCTATCCACGAGGAACTCACGGCGCTCAATGTCCAGCTGGTCGGTCTCTCCGTGGACAGTGTCTCGGCCCACCTCGCATGGGTACATGCGGTCAAAGAGAAGATGGGGATCCAGATCCCGTTCCCGATTATTGCCGACCTGACCATGGCTGTCTCCAACAAGTACGGGATGATCCACAAGGGCCAGAGTTCGACGGCAGCAATCCGGGCGGTCTTCTTCATCGACGACAAAGGGATCCTGCGGGCCATGCTCTACTATCCCCTGTCAAACGGACGGTACATGCCCGAGATCATCCGCCTTATCAAAGCGTTCCAGACAACGGACAAGTACCATGTGGCAACACCGGCAAACTGGCAGCCGGGCGATAAGGTTGTCGTACCGGCTCCCAAAACCGCAGCCGAGATGGAGAAGCGGCCGACCGAGGGGTACGAGTGCAAGGACTGGTACCTCTGTTACAAGAAGATTTAATCACCCTTTTTTCCGGATTGGATTACATTGGCTTGAATTGTTGAGTGCTTTATCCCTACGTTTGCCCATAAGATTAGTTGTCCCTCACCACTAGGACCAGCACGCGATTACGTGTGGGGCACGAGCATACCAGATTAGAACCAGAATAAGGCACGGGGGATAAAAGGAGAACAGGGTAAGGATTAACTGGATTTTCCGCTCCCATGCCCATGATCGCCTGGCACCCACCGCTCACCCTCTGCGGTCAGTTCCTTCTTCCAGATCGGGACACCGGCCTTGATCGCTTCAATAATAAACCGGGAGCCGGCATACGCCTCTTCCCGGTGCCCGGCACTCACCACAATGATGAGGATGTTCTCGCCAACGGTCAGCCTGCCGATCCGGTGGATAATATCAACATGCAGGAGACCAAACTGCCGGGTGGCATCATCCGCTATTTTTTCAAGTTCCTTTACTGCCACTTCCTCGTAGGCTTCGAGTTCCATCTCGGTGATCCCGTCATCCCGGACAACCCCATCGAAGACTATGACGGCACCTGCTCCCTGCTTCTTTGCAGCAGCGATGAGAGATCCGATATCGACATCAGGGGTCTGTATTGCGATCATGGCTTCCCTTGTTCTTGAATATCTGTGTGGATGGTGAGATTATTCTTTCCCACCGTGCATATCAGAAAACTCCGGGTCTGAACCCTGCGAGCATCTTGCAGGTTTATGAAACTCAATGATTTTGGGGTTTCCCCCTCACAGCATCTTTTTTTTTAAAGAGGGGATAGAACGTATACAGCACAGGAGCGTTCAGGGCTTGCCAAACACGTCACTAATGGATGAGATCATCTCTTTGAAAGAAAAGCGGGATGCCATTATCCTTGTTCATAACTACCAGCTGCCGGAAGTGCAGGACATCGCCGATCTCTGCGGCGACTCCCTCGAACTCTCGCGGGCTGCGGCTACGATGGACGGCGAGGTGATCGTATTTTGCGGTGTGGATTTCATGGCCGAAACCGCGGCCATTCTCTCGCCGGAGAAGACTGTTTTGCTCCCCGCACCGGATTCCTGCTGCCCGATGGCCCAGATGATCTCGGCAGAAGAACTCCGGTTAGCCAAAGCCCGTAACCCGGACGCTGCCGTGGTCTGTTACGTCAACACGACCGCAGAAGTAAAAGCAGAAAGTGACATCTGCTGTACTTCGTCAAATGCAGTAAACGTGGTCAACTCGGTGGAACAGGACCGTGTGATCTTCGTGCCCGACCGGAACCTTGGACGGTATGCAGCCCGGTTCACGAAAAAGGAGATCTTGCCATGGGAAGGGTTCTGCATTGTGCACGACCAGATCACACCCGCTAAAGTTGCCGCTGCCCGACAGGCACACCCGGGTGCAGTGCTGCTCGTCCATCCGGAGTGCCGCCCGGACGTGATCGATCTCGCGGATCACGTGGCAAGCACTTCCGGCATCATCCACCTGGTCAGCACATCGCCCGAACAAGATTTTATTATCGGGACTGAAGTCGGAATCCTGCACAGGCTGGAAAAAGAGAGCCCGGAGAAACGGTGCTACCCACTCTCGCAGGCAGCCATCTGCCGGAACATGAAACAGACAACTCTGAAAAAAATACGGGATGCATTGCAGACGCTTCGTCCCCGCATCACGGTACCTGACGAGATCGCAGACCGTGCCCGTAGGGCGATAGAGCGGATGCTGGCACTCCCATAAGTTATTAGAGAAGATTTTGAATAACGCGAGAGATTCTGAGTGGAATAATTCATTCATACTACACTCAAACGTTTTCTCTTGATATTTCCCGAAAAATTCGGTTGTACCGTCCCGAAAGTATTTCCGATATCCGATGTTGAGCCGAAGACCGGTTCAACGGTGAAGCTGATCCGGAAGAAGCTACGGCGGATAATCTGTCTGATAGAAAAGGGAGAATCCTCCGAAATAATAGTACAGATTCCGCACATAATGAGAAAACGAGTGGATCAAACCTGGAAGCAATATCGTTCAACCGGGATATACAACATCCTCGCACGGGTTAGACATTGAGAATAAAAAACCGGTGAACTGATACACATAACCATTATCCCTGTACTTTCCTGTGGTCTCATGATTCATGCTGACAGATGATCTCTCCAGAACCGGAATAACTATAAACCGTGGTGGAATTTCAGATTCATATGGTTGTTCCCGCTTCGCTCATCACAGCCTATTTCTACCGTGAATTCAATAATATGGTCTGAACCTTAACGATCAGGAGAGCCTGCAAATGGGAGATGCAATAAAACTCGGGATCATCATCTGCGACCGGTACCGCACCTGCGCCGGGGGCAAGTGCCTGCGTGCCCTGAAAAATCGCGAAGGGGCGTTCGGGCGGTACAAGGGAAAAGACGTGGAACTGGTCGGGTTTGCCACCTGCAACGGCTGTCCCGGGGGAAACGTCGAGTACGTGCCGCAGGAGATGAAGAACAATGGTGCAGAGGTGATCCATCTCGCCACCGGGCTTATTGTAGGGTACCCCCCATGCCCCCGGATCTCCTACTTCACCCGGTTCATCAGGGAGAAGTACGACATGGATGTCGTGGTCGGGACACACCCGATTCCCCAGAAATACTATACAACCCACCAGAAACTTGGGTCGTGGGAAGGCGGAGCGTGGAAAGACCTGATCGCACCCACGCTCGCGGACGAGAAGACCCGGCTCGCGTACGACTAGGCAGGCTGTACCCTGCTATCGTACCGGAGCGACAGATGCATCAGATGGAAGTCGGGGGCAGTGAACCTGCATGAATATCCATCTCTGGCAAAGGGATTCTGCTGGTGCAGGAACAAGGAGTATCAGGAAACGTGACTGGGATGACGGGGGATGGCGGGGATAAAGTAGACCGTGAACTGGCAGAAACGTACGATGAGGCAGCTGTCGCAATCGGGTGGAAGGGCCCCTTATTGGTATTCGGGCTCATGTCGGGGTGTATCCGGCCCGGCCAGACCGTCCTGGATATCGGTATTGGTACCGGCCTTGGTTCGGAACCCTTTTTCAGGGCCGGACTCTGCATCACCGGGATGGATGTAAGCGACACCATGATCGCGGTCTGCCGGAAGAAAGGATTTGCAGAATGCCTTGTCTGTCACGACCTGACACAATTCCCGTACCCTTTCGCTGACGGTTCTTTTGACCAGGTCATCTCTACCGGTGTCTTCCATTTCTTCCCCGACCTTGACCTGATTTTTCACGAGGTTGACCGTATCCTGCGCGATGGGGGGAGGTTTGCCTTTGTGACCAGTGACCGCAGCCCGGAAGAACCGGCCGAGATCATTGCCGGCCCGGAACAGACCGGCACGGACGAGTCTGTTACGATGTTCCTTCATACTCCCGGGCAGGTAAACGGCTGGCTGGAGAAGAACGGGTTCCGACCTGAGTGTTCCAAACAATTTGAGGTCTGGATGGATGAACGGCATTCAAAAGAATTTCCAGCACGGGCATACCTCGCATCGAAGCGTGGATGAGAGATGTGACCCGGCATTGCCTGTATTCCCTCTATCCATGGGAGTGCCTCCCCTTGTCCCACGGACAGGATTCCGGCAGAATTATTCAAAAATGAAATAATAGCAGAGTGAGAACATGGTCGAGTTTACCCATATTCAGGATGAGAAAGCACAGATGGTGGATATCAGCGGCAAGGGCGACGTGATGCGTGAAGCCGTGGCAGCCGGTAAGATTTACCTGCGGCCGGACACACTCACCGCAATATGCACCGGAACGGTTGTGAAAGGCAATGTGCTTGCCACCGCCCGGGTTGCAGCAACGCTCGCCGTGAAGAACACGCCCTCCCTGATCCCGATGTGCCATGCGATCGCCATCAGTGCGATTGCCGTGGATTTCGCGGATGGCGATGGGTACATCGAGGCCCGCGTGCGGGTGAAATCCACCGGAAAGACCGGTGTCGAGATGGAAGCCCTGTCCGGCGTTTCTGTTGCCCTGCTCACCATCTGGGACATGGTGAAGTCCGCGGAAAAGGATGCGGACGGGCAGTATCCGGTAACCCGGATGGAAGATATCCGCGTGATTGAGAAACGGAAGGGATAATCCGTGTATCGTATTTAACCGGATTCTCCGGTATGCTGCCTGCCGGGTCTCTCCGGTTTATATCTTTCGTGGAGGCGGGGAGTATGAATGGGGATAGAGGGTTACTGGCAATGGTTCAGGTTTTCTTATTGATCGTCGGTTGATATCCCCCCACAGATTCAGTTTTCGTCATCGGTTGTTCCACAATTATGATGGATCGGAAGAATGTCCGGATATTGGTATAATACCAAACTTTATTCTCAAAGGCGTGCGCATATTCCTGCATGGAGCCCGAGTGTGGTATTGCCCTCTCTGCCCGGAAAGTGGAATATCTCAAATTTATTTTAAAAACGGGAGGAACGGTCAGGACAAATGAGATTGCATCAGCGTTCAGCGTCGATCCTTCGACAATCACAAAGACCCTTGCCGAGATCACGGCTGCGGGGTATATCACGCATGTCCCGTACCGTGGCGTCACCTTAACCGATGCCGGAAAGATCCATGCGGAATTTCTCGTCAAACGGCACCGCATCCTCAGTCTTATGCTGGCCAGGAACGGCCTCTCCACGGAGGAGGCCTGCCGTGAGGCTTCACGGTTCGAGAGCCAGGTATCCAAACAGGCGATTGACAGGATCTGTCATTTCATGGGGCACCCCCGGCAGGGTGTCTGCGGTGAGATCACGCACGATGAGGGCTGTATGGCCCCAAACCTGACGAACAGCGCCCTTTCCTGAAATGAGGAAACCGGAAAAGTTGGAATGTATCCAAATTAAGGGAATACCTATGCAGAAACAAAATCTGATAGAATTGCAAAAAACCAAAGACAACGATCGCCCCTCAGAACGCAGTCGCTTGATGATGACTCTCTGTGCGGTGGCAGGAATCATGATCCTGCTCATGGCAGCCGGGTGTGTGCAGCAGCAGGGTACGGGGATTCCTGCTGGCAACGGGACTGCCCCTCTCACGGTTGCCGTTACGATCCTGCCACAGAAACAGTTCGTGGAACGCATTGCCGGTGAGCATGCCAGCATCATTGTTCTTGTTCCCCCGGGAGCAGATCCCCATACCCATGAACCCACGCCGGGACAGCTGGAAGAGATCAGCCATGCTTCGGTGTATGTCAAGGTGGGTTCGGGTATTGAATTTGAACGGGCATGGATGGAGAAGCTCAGCGGGGTCAATCCTCACATGACGGTTGTGGACAGTTCCACGGGTATCCAGTTTATCACGGGTGGTGACCAGGACCACGATGACGACATCGCGGCGGGTAACCATTCCGCCAAATCCAATGGGGAAGAAGGTACCGACCCCCACATCTGGCTCTCGCCAAAGAACGCTAAAATTATGGTCGAGAACACGTACCAGGGCCTGGCCCGGGCAGATCCAGACCGCGCAGCAGAGTACCGGGTTAATGCCGATGCATACATAAAAGAACTCGATATGCTCGATGCGGAGATCTCACAGGAGATCGCCACAAAGAAGACCCGCACCTTCATGGTCTACCACCCGGCATGGTCGTATTTCGCCCGTGACTACGGCCTCGTCCAGATCCCGATCGAGACCGATGGCAAGGACCCGTCGCCGGCGGGAATAGAACGCCTCATCCGGCAGGCACAGGAAGGAAATATTACCGTTATCTTTGCCTCACCGGAATACAGCACCAAAAGTGCAGATGTCATTGCACAAGAGATCGGTGGCAGCGTGGCGCTGGTGAGCCCGCTAAAAGAAGATTACCTGGGTAATATCAGGAATGTCTCGAAGGCCTTCGTACAGGGTGGACAGTAAGTGACCGCAACTCCGGTTATAGAAACTCCGGTTATCGAGATTACCGATCTCTGGTTCAGAAGAAACGGTGAAGAGATCCTCGAAGGTATCAACCTGCGGGTCATGCCGGGCGATGTCTATGCCATTCTCGGGCCGAACGGGGGTGGGAAGACCACGCTCCTGAAAGTGATCCTCGGGCTCATCCCCCCTGATCGCGGCTCGGTCCGTATACTCGGCGGGCTGCCAAACGAGAAGCGGCAGCTCCTCGGGTATGTCCCGCAGCTTGCCACCTTCGATTTCCATTATCCCATCAGCGTCCGGGAGATGGTCCTGTCAGGCCTGCTTGGTCGGAAGACCGTGATCTTAAAGACGTTCACTGCCGCAGATACGGCACGTGCCGACAAGGCGCTTGCGACCATGGGAATCGCACATCTCGCCGGCCGGGCGATCCGGGAACTATCCGGCGGGGAAAAGCAGCGGGCGGTGATTGCCCGGGCACTGGTCGGCGACCCGCAGGTGCTCCTTCTCGATGAACCCACCGTGTTTGTCGATGCACCGACCGAGACACAGTTTTATGACATCATCGGCAATCTCGCCCGCACCATTACGATTGTACTGGTCACCCACGATATCGGGGTGATCGTCTCCCACGTTACCAAGGTGGCCTGCCTCAACCGGCGCCTGTTCACCCACGAATCGCGGGAACTGACCGAGGACATGATCCAGGGAGCCTACAAGTGCCCGGTCGATATCATCGCCCACGGCCATCCTCACCGGGTGCTGCGCCCGCATCCAGAGGAGGAGTGACCGTGTTCTCGCTTCTCGGCTACACCTTCTTCCAGAATGCCCTGATCGCAGGAGTACTTGCGAGCATTGCCTGCGGTATCATCGGCACGTTCGTGGTGATCCGGCGCATGGTCGCGATCAGCGGGGGAATATCCCATGCGGCATTTGGCGGGATCGGTCTGGGGTACTTCCTTGGGATCGAACCCCTGCTCGGCGCCCTCGGGTTTACCGTTGGGGCGGCACTGACGATGGGCGAACTCGAACAGCGGGCAGAGCAGCACATGGACACGCTGATTGGCGCAGTCTGGGCAACCGGCATGGCGCTTGGGATCCTCTTCATCTACCTGACTCCCGGCTTTGCCCCCGACCTCTTCGGGTACCTCTTCGGCAATATCCTGCTGGTGCCGCAGGGAGACCTGCTGCTCATGCTGGTGCTGGTCGCAGTTATCGTCATCACCGTAGGGCTTCTTTTCAATGACCTTGTTGCGGTCACCTTCGATCAGGAATATGCCACCGTGATCAACCTGCCCGTGGAGCGGCTTCTGCTCATCCTGCTGGTGCTCATCGCCCTCACGGTCGTTATGCTCATCCAGGTGGTCGGGATCATTCTCGTCATCGCCCTCCTTACGCTGCCGGCAGCCATCAGCCGGGAGTGTGCCGCACAGGTGAAGACCATGATGGCGTATGCCGTCCTCCTCGGGATCGCCTTCACCACCACCGGCATATTTCTCTCGGCGTACCTGAACATCCCTTCGGGTGCAACCATCATTCTCGTAAGTGCGGCAGCGTATGGGGCCGTGCTGATAAAAAAGAGACTCATCGGCAGGTAACGAGTCGGGGACTGCGAAATTGCTGAACAGCAACCTGATGCAGGTATTTATCAGCGATGGGGAAATGGACCCGGAGATACCCGGAAAAATTCCTTGAAGCGTTGAAATCACAACCCGGGAACACGGGTTCTGAGTCCTGTCAGGAAAAAAATATCCCGCATTTCCTGCACTCTCCCTCAGGTATGGTCCCCCTTTTTTACGATGAGTGCGTGGGGAATCCTTTTTCCCAAAGCACCGGACCGGGCGACGGGCATCAGGCAGGATAATCCGGTTATTTTTATCATATGCGCCCACCAACAGTCCACCGATGACAGCCCGATCCCCCATGTCCGTTCCCGAAGCTGCCGAAGTGCTTGGCATCGCTGAAAGGGCGAGCCTGAACGGCATCCATGTACGGTTCCGTGAACTGGCGAAAGTGTGGCACCCGGATGTCTCGCAGCACGATCCGGACCTGTCCCACGAAACCTTCATCCGGATTAAAGATGCCTACGACATCCTTGTGGAGTACGGCATGAACTATGAGTTATCGTTCCGGGTTGAAGATATCCGGCAGGGCACGGACTACGATTCCCAAAAATTCTGGATGGCTCATTTTGGCGACGATCCGATCTGGGGCTGACCGATCCCGATCCCCGTACAGGATTGCCTGCCCAATCTCGCACTCCGTTTGTTACCGGATTGAACCCACGTTCCGACAATCTGCCGGAATTCCTGTCAGCCACGGGTCAGGGGCAGGATGGGTATGGTATTAACCGGCGTTCAGAGAAGAACTGCGACCGCAATAACGGTTGTCCAGCAGCCGTTCTTGTCCCCTTCCGCCGACTGGCAGGTGTGTTGTGTCCTGATGATCTTCCCGCTTGCCTTGTAGATCTGTTCGCGCTCCTGCCATGCAAGACTGGCATCGAACCGGATGCCGAGCGTGGTGGCGAGCATCGTTGCCGCAAGGTCTTCGGCATATTCCCCGGTCTTCTCCTGCGTCTCTCCATAGGCATGGTGTTCTGAGAGATATCCGTATTCGTCAGCTCCTTTTGGCAGGGCAAGACCAATTGCTGCTGATACCAGGCGATTGGGTTCGTTTGTGTCATTCCGTGCCATAACGCAGAACGTGATTCCTCCCGGAAGGAGTTGGGCCAGTCCATCCGATTTGCAGATCTGTTTGCAGTCGGGGGGAAAGATACTCGAAACGTACACGATATTGCATTTTTCTATCCCGGCCTTCCGTAATGCCAGTTCATAGGAGGCCAGGCGGTCTTTATGGACCCCGACACCTTTCGTGAAGAAGATCCGTGTCGGAACAAACATATCTCTCACTATCCCCAATCACCTTTTTTAAACTTTGGTCATGGAAACAATCAATGACGAGACGATCTGCATTTCCTATAAGGACCGGGCACATTTACGTGAATGAGGAACTACCCTGTCCTTCCGGGTCCCCCCCCACTCACGATCCTGATGAACATCGATGAGCGCAGGGAAAAAACGGGAAAAGATCGGGAAAAGTATAACTTATTTGTTTAACTGTGCAATTTTTAGCATTAACCGCTACCCGGGGTATTTAAACTAACATAAGTGAAACCAGTATAAAACGAGGTTCGGGCCCAATAAATTTCAGAACATTTATCTAGATTCTTCTACCACTTTTTGTTAGTCGATTTTAGAATCGATCATAGCTGGTGCGTGAAAATCAAGATGGCATTTGCAGTGCACATAGACATGAAACATTGTACTAGCTGTAATAATTGTGTGGTTGCTTGTCCTGTTGACACATGCGGGATTCCTAATAATCCCGTTGCCGGATATGGCGGTTGTGTCCAGGCGTGCCCATACGGTGTTATCAAACTTGCAGGCTGTGGGAAATCAATCCTTTCAGCATCTGTGCAATAAGAAACAGCGTGAGGGTTAATACATGGCATTGTTTCCGAAGTTTTCCAAAAAGAAGGATGGGGTAAACGTTGTGATGGAGCAGAAACTCCTTCAGAGCGTCAACAACCTTATCCTCAATGCAGAGACCTGTACGGGCTGCGGCATCTGTGTTGACGCCTGCCCAGAAGAGGCCATTGTCCTCGGGCTGGTCGGTGCAACACGGCGTGGAGCGATCAACTACGCCGCCCCGATTGATGTAGATGAGACCAAGTGTTCCTACTGTGGTGTCTGTGTCATCATGTGCCCGTTCAATGCAATGACATTGAAGGTCGATGGCAAGGAGAGACTCCCGATCATTGAGAAGGAAGGATTCCCGCAGTATGACATGAAGGCGGAGATCGACGACGAGAAGTGCGTCAAGTGTACCATCTGTGAAGAGGTATGCCCGCGGGATGCAATCGATCGCAACGTCCCCGCGTACGAAGGAACCTACAAGGGTCCCGTTGCCGGCGCAAAACCGAAAGCCGCCGCAATGACCAAGAAGACGACCTTTACCGTCGATAAAGAGAAGTGTTCCCTGTGCGGCCTCTGTGGTGCCATCTGCCCCGCAATCGTTGTGAAGCACAAGGAATTTACTGCGGAGTCCGGCAAGGTTGAAGGCGAGGTCATCTGGGACGAGACCAAGTGCGATGCCTGCAAGGTGTGCACCGAGATCTGCCCCGAGGAGTGCATCACCGTTGAGCGCGAGATCATTTCCGACAAGGTCGATGGCAAGGTCAGCATTGTCCAGGACAACTGCTGTGCCTGTACCTGGTGCTCGAAGAACTGCCCGACCGAGGCAATCACCGTGGAGAAGCTTTTTGAAGGCGACATCGAATTCCACGCAGAGAAATGCCCCGGCGGCTGTTCAACCTGTGCAGACATCTGCCCGGCCAATGCAATCTATCTCCCGAGCATGGTAGCCGCAGCCGACATGAAGCACGACAGCATTGAAGCGACCATCGCGGTCAACAAGGATTACTGTATCCTCTGCGGTGCCTGTGTCAATGCCTGCCCCGGTGAGGACATCATCGTCATGACGAGGACCGGCATCCGCATGAAGGGTACGGAGACCGACCTGTTCAAGAAGATCAAGGCAAAACTCTGCACCACGAGGACCTCAAGGGTAAAAGAGGATATCAGCGGTCAGGTTAACATCAAGATGATGGAGAAGGCGTGAGCACCATGGCACGAACAAAAGGTTACCCCGAAGCGCTGGAGAAGAAGCTCCACGAGCAGAGGTACGTCCGCGAGGATTCAAACCCGGATTTTACCAAGAACGTGAAAGCAATCTCCAGAACGATTGCGCACATGTGCTACCAGTGCGGTACCTGTACCGGCTCCTGCCCGTCTGCACCCCGTAGCTCCTACCGCATCCGCCTGTTCATGAGGAGAGCGGTGCTCGGTCTTGAGAACGAGGCACTGACCGACCCGGATCTCTGGCTCTGCACAACCTGTTACAGCTGTACCGACCGGTGCCCACGTGATATTGCACCGACCGATGTCATCATGTCCATGAGGAATCTTGCATTCAAGCGGGATATCGTGCCCGTCAACTTCCTCAAGACCGTGACCGCCATCTACGCGTCCGGCCACGGTGTCCCGAACAACGATGTCAACCGTGCAGCCCGCGAGCGGCTCGGCATGACCCGGGATCCGCCGACCACCCACATGTATCCGGAATATATCAAAGGCATCCAGAAGATCCTTGATCACTACAACCTCAAGGCCAATGCCGACCGGATCATCAAGGAAAGGGAGGGATAAGGTTCCATGTCTGAATCCAACGCAAATTTCAAGTTCGCATTCTATCTTGGATGCATTGCCCCGAACCGGTATCCCGGCTGTGAATCGGCAGCAATCAAGACCTGCAAGAAACTGGGGATCGATCTGTTGCCCCTGAAGGGTGCAAGCTGCTGCCCGGCACCGGGCGCCTTCGGGTCCATCGATCTCAATGTATGGTACGCCATGGCGGCCCGGAACCTTGTGCTCGCCGAGCAGATGAAGATGGATATCGCCCTCCTCTGCAACGGCTGTTACAAGTCGATCTGGGAAGTCAACCACAAGCTCAAGCACAACAAGGATCTCCGCGACGGGGTCAATGAGGTGCTCAAAGAGATCGATATGGAATACAAGGGTACTTGCAACGTCTACCATATCGCAGAGCTGCTCTATAACCCGAAGTATGTCGGTGCCGAAAAGGTCCGCGACAGCGTGACCAACCCCTTGACCGGAGCCCGTATCGCCGTCCACTATGGCTGCCACCTGACCAAACCCCACAAGGAGCGGGAGTTTGAAGATGAAGTGATGCTGGACACCGAGCACCCGGTCTGGATGGAAGACCTTGTTGCAGCCCTTGGTGCAACGCCGGTCGAGTACCGCAACAAGATGCAGTGTTGTGGTGCCGGCGGCGGTGTCCGCGGCTACGATCTCGTCCACGCGCTCGATATCACCAACGAGAAACTGATTAACCTCCAGGAGGTTGGAGTTGATGCGCTGACCGATATCTGCCCGTTCTGCCAGCTCCAGTTCGACCGGGGCCAGATCGAGATCCAGGAGAAGTTCGGTGTCTCCTACAACCTGCCGATTCTGCACTATTGCGAACTGCTGGGTCTGGCACAGGGAATGAGTCCCCAGGACCTCGGGCTTGATCTCCATGGGATCAGCTGCGATCCGTTCCTAAAGAAGGTGCTGTGAGGTGGTAAGAAATGACTGAAAAGAAATCAACCACCAAAAAGACCGAATCCAAGAAACAGGACACTAAGAAGGTAGCTCCCGTGAAACAGGAAGTCAAGAAGCAGGCAGCTGCCCCGGCACCGGCGGTCGGCAGTACAACCCAGCAGAAACCCCGGGTGGGCGTGTTCATCTGCCACTGCGGTACCAACATCGCCGGTTCAATGGATATTCCCGCCGTGCAGGCTTATGCTGAGACCATTCCCGGCGTTGCATTTGTTGACAACTACCAGTACATGTGCTCTACGCCCGGTCAGGGTAAGATTGAGAAAGCGATCAAGGACAAGAAACTGACCGGTATCGTTGTCGCAGCCTGCACACCCCGTCTCCACGAGCCGACATTCAGGACGGCAACCAAGGAAGGCGGCCTGAACCCGTTCCGGTTCGAGATGGCAAACATCCGTGACCAGAACTCGTGGGTGCACATGCACGACCGCGAGGGTTCCACCGAGAAGGCAAAGGATGCCATCCGGATTGCCGTTGCCAAGGCAGCACTCCTCCAGGACCTCTACCCGAAGTCAGTACCGGTCGAGAAGACCGCAATGGTTGTCGGTGCCGGTGTTGGTGGCATGCAGGCCGCCCTTGACCTCGCAGCAGCGGGTATCAAGACCTACCTCATTGAAGCCGATACCAGTATCGGCGGGCGCATGTCCCAGCTCGACAAGACCTTCCCGACCCTTGACTGTTCCCAGTGTATTCTTACACCGAAGATGGTGGATGTCGGCAGGAGTCCCAACATCGAACTGATGACATGGTCCGAAGTCCATGCAGTCGAAGGATACATTGGTAACTTCGATGTGACGATCCGCAAGAAGGCCCGTGGTGTCCTCACCCCCAAGGAAGCAGAAGCACGCGGTATTGTCGGTGGCGGCTGCAACGGCTGCGGTGACTGCGATGCCGTCTGCCCGGTTGTCAAACCCAACAACTTCGAAGTGGGCATGAAGCCCCGGAAGGCCATCTACATCAACCACCCGCAGGTCGTCCCCCTTATCTACACGATCGACTTCACGTCCTGTGTCAAGTGTGGCCTCTGCGTGACCGCCTGTGGTCCTGAGAAGCGTGCAATCGACCTCGAGTCCAAGGATGAGTTCATCACGGTCAAGGTAGGAACGGCAATCCTCGCAACCGGGTACGACATCTTCCCCATCGAGAACAAGAAAGAATGGGGATACAAGCGGTACGAGAATGTGATCACCAGCCTCGAATTCGAGCGGCTCATCTGTGCATCCGGCCCGACCGGCGGCCACCTTGTCCGCCCGAGCGATGGCGAGACACCCAAGCGTATCGGCTTTGTGCTCTGTGCAGGTTCCCGGGACAACACCGGGATCGGCAAGCCCTACTGTAGCAGGTTCTGTTGCATGTACTCGCTGAAGCACGCCCACCAGATCATCGAGAAGATCCCCGGTGCGGTCCCGTACCTCTTCTACATGGATATCCGTTCGTTCGGTAAGATGTACGAAGAGTTCTACTACCGTATCCAGGACGAGGGCGCAAAGTTCATCCGGGGCCGCGTGGCAAACATCCTTGAGGACCCCAAGACCAAGAACCTGCATGTCTATACTGACGACACGCTCCTCAACCGCCCGATCGACATGGAAGTCGATCTCGTGGTGCTCGCATCTGCAATCCAGCCCTCTGCCGATACCAACAGGACCCGCAAACTCTTCGGGGTCTCCTGCTCCATGGACGGCTGGCTCCTCGAAGCCCACCCCAAGCTGAACCCCTGCGGAACCACGACCGCCGGTGTCTTCCTTGCCGGTGTCTGCCAGGGTCCGAAGGATATCCCTGACACGGTAGCCTCTGCTGAAGGCGCAGCATCTGCGGCGAGTATCCCGATCCATATGGGCGAAGTCGAGCTTGAGCCGTACTTCGCCTCCTGTATTGAGGATAAGTGCGCAGGTTGCGGTATGTGTGTGAACCTCTGCCCCTACTCCGCACTCGCACTCGTAGAGAAGGATGGCAGGACCGTCATGCAGGTCACCGAGGCCAAGTGCAAAGGCTGCGGTACCTGCGGTGGCTTCTGCCCCGGCGGTGCCATCTGGATGAACCACTTTACTACCCCACAGATCGTGGCACAGATCGATGCATTCCTCCTTGGAGGTGAGCAGTAATGTCTGCACCAGGAAATTTCCCCATCCCCAAACGCGGGCCCGGTATCTGGCAGCCTAAAATTATTGGTCTTCTCTGCAACTGGTGTTCCTACGCCGGTGCAGATCTTGCCGGTGGCGGCCGTATCCAGTACCCGCCTGATGTCCGTGTTGTCCGTGTCATGTGTACCGGACGGCTTGACGCACTCTTTGTCCTGAAAGCCTTTGCCGATGGTGCAGACGGTGTGCTCGTATCCGGCTGCCACTTCGGTGACTGCCACTACCTTGAAGGCAACTACAAGGCAGCAAAGCGGATGTTCATGGTCAAGCGCCTGATGAAGAGCATCGGACTTGACGACCGCCGCTTCCGTATGACCTTCGTATCAGCATCCGAAGGTGCAAAATGGGGAGCCGTCATCACTGATGTGGTCAAGACCATCAACGAGCTTGGCCCCAGCCCCCTCGCAGAATTCAATAAAGAATAAGCACTGCAAATCCGCCGGGGTGAACGGGGAGCCCTCACGCATCAGGGCCCAGATCCCCTACCCCACCTTTTTTATACAGAGCGCATATGAAAATCTGATTTTTCTCTGATCGCCATAGTACCCCGTAATACCTTTTTAAATTTTCATAGTACTGTGTACAAAAAGAATTCCTGAAATATAGGTTGTATTTGAATATAGCGCCATTCTCCGTTTTGATTCCCGTCGGAATATAAAATTATTTTCCGGGATAAAATCGGAACGCTTATATGGCGAAATTGGGAATTATTGAATGTCCCATCCTAGGGGACGTGCAATAGTGACTTTCATGCATCACCAGTGTTCTTGTTAGTACACACCATCGTTCAGTGACAGTATTGTATCGCGGTTAAATGACAATTTGGAGGAATTAGAAATGGCAAAATACAAAGATTCGATCGACCTCTACGACGATGAGGGTAAGCTCTTAAAGAGCAATGTCTCTCTTGAGAAGATCAGCCCCCTGACCAACAAGGGTGCGCTGCAGGTCATCGACCTGACCAAGAGGACCGTCGCAGTCAACCTTGCAGGCATTGAGGACGCACTCAAGACCGGTAAGATGGGCGGCAAGATGAACCAGATCCTTGGCCACAGCATGAACTGTACCTGTGTCAAGGACTCTGACGCGCTCTCTGCAAAGATCAAGGACATGGTCCAGGTCTCAGCAGGCGACGACACCAAGATCACCAAGATCGGCGGCGGCAAGATGCTCCTCGTCGAGATCCCGTCTGCCCGTATGAACGCGGCAGCAACCTACGATGTCGCATCGACCAATGTCGCAGCAGCAGTCACCTATGCACTGATTGACCAGTACAAGGTTGGCATGTTCGATGGTGCCTACGTCAAGGGAGCCGTCTGGGGTACCTACCCGCAGACCATGGACATGCAGGGCGGCAACGTCATCTCGATCCTGTCCATCCCCCAGAACAACGAAGGTCTCGGCTACGCACTCCGTAACGTTCCGGCCAACCACGCGGTCATGATGACCCACCGGAATGCAGTCCAGGGTGCAGCCCTCATGTCTACGTTCGAGCAGGCAGGTATGTTCGAGATGGGTAACGCAATCGGCCCATTCGAGCGTGCACAGCTCCTTCTCTACGCATACCAGGGCCTCAACGCCAACAACATCGTTTACGACCTCGTCAAGAAGAACGGCAAGACCGGTACCATCGGTACTGTCGTGCAGAGCCTCGTCGAGCGTGCCATTGAGGACAAGATCATCAAGGCAGGCAAGAAGGGCAAGAGCGGCTTCATCTCGTACGAGACCAAGGACCCGATGCTCTGGAACGCCTACGCATCAGCAGGTACCCTTGCAGCAACCATGGTGAACTGCGGTGCCGGACGTTTCGCCCAGGCAGTCTCAGCAACCCTGCTCTACTTCAACGACCTGCTTGAGCACGAGACCGGCCTCCCCGGCTCCGACTTCGGTCGTGCAATGGGTGTCGCAGTTGGTTTCTCGTTCTTCAGCCACTCGATCTACGGTGGCGGCGGCCCCGGTGTCTTCAACGGTAACCACGTCGTGACCCGGCACGCAGCCGGTGTCGGTATGCCCTGTATCGCGGCAGCCTGTGCACTTGATGCAGGCACCCAGATGTTCGGCCCCGAGCACACCTCGAAGGTCTACCAGGACACATTCGGCCAGATTGAAGCATTCAAGAAGCCGATGCAGGCAATTGCAAAGGGCATCTAAGCCCCTCAGGATACGAATGACAGAAGCCACGTTCCCCCAGTGCAGGATAGACGCAGAGCGCCTGCTCAATCCCGAGACTACGGAGAAACTCTTAAACAAGGTTGTGAGTGTTCCCGGTATCCGGCGGATGGTCCTCAACGGACAACGCCTGCCGGAAACTATTCCCTACGGCCCGGCCAAAGGACAGGCCAATCCTCATCCTATGAGGAAGACTATCCATGTCGGCAGCCAGGAGTTACCCCTCCAGGTCCACGTAGGCACCGTTCTTCTCGAGCTTGAAGACAGCAGCGTCATCCCCGCACTGAAAGCCGCGATCGAACCGGTTTTTACTGATTTCTCCTTCCGCATCAAGGAAGGCAGATTCATGAAGACCGAACCGTCCCTTGTGGACTACTGCAAGTACGGTCCGAACGCGGACAAAGAGATGCTCGGCCTTGCGGATCCAAAGAGCAAGTCCAAGCCAGTAATCCTCCAGGGAATCAGATAAGATCATGCCGATAGGACGAGTAACCCAGGTTGTTGACTGCCGCGAGGCGATGGGCATGGGTAAAGGAGGCGGGATTGCCCAACGGGGCACCATCTCCGAGTGCCGGTACCCGGATGTGATCGTGG